>SDGW01000677.1_pt1 | contig 14241 bp, 17 predicted proteins | sample 2873831 | NCBI WGS metagenome assembly SDGW01 (sample SAMN08132700, study PRJNA421101) | hypersaline lake metagenome | isolation source: celular fraction 0.22 microns magnesium sulfate-rich crust from ephemeral... | place: Spain: Penahueca Lagoon, Toledo | collected 2011-07
CTCTTGCCGGCAGTTGCTGTGGGGCTCCGCTCACGAACGCCGACGGTGAGGTCAAGGAGGCGCTCGTGTGCGAGTCCTGCGACGTGCACCTGCACGTGTTCGAGCCGTAACGTCGCGAGTTCGGACTCACGGCCCGAAACCGTACTAGTGGGGGCGCGGCCCCTCACCAGTTCGGAAACACTTGTTCCATTCCTGGATGAATTCGTCTGGGAGGTCGACCGACAGCATCGCATCGCAAACCTGCTCAAGATTGTAGGACACACTTCGTAGTTCGAACCCATCCTCGTCGAGCACCGCGTAGTGGGCCACATCCTGACGGCACCCAGGCCGCTGAAGTCCGACGGTTCCTGGATTGACGAACGTCGTGCCGTCCACCTCGCGGACGAACTGTCGGTGAGTATGTCCATGGAGGACGTACGACTCGGGATACCGTTCGGCGAGCGCAGCAAAGATGTCCCGCGAGGTATCCTCGTAGAGACGCTCGGTCCAGTCGGCCTCGTCGCGATCCGGAGGGATGGGAAAGTTGCCGTGATGAACACGTACTGTGTGTCCATGTCGGGTCAATCCCATGGAGTTCGAGTTCGATTCGAGAAATCGGATGTTCTGTGGGGAAAGTTGGCAACGGGTCCAGCACTGCCACTGGGACCTGTTGTCGTCTGAGTCGTAAGATGTCGAGTCGAGCACTGCCCGGTCGTGGTTGCCGAGGACGAACTGCCCATTAAGCTCTCGGAGGCGGTCGACCACTACATTCGGGGCCGGACCACAGTCGACGGCGTCGCCGAGGAACACCACGTCCTCGAACCCCGATTCCGCGGCAAGTACGGCGTCCAGAGCCGGGCGATTCGCATGAATATCCGACAGCAGTAGCGTCGTCATGAGGACCCCTATTCGGGACAGAAGTCAAATAATTGTTGGGTGATCACCGTTACGCAGGCGAGACCCGAAGTAATTGTGCCGCGATAAGGGGCCGAAACGGTAGCTGCCGGGATACCCGGCACCAGTGGACTGCGGCCGTCAGTCCGGGTACTCAATGTCGGTGACGGTGATGCGGGTCGCCTCCACGTCTTCGATCATCGCACCCCAGCCGCCAATTGTGTAGGCACCGTCATCGGTTTCAAGATCGATATTGAATATCCCACCCATTAATCCGTTAAACGGGTCCTGCTGGGACGCCGCGCTCTGGTCGTACTTCGTATCGACGATCTCGCCTTGAAGTTCGATCGGTCGTCCCGTTTCGATTTCCTTGCCTGAAACCGTCGCGTATACGTTCCCACCCGCAGACAATAGTGCGTCGACGTCGTGGACGCAGCGGTGAATGTCGACGTAGCTACGCGGCAGCTCGTTGGAGTCTGCAGAGTAGATCGTCTCCCACTGCCCCCACAGCGCGAACAAGAAGTAGGAGTGAAAGACGTATGCGTGAGTACGGTCGTCGACGATCACGCCGTACTGGTTCATAGAGTGCTCGTGCGGCGCATAGAAGACCCGACTCCGGTCGATAATCGCGACGAAAGGTGAGGGGAGTTCCCGATGGCGGACTTCGGTCGCGGCACCCTCAAAGAGCGCTTCAGTGAGTGAGCGGTCCGTGTCGGACTCCCCCGTGTGGATCGAAACTTGGACAGTCACGCCGGCGTCTACTGCGGCGCTGAGTTGTGATTCGAGTGTCTCAAACTGGTCGACGGTCACCGAGAGCTGTATCTGGTTATCGGCACTCCGGATCTCGGTGGCGGCCTGATCCATGACGGTCTCGAACCGCTGGACGATGCTCACCGAGTAGTCGTCAAGGTCCGGGCTGTCCCAGTGGTCCTCGATTGTCGCAGAGGCGTCGACGAGTTCATCGGCCAAATCTTCCAGTTCGTCCTGAACAACCATCGGGTCGTGGATCCGTGCGTGCATACTGTCTTGTTCGTAGAGTTCGATGTACCCCTCCCCCTCGAGATCTCGGAGAATATTGTACACTCGGGTGCTGGGAATGTCGCTGTTGTCGGCGATCTCGGAGGCTGATCCTGATCCCATCTCCACCAGCGTCACGTAAGCCTCGGCCTGAGAGGGCGAGAATCCTGCGGTTTCCAGAACGGGTTTAATTTCCTCAAGCTCCATCGATAGTTTGCATTGGTGGGTGACACATGTAAATCGTTGTGTCTCTCCCTCGACCGATAAATCGCCGTCACTAACTCCGCGACGGAGGTGATCCGCTAGTCCTCATCCCCCTGGATCGAATGGGCACCGCTCCGTTAGGGACGACTGGCAACCAATACTCATACTGTCGGTAGTTTTATTTTAACATGCATAATAAAGAGATCCCATGATGAGTTCAAAACCGAATATACTTCTCCTATTGACGGATCAGGAGCGCTACGACGCCTCGGCGCCGGACGGTCTAGATATTGAGACGCCGAATCTGGACCGCCTCCGGACAGCAGGGATGCAGTTTACGCGAGCCTACACACCGATCAGCATCTGTTCGAGCGCGCGCGGGTCACTCCTCTCGGGACTGTATCCGCATAACCACGGGATGCTGAACAACTGTCACGAGCCGGATGCCGTGAGGCAGGACTTTCCAGAGGACATCCCGACGTTCGGGCAGATTTTGAACCGATGTGGGTACACGAACAGCTACGCCGGCAAGTGGCACGTCGGACGCGACCAGACGCCTGCCGACTTCGGATTCGAGTACGTCGGGGGAGGTGACGGCAGTCATGACGACGAAGACGAGGAGTTCCATGCGTACCAGCGGGAACTCGGCGTTGATCCGAATGAGGTCGACCTCAAGGAACCAGTATACACGAGCAACGAAGATCCGATATTGCTCGCAGCAACGACACCGATACCGCCTGAGGCTACGCGAACGCACTATCTCGTCACGAAGACGATCAAGCGCCTCAAACGGAACGCGAACCGAAACGAACCCTTCTTCCACCGGACCGACTTCGTCGGCCCGCACCACCCCTACGTCGTGCCGGAACCGTATGCGTCGATGTACGACCCCGCCGAGATCGAGCCCTGGGAGTCGTTCACCGAAACATTCGAAGACAAGCCGCGAGTCCACGAGAAGTATCTTGAGTACCGCGGCGTCGACCATCTGACCTGGGATGACTGGTCGAAGATTGTCGCGAAGTATTTCGGTTTTGTAACATTCATCGACGATCAGATCGGACGCATCCTCGACGTGGTCGACGACCTCGATCTCGGCGAGACAGTCATTTTCAAAACGGCCGACCACGGCGACTTCACGGGTTCTCACCGCCAATTCAACAAAGGGCCAATGATGTACGAGGAAACCTACCGGATCCCGCTGATCGTCCGGTGGCCCAATCGTGTCGAGCCAGGAACGACATGCGAGGCGTTTGTCCGCCTGCTCGACCTGATGCCGACGTTCTTGGACATCGCCGACGTCTCGCCACCTGAATCGATCGACGGTCGAAGCCTCACGCCACTACTTGAGGGGAAGCCGCCAGACGACTGGCCCGACGACGTCTTCGCACAGTACCACGGCGACGAGTTCGGCCTCTACTCCCAGCGGATGCTTCGAACCGACCGGTTCAAGTTCGTCTACAACGCGCCCGACGTCAACGAACTCTACGATCTTGAGGCAGACCCACACGAGCTGCACAACCTCGCCAATCATCCGGAGTACCAGTCTGTCCGCGACGACCTCGAACGTCGCCTACTCGAGTGGATGAAAGAGACGAATGACGTCATCGCGCCGTGGTCGAAAAAAGTCCTGGGGTAAACGATGCCAGGAGACGACCAAGCTGCGGTACCGCAGCTAGACGGCGACCTGTTTCGTGCTGTGCAACACAGCGACATCTTCGAAGATACCAAACGATTCGTCGATTGCATTCCGGTGACGCCCCCCGAGGAAATTCGCCGGAAGTTCGATCGAGTACGAGACGAACCCAATTTCGACCTCCAGGCATTCGTTGAGACCCACTTCGAGGCGCCGACCACCGCGACAGTCGGTCGCAGCATTCCGAATGACATCTCGATGGAAGAGCACATCGACAAGCTTTGGCCGCGGCTCAAGCGACGTCAAGACCCCAAGAACGAGCACGACACACTGCTCTCGTTACCGAATCCCCATGTAGTTCCCGGCGGGCGGTTCCGCGAGATCTACTACTGGGACAGCTACTTCATTGCCGAGGGACTTGCCGCGTCCGGTCAGTACGATCTCGTCGAGCATCTCGTCGAGAACATTGCGAGTCTCGTCGACCGATTTGGGTTCGTTCCGAACGGGAACCGCCAGTATTACCTGAGCCGGTCGCAGATCCCGCTATTTTGTGACATGATCGACATCCTCGTTCGCCGCGACGGCGCCGACGCGACGACGCCGTACCTCCCTCGACTCGAACAGGAGTACCAGTTCTGGATGGACGGTAGCCATGAATTGGCGAGTGATAGCCCGACCAACCGCCGGGTTGTTCTGCTGGACGACGACCGCATCTTGAACCGGTACTGGGACGATTCAACGTCTCCGCGACGAGAGTCCTACATGGAAGACGTAGTCGTCGGGGAACAGGTGTCCGAAGACATGCGGCCGAAGCTATACAGGAACATCCGAGCGGCCTGCGAGTCTGGTTGGGACTTCAGCAGTCGCTGGTTAGAGAACGACGACGAGTTCACGTCGATCCGAACGACCGACCTGATCCCGGTCGACCTCAACGCCGCCATGTACAACTTGGAACGAAAGCTTGCGTCGTGGATCGAACACCACGAAGACCAGCAGAAGGCGGCCACGTACCGCAACACCGCGCCCCGCCGCAAGGAGGCGATTAACAAATACTGCTGGGACGACGACGCAGGGTTCTACTTCGATTACTGCCGGAGTGACGGCGAACGAACAGGAACATGGTCGCTCGCCGCGACAGCGCCACTGTACTTCGGAGCGTGCTCGCCATCGCAGGCAGCGTCAGTGGCCGAAATTCTTCGCGACAAATTCCTGAAATCAGGAGGACTGGTGACGACCCTGACGACGACAAGCGAGCAATGGGACGCCCCGAACGGGTGGGCACCACTACACTGGATCGCGATCCAGGGCCTGCGCCGGTATGGCCATAACGAGTTGGCCAACGAGGTGCAGCGCCGGTGGATTGAACTAAACAGAACAGTCTTCCAGCAGGATCGGAAGATGGTCGAGAAGTACGACGTCAGCGACGAGGGGGTGAAAGGCAGGGGAGGAGAATACCCACTTCAGGACGGGTTTGGATGGTCGAACGGCGTCGTACGCGCACTGCAGAGCACTTCAAATGTAGCCACTTCACCAGACGTGCAGAAGCCGATGAAGGACTAGTGAACTACGCCATGACGACAAACTCAGAGGGGGCATGTGGACCCCCATGATCGATCGTCGGACCGCTCCACCTGAACAGACATTGAATCAACCGGACCCACTCACACCGAGAGGATCAGAGGTTCCACCACAGGCAGGACCATCGGGGCACTGCCTAAGCGGGCAGAATTACTCGCGCTTGGACTGCGCTGGTCTATTCAAGAGAGTTCTATCAAAGCGACGTAGACGGCTAGAGAGTCGAGCCCCATCACGTCCCCGTCTCATTCTAGAATGTCGACTAGGGGGACTTCGAGCGACCGATTCATCCGGAGGCAGGTTGCGATGACCGCTGGCGACGAAGCGTTTCGTGCGCTGATGGAACTGAACCCGTCCGTCATTGAATTGACGATAGCGACGATACTGGGGATGTTTCTCGGCCTTGAGCGCGAGTGGTCCCAGAAGACCGCAGGGATACGCACGTTTGCGCTCATCTGTATCCTCGGAACTGTCTTCGCTATCGTCGATGATCGCGGCCTGTTGATCGTCGGAGGTGTCCTCGTTATCGCCCAAGCCGTGCTACTGGCAGTGCGGAGCTTCATCGAGGCGGAGGTCGACGGGCTCTCACTGACGACTTCCGTGTCGATGCTGGTTACGTACAGCGTCGGCGTCTTGGTCGGATACGGCTACGTTATCGAGTCTGTCACGGTCGCGGTGCTATCGTCGCTGATGCTGGTGCTGAAGCGAGAACTCCATGAATTCGCATGGGGACTCTCGAAGGAGGAGATGCGCTCAGCCGTCGAGTTCTCGATTCTGGCGTTCGTCATCTACCCGTTGTTGCCGAACCAGACGATGGGCCCGTGGAACTCGGTCCAGCCGCGGATCGTTTGGCTGCTGGTGATCGCAATTAGTGCCATCGGGTTCGTCAACTACGTCCTCGTCAGACGCTACGAGAGCCGCGGCGTCGCGTTCACTGGGTTCTTCGGAGGGCTTGTGAACTCAACAGCGGTAATCGCGGAGATGGGCAAACGTGCCGCCACGTCGTCATCGTTCCTCAATCTCACAGTCGGCGCGATTCTTCTGGCAAACGCTGCGATGGCGGTGCGAAACGCAATCCTGGTCATCGGGTTCGTTCCGGACGCAGCGTTCTCAGTGGGGATTCCACTCGGCGCTATCGCAATCGCTGGGATCGGTCTCTCGCTACACAACTGCGACTGGTCCGCGGAGGTTCAGACGGAGCTCACATCGCCATTCAGCTTGCGGAACGCGCTCACGTTCGGCGGACTCTTCCTACTCGTGCTTGTTGGGTCCGCAGGTGCCGAGTCGGTATTCGGTGCGACTGGGTTCGTAGCGTCGGCCTTCTTCGCAGGGATGGTCTCCTCGGGTACCGCGACGACCACCGCTGTCTCGCTGGTGACAACCGGCCAGATCACGTCGGACGTGGCCGTCGCAGGAGTCATCTCCGGGACGGCCGCCTCAATCCTCGTGAAGGTCGTGTTCGCCGCCACGATCGAACGCTCTCTCGTCCGCCCGGTCTTATTGTACAGCGCCGCGCTCATCGCCGTCGGGACTGCTGCTGGCACTGGGGTTATCCTCCTCGCATAAACGAGCGCTACGGCGTGTTCCCTTGAAAGGTTCGTGAGGATCACTCACGCGAACTCCTCATAGAGGATCTCGGCTGCCTTGCCGCGCGAGAGTAACTCGTCATCGCCTCGCTCAATGTCGAGCGACGATCGATCCGTGGCCGTCGCCAGCCGGTCGAGGAACTCGCCACGCGTCAAGCGGTTCGCCGACTTGCTGGCTGCCGTGACTTCCCTAGCACGGTCGGACGGGTCATCAAGCGTCCCCTTGGCCGTCGCCCGTGCGATTTCGATCCAGAGATCAGCGATTTCTGCGGTGAGAGGCGCCGCAACATCGGCGTCATAGCTCCCGAAAAAGCCCTTCGTCCCCCAGTACTGGACTGCCTCAAGCCACGGCTCGTCAGTCTCCGCGTCGTGGCTATTGAAGAACGAGAGCAACACACCTTCATCGACGAGTCGCCGTTGGAGGCGCTCAACATCCAGTTCGGCCGGCGCGATTCCGAACTTGGCCGACAGCACCGCCGCCCATCCCGCCGACTCACCGACGTGCATCCAAGTTGGTTCGAGACGGATCGTCCCATATCCGACGTGGCTCGCCGACAGTGGCCCGGGAACCAGCAGATTGTCAACACTGACAGGGAGGAGTGATCTGTAGGGAATCTGCGACGGCCGCGTGACCTGTGACGCGAAGAAGTGACCATCAGGATGGCTATTCTGTCGGCGTTCGGGCGTGCACGCGTGGGAATCAAGCGGGTATTCCGCGATCGCGATTGCGTCACGCTTGATCGGCGTTCGCTCAATGCCAGGGGCCTTTCGAGCGTCGCCCTCGGTGAATGTATCGCGACCCTTTAAGCGACGGCCCTCACGCACGTACAGCTGCCAGGGGAAGTTGTCGTTGTCGACGAACTCATCGCACGCCAACCCCCACTTGCGTGCCTCCCGACGTATTTCCTCTGGAACGGCATCGTCGTTCTGTAGAAAGTATAGAAGCCCGAGCGCGTAGTTCTGATGCCGCTGAGCGATTTTGCATCGGTGATCCCAGTCGGCCAGCGGGTATTCGTGGCTCTCGCCAGGCAAGTCCGCAGCATTCATATCGGCCTTGTCGTTGGGAAGGAGTCGAAGAAGCAGATACGAGCGTAGGCCAGACCGCTCGATCGCCGACAGTTCTTCCAGGAATTCCTCACGGTCGTATCCCGGAGGCTGATTTGGCCGCCGTCGGTTATCTGGATCGCAACTCAGGCACAGACGATAGTTGTATGCTTGGATCTCAGGACCGCCCTCGCCAGTACTACCGTAATAGATATCAGAAAGTCCTGCTGGATGCGGTAGCAGATCCAGTTCCCCAGATCGCTTCTCCGCCGGGACATCCAGTGGGCCGCGTCGATCTACTGGAGCGTCCGTATTGTCGCCGCCAACCGCTGCGCGGGGATAGTAGTTATCGCTGTCGGTACGGGTGAACAGTGTACCAGCGAACTGTTCGTCATACTTTGATCGGGGCTCCCGACCAATTCGGTAGGATGCGCCCACGACTTCTAGGAGATCGCCCTCGTAGCTCGCCTCGGCAAATATCTCGGCCTCAACGAGATGGGTTTCGTTCCCGTCGATGGCCTCAAACGTCACAGTATTGATGATTTCGCCAGACCGCTCTGCTGCTACCGGCGCATAACTCCTGAGTACATCAAGGTGATCCTCATCGGCGACCAGACGCTCGAAGGTATCCTCGGCAACATGTGGCTCAAAGACGTATCCATCTTCGCAGCGCTCAAACTGGCGTGATTCTGGGCCATACGTCGACAGGTAGTGGTCGCGGATCGACGTCACGAACTCTGTCAGTATCGGCGCGCGGTGCTTCTTTGTCATCGTATCAGAATAACTGAGTCCACTGGCCATCATGCCGCCGAGGTGATCGCCCAACGCAACCAAGGTGGTATCAATCCCTTCACGCGCCATTCGGATCGCCATCGCAATGCCACTCGGTGTCGCACCGACGACTGCTACGTCGGTATGAAAGTTAGCACACATGGTTCTAGTCTCTCGCGAACGCCGTTCCCGCGTTCGGGGTCTATGCAGTTGCCCGACGCAATATAAACGTAGGGGGGAGAAAACGAGCACTCGCCGGCGCTGCGGAGGCGCTATGATCACTGGTTCCTCAAGAGCACCACGAGGGATTAATGCTTGACCGGTCGTAAGTCGTCAGGAGAATTGGAGGTCCGCAACGACCGGGAGGTGATCTGACGGAACACGCCCAGTAGATCGGAGGTCGACGCAGGTGGCGTACTGTGCGATATTGACATCGGGCGTCACGAAGACATAATCGATCCGACGGCCCGTCTGTGGGTCTTCAAATCCCGTGACCGTGTGCTCAGGGCCATGGTGACCGTGCTCGGCATGCTTTCTGGCGTCCCGCAAATCGATGTTGTCATTGTCGACCAGCCGCTCGTAAGGGGCCGAGTTCGGCTCGCAATTGAAATCGCCAGTGAGCACGATCGCCTCATGATCAGATGTGACGGTCGGGAGATGATCAGCAAGTAGCGACGCGCTCTCCTCTCTAGCGCGGCCTCCAACGTGATCGAAGTGCGTGTTGGCATGGATGAGGTGCTTGTCCGTTTCCCGATCCCGGAAACGCCCCCAAGTCGCTATTCGGGGGAGTTCCGCGTCCCATCCAACGCTACCGACCTCCCCAGGCGTCTCTGAGAGCCAGAACGTCTTCGAATCCTCGAGGTCAAAGCGCCTGGGTCGGTAGCCTACAGGCGAGAACTCCCCTTCCTCGCCGCCGCGCCGTCCGACGCCGAGCCACTCATAGGTCGGCAGGCGCTCGCGGAGATCCTCCAGTTGGTGGCCCCTTGGTTCCTGCAATCCGATCAGATCGGGATCGTGGAATCGAATCGTGCTTGCAACGTCGTCAACACGCTGCTCCCAGGCGTCCAGGCCATCGTCAACCGCGACCCGCACATTGTAGGACGCGACGCGCAGTGTCTCAGACATCGCGATCGAACACCCCGACTGTCTCCTGAAACGGCCGCCCATCCGCAGTTCTAGAGTAGCCACCCGGTATCGTTCGTCTGAGCACTCGAAGCATACAACGGCCGTACGTCTATCGGCACATAGGTGTTGCCTCCTGGACATCGAAACGGTCGACGCTCACGGGGACAGAAGTTACCACAGAGGACATCGAGGCAGGAAAGACGAGAGGGGATATCGAGCGAGCCCCAGCAGATCAATCCGGGCAGTCTGCGTTGATATTTATAGGGAACGTGATGCCGTCGTCCCTGATAGAAAGTTCCTGGTGATAACAGATCTGTTCGTTCTGAGTGAGCCGATCCGTTACGTTCTGGCTGTGCCACTCTCCACCGTCAACAGCGATCCTGACCGTATACTGACCCGACACTTTCGGCCAGTCACCATCAATACTCTGTTGGTTTCGTGCTTGCAGCGTTCCCTCCGTTTGAAAAACTGTTTCGGCTGGTGTCTCACCGTCAGTAGCGAACTGCACCTGAACCGCGTACTCGTGGGTCTGATCAGTATCGTTCGCGACGACGATTGATACGAGCACCGGAAGCTGGGCAGTTGATTCAGGTCTACTGAGTGATGTACAGCCACTTGTCAGTACTCCACCCAACACGGTAGCGATAGCACAGCGAGAGTAGTCAAGTCGATTCATGGGGAAAAACTATCTTCCCCGCTAATAATATGTTTCACCCATCTACCGATAATACGATGATCGGGTTCTCTCTACGCCCGGTAGACACCACCAAGAGTGCATATCTCATCAGGAAGAATTAATAACGTCATTACTCGGCTGTCGAAACATGGGTCAACAGTGACGGATAAGTGTCCGCCATAGTTGACCCACGTATGACTTGCGTCAGGTCTAAGCCTGGTAAGCAATCGAGCTGACGCATTACTAACTATTTATCCTCATCAATAAATGTTTTTCGTCGATCATTATGTCTAATAGAGTTGGTAGCGGTCACTACGAAACCTACTCAGGCCGATAGCGGTCCCACATAATCGCCGAAGGGCCGCCATGGACCACAGATAGGGATCAATGACGAACACAATTCACCTCTGGCGAGGAACGTCGCAAGGCCACAGACTGCATTCGTGAACTCATTGGTCAGTGCGTTCGGCGAGTTGTTCGCACAGGCGATTGCCATGCTCGTTGATTACTGGTTCGATGTCGGCACTCACCGCACATCCCGTGCTCGCAGTGGTCAAAACGGTGGCTAAGAAATCCTGCCGATTCTCACACATTAGTTAGTATATTATCAGACTCACGAGTCGCGATGCTCACCTCCGTCCTCACAGTCTGGATGCCAACTCTTCTCCGCGAGCGCTGCGTCGATCAGCCAACATTCGCCGTCAGTGTCCTGCGCGAAGTCGACACTCCAGGACGTATCATCGTTGACGGTACCCGCCGTGTTGAGCGCGAGCGCTACGTCAACCGTAGCGGCGTACAGATCGTCAAGGCCGTCCGAGTCGGTGTTGGCGAGCACGTCGAGTTTCTCTCGCCACTCCGCGTCGGAGTACTCGGTCTCGCCGTCCATCTAGGGAGGAGACCGGGTATGTAGTCGTTGACTATACGAAGGCGACGTGCAATCGGGTGCGCATCGCTCAGGGGGCTGCTGAAGACTATGATGCTTCGTACTACGAGACACAGCACTTCCGTCCCGTCAAGAGTATAGTCTCGTCGGTTGGATGGGACTGGTTAGATATTTGACTCACCTCCTCTCAGAGTTCAAAGGCACTACATTACGATTGTCCTCATTAGAACGAGTTAGGGCAATGGGGGGTCAACAGACCACTACATCGAACTATTAAGTGTCCTATTGTTGTGCGTCCGCAACGGCAACGCCGGCAAGATTGACGATATCTTTAACCTCGTCATCGCGCTGGAGGACGTGGACTGGCTTGTCCATACCGACCAGCATCGGGCCGATGGCCTCTGCGCCGCCAAGCCGCTGGAGCAGCTTGTAGGCTCCTCGTGGCGGTCGATCGGCTGGTAGGTGGCCGGGGCGATCGGCTCCGGCGTAGCCTCCCGGACCTCCGTGAGCGAGACGCCCGAGAGGACGGTCGTCGACGCGGGCGGCGTCCCGGCGTTAGTCGCCACCGGACTCACCTCCGTTCTGGGAGATACCGGATCCTCCTGAAGATAGAATCCTGTAATCGACTGGTAAGAGAACTCGTGATATGCTTATGACTCTAGTTGCTATTTGACGAGATGCAGTTCTGCCAGGCGACCAAGGACAGAACGAGCGACGGCTCGCGATTTGCGAAGACTGTAACTCACCATCTCTGTTAGTCCGGTCTCGGGAAGGGACGTTCACACGGATGGGACCCACAGCCAGCCGTGAGTGTGGAAGTATAGATTTTCGACAGCTTGGTGAGTAACCGGGCGCCGGAAAGCACTGGGCCTGCTTGAGTTCGTGCGTCTGGAGCATGCGGTAGCGGACGTCCAGACCGCACGACCAGCACTCGGGGACGACCAGTGTGAAGCGCTCCTTCGTCTCGATCGCGCCGAGCGGTTCGTCGACAGGCTGGGCATCGCTGTTGCCGTGGTAGTCGACGACGAACGGCGTCAGGAGCCCGCCGGCGCCGGCGAACAGATCGACGACCGTGAGCGTGTCCTCAGGCATCGGCACCACCCCACTGTGCCGACTGTTCACGAGGTCCGATCGCCCGCGCCAGCGTGTCGACCATCTCAGTCGCATGGACGATCCGACCGTCCCGCTCGACGACGTCGTGCGCGAACAGCATCTCGACGTGGAGCGTTCGGAGATCGTCTTGGTACGCCTCTCGCTGCTCGTCGGTCGGCGTCTCGCCCAGCTCGCGGTAGGCGACCTCGTCGGCGAGTGCCCGCAGATCCATCCGGCGCTGTTTGTTCAGGATGCGGATGACTCGGCAGCGCAGATCCGAGTGGCAGATCTGTTTGGCCTGAGCCTCCGTGAGTCCGAGGGTTGCGCTCATCGGCTCACCTCGCTGATGAAGACTGTCTCGAGGTCGTCCAGGACTCGAACGTGTTCATCGAGCGTCGGTCCCGGTTCGACGGCGTTCGTGCGGTTGTCGACCGTCAGGACGCCCGCGTCGGCGAGCGTGTCGAGATGATGCTGGTAGAGCGTGACGTAGACGGCCTTCCGCACGTCGACGTCGACGCGATCAGGCGTCGTGTTCCGTTCTCGGGCGGCGACGCGCCGTACAAGCGTTCCGAGCGACTGGGCACCGTTCTCCGCGACGACCTGCAGGACGTGGCGACGCCGTTCGTTCGAGAACGTCGTGAGGGCGTCGTCGAGCGTCGTACTGGGTGCGGTCGTCGCCATCTCAGGCGTCACCTCCTGCAGTTGCAGCCGTGGTGTCGCGCTCGGTTGGCGTCGGTTCGTCCGCGTCGGTCTGCGCCCGGATCTCTTCCTTCCGACGAGTGAGGCGCTGAATAACGCCGTTCCTGGGCCCGCGTTCGAGCTGGCCCTCGACGCGCAGCCACGCGTTCGCGACTCTGATGCTATCGATCCCGCGGATGCGGGCGGCAGCGAGTTCGAAGTCCGACGATCCGATGCCGGAGTTGACCAGCGGGACATCGAGGAAGCGGGCCGGGTCCTCGCCGATCTTCTCGGCCTCCTCTGGGAACTGTTCGCGATCTCGGCCGCCAGAGGACTGGTACGTCGACGGCATCTACGCAGCACCTCCCGCTGCGTCGTCGAGAACAGCTTCGTGATTCTGCTGGCGGGCGATGAGCTCCCAGTGGAACGCACTGCACTCGGGGCACCAGCATGAAATCTGGCGCTGGCGATGATCCGTTCGCAGAGGATCCACCCGAGGTAGACAATAGTCCAGCCGATCATGACGAATCCGACCGGAGTGCGGATCCCACTGCGATTACTCAGGAGCCAACTCCCACCCCAGAGGAAAGTGCGTCTAGCACAACCGAATCTATCTCAGAACTCCCTTACAAGTACGTCGAGACAGCGTCAAAGAAGGCCGAACACAGCAACCGATGTTTCTCCAGGACGAAACAGAAGCGCTAATCGAGGAAACAGTCAGTGACATAGAGTCCCAATTCGACGAAGACGTCTACAACAATGACGTAGATCATCCCAGTGCTGTCTTCGAGATCACCGATTTGGAGGTCGAGTAGTTCGCCAATTCGGGCGCCGGTCTCCCAGAGAAGTGCGATAAACGCACGGTCACGCTCATTGGATACGACGTTTAGCATGACTCCGACGTCATCAGGGGAGAGCAGATTCTGGAGGGTGACTCAGGTGCTCGGCCAGCATCAGTCTCGGTCCCTTGTTGGCCTCAGTCCGGAACGGTTACGGGCTATCCATGCAACAGCGGTGACGTGAATGGCTGTTAGCGTCGTCGTGACTGATGGCTATCGCGGTACAGCTGGGAAGAATGTAGTGT
>SDGW01000678.1_pt1 | contig 14238 bp, 14 predicted proteins | sample 2873831 | NCBI WGS metagenome assembly SDGW01 (sample SAMN08132700, study PRJNA421101) | hypersaline lake metagenome | isolation source: celular fraction 0.22 microns magnesium sulfate-rich crust from ephemeral... | place: Spain: Penahueca Lagoon, Toledo | collected 2011-07
CTCCAGCGAGCCCGCGCTCGCTCCGCTCGCGCGGACACAAGCCGGTGTCCCCCGGAGGGGAGCCGACCGACCCATTTATATTCGGCGACCGCTCCATTCGTGGCGTGCGCGTCGAGAACAGCTTCATTCCGGTCCGGGGCGTCGGCGAGAAGACGGAGCGGTCCCTGTGGGAGGCTGGCGTCACCCACTGGGACGACTTCCGCCCGGACCCGGTGGGCGAGACGACCGCCGAACGCATCCAGTCGTTCATCGACGAGGGGTACGACCGGCTGGACGACGGAGACGTGACCTACTTCGACGAGGCGTTCCCGAGCGGCGAGCAGTGGCGGCTCTACGACACCTTCTCGGAGGACGCCTGCTTCTTCGACATCGAGACGACCGGGCTGGACCAGCACCGGGACGAAGTGACGACCGTGAGCTTCCACCAGGGTGGCCAGACGGAGACGCTGGTGCAGGGCGACGACCTCAGCGCCGAGTCGCTGCGGGCGACGCTGGGCGAGGCCGACCTGCTGGTGACGTTCAACGGCAAGCGCTTCGACGTCCCCTTCCTCGAGGCGTCGTTCGACGTCGACCTCGACCGCCCCCACCTGGACCTGATGTACACCTGCAAGAAACTGGACCTCTCGGGCGGGCTCAAGGAGATCGAGCAGTCGATCGGGATCGAGCGCGACCGGCCGGACATCTCGGGCCGGGACGCCGTGCGCCTCTGGCGCGAGCACGAGCGCGGCGTCGACGGGTCGCTGGAGACGCTGATCGAGTACAACCGCGAGGACGCCGTCAACCTCCGGACGCTGGCCGACGAGGTGACGGCGGCGCTGGACGAGCGCGTCTTCGTCGGCTAACCCCTCTATTTCGGGTGGAAACCGCCAGCGCCCGAGTGGTATCGGACGTTGGGAGATGGCCGGGGTAGCAACAGCAGTGGCGCGACCTCCCTCGTTTCGGGTGGAAACGTTCGAAACCATCGACGACCTCGGACGGAGTATTGTAGCGATTTACCGGTAGCCGCCGGCCCCGGGGTCGGCGGTATCCGGAAATGATCTACAGTACTCCGTATCAGACGGGGCCGGCCCGGCGGCGGACCGCCGGCGGGCGCAGGACGTGGATCCGGCCGGCCAGCATGCCGAGCAGGAAGCCGGTGAAGTGGGCGATCAGCGCCGCCCGCGGGCTGGCCGTGGCGAGGGTGACCGCCACGGCGACGCCGGCCAAAAGGGCCACTTGGAGGCGCGGCCCCAGCGATACGCCGCCGAGGACCTCCTCCGTCACGCCGTTGCTCGCCAGCAGGTAGCCGAACAGCGCGAACACCGCGCCGCTGGCACCGAGGACGCTCACCCGGGCGTGCATCCCGGGGACGAACGGGCCCACCGCCGCCGAGACGGACACCTGTGCGAGGCCGGCCAGCGCGCCGCTCGCGAGGAAGAAGGCATGGAAGCGCGCCGGCGTGGTCCGCCGCTCCAGCAGCAGCCCCGCCAGCGCCAGGCCCGCGGCGTTGGCTGCGAGGTGGGACAGCGAGCTGTGGGCGTAGACGGCCGTCACGACCGTCCACGGGCGGACCGTGACGGGCGCCGACAGGGTGAACAGCGACCTGGCCGCGGGCCGACCGGCGGCGAGCGTCACGATCTGCTGGAGGGCGAACACGACGACGAGGGCGACCAGCAGCGTCACCGTCGGGCTGTCCGCCAGGCGACGACCCATATCGGTACGTGGAACCGAGCCGACAAGAAAGGTCGGGTCAAGCGCGGATGCGGCCGATCCGCAACGCCTACCTGCGCCCGTGACCAGCCGTCGCACATGAGCTTCGAGGAGACCGTCACGGAGACGTTCGCGGACGCCGGCGTGGACGCGGAGACCGCCGAGACCGCCGCCGGTCGAATCGCCGCCTTCCGCGAGGACTACGAGGTCGACCTGCCCGCCGAGGACGTCGCCGACCGCGTCGAGTCGGCCCCCTACGACGACTTCGCCCACGCCTACGACTGGCTGGTGGGCGACCTCGCCGCGGACGTCGACGACTGCACCGACTCCCGCGAGTACCGCCTCGAGGGCTTCGGCGACCTGGCCGCCGACCCCGAGCAGGGCGCGTGACCGACGGCGGCACCTACACGCTCCTGATCGAGCGGACCGCCGGCGACTCCGTCTCGGTCGGCGCGCTCGGCGAGGTCGAGTTCCCCGCCGGCTGGTACGCCTACACCGGGAGCGCGCTCGGCCCCGGTGGCTTCTCGCGGATCGACCGCCACGAGCGCGTCGTCGCCGGCGAGCACGACGCCCGCCACTGGCACGTCGATTACCTGCTGGGCGACCCGGACAGCGGGCTCGACGGCGTCGTCAGGTCGCCCGGCGCCGACGCCGAGTGCGCCGTCGCGCGCGCCGTCGACGGCGACGCGGTCCCGGCGTTCGGCTGCTCGGACTGCGACTGCGACTCGCACCTCGCGTACCGCGCGGACCGGGCGGCGCTTCAGGAGTCAGTGGAGCGGGCACACGACGAACACGGGTCGCGGTAGCGAGGCCCCGGACTGGGCGACCTCGAATGCGCTAGCGGCCGCGCTTCTCGCCGGCGTCGGCCAGCGCCGCGTCCCGGAGCTCCTCCTCCTCGGTCGTCTCGACCTCGAGGTCGGGGACCTCGGTGGGCTCGCCGTCCTCCAGCGCGACGAAGGTGAAGTGGGCGTCGGTCGTGGCCTCGCTCTCGCCGGTCAGGGGATCCTCGCGCTTGGCGCGGACCCGCACCTTGACGCTCGAGGTGCCGTGGCCGTAGACGTAGGCCTCGATCAGCGCGTTCCCGCCGATCGGGATGGGCCGCTTGAAGTCCAGGCCGTCCATCCCGGCGGTGACGCAGGCCGCGCCGGCGAACCGCATCGCCGACATCGCACCGATCTCGTCCATCCACTTCATCACGATGCCGCCGTGGGCGGACTCGTAGTTGTTGGCGTGGTTGGGCTGGACGCGGTGGCGGTTCTCGATGTGAGTCTCGGCGAGTCGCGTCATGTGTCGGCTTGGGCCGAGTCGCGAAAAAAGCCGTCGGCGGAACCGATCTGTCGGCACGACAGTGGCAACCCCAGCGGCGGTGAGCGGTGACTCGTCGGATACTATTCGTGTCCATGGATAGTGCTGCTATCCAGTCGGGGACGCCAGCCACATTACAGCTTCTGGAAAATCCGGATCAGTCGCCGACTTCGCACAGGGGTTGTCGGCTCAGTCAGGCCTCGATGCGCTCGACGCCGGGCTCGACCTCCTCTGTCTGGAGCTCCTCGCCCTCGTCCTTGCTCCCGCCGCGGAGCTTCTTGACCGCGACGCCGACCGCGGCGACCACGACCAGTACGGCCAGCAGCTTCGGCAGGCGGCTCTTCGACCCGCCGGACTTCGAGGACTTCGACTTCGAGGACTTGGAGTCAGAGTCGGACTTCGACTGCTTGCTGCTGCCGGTGCTGAACGGGAGGTTGTCGACGTGGACTTCGAAGAGGGTGATGTCCATACGTGACGTGTCGGCCTGCACGGACTTATAGGTCCGTGCCGACGGGGAACGCTCCCGGCGGAACCGGCGCCCAGTTCGGCGTCGGCGCCGTCACTCGACCTGGATCGCCGGCCTGCCGGGGCGGGCCTCGCGGGTCGTCTCGCCGTCCTCGGCCCGACGGACGGTCACGTCGGCGTCGAACTCGTCGGCGACGAGCCAGGCGGCCTCCTCCAGCACCGCGAGTTCCCGGTCGCCGTCGAGGACGGGCGGGAGCTCAGCCCCGCGCTCCCGGAGGTCGGCGGCGTAGTCGGCCGCGGCGTCGGTGTCGGGGACGCCCTCGTCGCCCAGCACGGCCTCGGCGACGGTGTCGTCGGACGCGTGGCGCGCGGTCTTGTACGCGTCGTACTTCCACGCCGGCGCGACGTCGATCTCGATCGCACCAGGATCGTCGATGCCGGCCACGTCGACGATGTCGCGGACGTCGTCCAGCGTCCGGCGGACGAGGTCCCGCTCCAGCCGGTAGTTCCCGACGTCCTGCAGCGGCGTCGGCCAGTCGGCCTCAGCCATCAGCCCCTCGCCGTCGAGGGCCTGCCACAGCTCCTCGCCGAGGTAGGGGACGATGGGGGCCAGTAGCTTCGCCAGGGCGCGCAGGCCCCGCGAGTACGCGTAGCGGTAGGGCGCGTCGTACTCGCGGTAGCGCCGCAGCAGCCGGGCGAACCGCCGGAGCTCTCCGACCACCTGGTGGAAGCGGAAGCGGTCGTACTCCTCGGTGACGGCGGCGATGGTGCGGTCGATCTCCCGCTCGAGATAGGCGTCGTGGGGCCGGCTCTCCAGGCGGGCCTCGCCCGGATCGAAGCCGGTGACGAGGCGGTACACCTCCTGCTGGAACTCGTAGGCCCCGGAGACGTCCTCGGCGGTCCACTCGAAATCCTGGCGGGGGTGGGCCGCCGAGAGGACGAACAGCCGCGTGGTCTCGGCGCCGTACTCGTGGGGCGCGACGTCGTTGCCCTTCGACTTGGACATCTTCTCGCCGCCGTGGAGGACGGTCCCCTGGTTGATCAGCCGCTCGACGGGCTCGCGGTGCTCGAGCAGGCCGATATCGGCGAGGGCCCGCGCGAAGAAGCGGATGTACAGCAGGTGGAGGACGGCGTGCTCCTCGCCGCCGACGTAGACGTCCACGGGGAGCCACTCAGCGGCCCGCTCGGCGTCGAAGGGAGCGTCGTCGAGGTCGGGGCTCAGGAACCGCAGGAAGTACCACGAGGAGTCGACGAAGGTGTCCATCGTGTCCGTCTCGCGCTCGGCCGGGCCGCCGCACTCGGGACACGTCGTCTCGACGAACTCCTCGTTGGCGGCGAGGGGGTTGCCCGTCGCCTGGACGTACTCGGGCAGTTCGACGGGGAGATCCTCGTCGGGAACGGGGACGCGGCCGCAGTCATCGCAGTGGATCACCGGGATGGGCGTCCCCCAGTAGCGCTGGCGAGAGACGAGCCAGTCCCGCAGGCGGTAGGTCGTCGCCTCCCTCACGGCCTCGTGGTCGAGCAGGCGCTCGCGCGCGGCAGCGGTCGCCAGCCCCTCGTACTCGCCGCCGGCGGTGAGCACGCCCTCGCCGGTGTAGGGGAGGTCGGCATCGGCCGAGTCGTCGCTCTCGGCGGGCTCGACGACGGCCTCCGCCGGCAGGTCCTGCGCCTCGGCGAACGCGTGGTCGCGCTCGTTGTGCGCGGGCACGCCCATGACCGCGCCGGTGCCCACGTCGTCCAGCACGTAGGCGGCGACGTAGACGGGCACGTCCTCGCCGGTCAGGGGGTTGGTCGCGCGCAGGCCGGTGTCGACGCCGGACATGCCGGCCTCCTCGCTGGCGCCCTCGACGTAGGCGGCGACGGCCTCGTCCTCGGCGGCGGCCCGCTCGGCCAGGTCGTGGCCGGGTGAGACGGCGACGTAGGTCGCGCCGAATACGGTGTCGGGCCGCGCGGTGAACACGTCGAGGTCGCCGTGGCCCTCGACGGCGAAGGTCACCTCGGCGCCCTCCTCGCGGCCGATCCAGTCGCGCTGGGTCTCGCGGACGCCCTCGGGCCACCCGTCGAGGTCGTCCAGTGCGTCGGTCAGCTCCTCGGCGTACTCGGTGGTCGTCAGGAACCACTGGTCGCGCTCGCGGCGCTCGACTGGCGTCTCGCAGCGCCAGCAGACGCCGCGGTGGGCGTTGTCGTCGGCCGCCGTGTCGCTCTCGGCGCTCGCACCGCCCTCCGCCGCCGGCGAGACGCGCTCCCGGACCTGCGCGTCGGCCAGCACCGTCTCGCAGGAGGGACACCAGTTGACCGCCGCCGACTCGTAGGCGACCAGGCCCGCCTCGTGGAGGCGGGTGAACAGCCACTGGTTCCAGCGGTAGTACTCGGGGTCGCAGGTCGTTATCTCGCGGGACCAGTCGTAGCCGAAGCCCATCTCCTCCAGCTCCTCGCGCATCCCGGCGATGCAGGCGCGCGTCCAGGACTCGGGGTCGGTGCCGCGCTCCTCGGCGGCGTTCTCGGCGGGCAGGCCGAAGGCGTCCCACCCCATCGGGTGGAGCACCTCGTCGCCGCACATCCGCCGGTAGCGCGCGTAGGCGTCCGTGATGGCGTAGTTCCGGACGTGGCCCATGTGGAGGGCGCCGGAGGTGTAGGGGAACATCCCTAGGACGTAGGTCTGATCCGCGGCGGCGTCCTCGCGAGCGTCAGCGAGGGAGGGCTCGTCGGAGTCCGCTCCGACGGCGTCGGGGCACTCGTAGACCCCCTCTCGCTCCCAGACGTGCTGCCAGTACTCGCGGACCCGGGCGTGGTCGTACCGCTCCGACATGAGTGAACCGTGCGGCGCGCGTACATATCACTGTTCGGGGACGGGTCGTCTCGGGGTCAGGTCACTGGGACGAGCACCCTCTCGGGGCCGATCCGTTGGGACGAGCTTTTTGTTCGCCGGACCGAATGAGTGTTTCATGAGCGAACTGCCGCCCGGGCGAACCCGGGACGCGGACCGCCAGTGGGCCTTCGAGACGGTCCCCGCCGTCTCGCGGACGTTCACTTTGACTATCGACCTGCTCGCCGAGCCGATGGCCACCTGGACCTGCGCCGGATACCTCCTCTGTCGCGCCGCGGACACGATCGAGGACGAACCGTCGATCCCGCCGCGCCGCCGGGCCGAGCTGCTGGAGACGTTCGACGCCGCGATGGACCCCGACGATCCCACGACGGTCGCGGAGTTCGCGGACGCCGCCGAGGAGGCGCGGCCGGCCGACGCCGGCGCCGACTGGGAGACCGTCGACGAGGTCGAGCGCACGATGCGGCTGTACCGCTCGTTCGACGAGCCCGTCCGCGAGACGATGCGGTCGGTGGTCCGCGAGATGGCGACCGGCATGGCCGACGTGCTCCGGCGCCACGCGGATCACGGCGGCCTGCGCCTGAAGACCGTCGACGAGCTGGAGGAGTACTGCTGGTACGTCGCCGGCACCGTCGGCGAGCTGTTCACCGGGCTGCGGGCCCACCGCGAGAGCGACGCCGACCGACCCGACCCGGAGGACGCCCGCGCGTTCGCGATGCTCCTCCAGCAGGTCAACGTCGCCAAGGACGTCCGCGCGGACTGGGCCGAGGAGAACAACGTCTACCTCCCCGGCGAGTGGCTGGCCGACGAGGGGCTCGACCACGAGGACGTGGCCAACCCGGAGGCGGCGCCTGGCGTGGCCAACGTCGTCGAGCGCGTCGTCGACCGCGCGACGGGCTACGCCGACGGCGCGCGGCGCTACCTGCGGAGCATTCCCCGGGACGACGCGGGCGCGCTGCCGGCCATGGGACTGCCCTACCTGCTGGCGCTGGGGACGATCCGCGAGCTGCGCAACCGTACGCTCGACGCCGTCGAGCAACCCGACGCCGTGAAGCTCTCCCGGGCCGAGGTCGAGGCGCTGTTCACCGAGGTCAGCGACGGGGTCACGCAGGGCGAGGTCGACCACCTCGCCGCCGCCGTCCAGTCCGGCCCCTACCACGAGGGGTAGGCCCGGTTCACCGGAGCAGGCCCGAACGGTCAAGGCGACGGGTGGTGTACCACCGCCCAGTCCCGCCATGGCGACCGAAACGAGCGCCGACGGCGAGGCGGAGCCCGGCGCGCTGGACGCCTTCAGACAGTTCCTCTCGCTGGAGCCGGACGTGCTGGTGCTCTCCACGGCGATGTTCGCCTTCAGCCTCGGGTTCCAGATGACCAGCCGCTACCTCCCGGAGTACATGGCCGCCCTAGGGGCGACGCCCTTTATCATCGGCATCTACGGCACCGTGGGCAACGTCGTCAGCGCCGTGTACCCCTACCCGGGCGGCGCCGTCTCCGACCGCGTGGGCTCGCGGTACGCGCTGACCGTCTTCGGCCTGCTGTCGACGCTGGGCTTCGGGGTCTGGCTGGTCGCGCCGCTCGCGGGACCGATCGACCTCGGCGCCGTCGTCCTCGAGCCGTGGGTCTGGATCTTCGTCGGCCTCCTGCTGGCCCAGGCCTGGAAGTCATTCGGCCTCGGCGCCACCTTCGCCATCGTCAAGCAGGCCGTCCCCGACGACCGGCTCGCGCGCGGGTTCGCCAGCACGGAGACGTTCCGCCGGACGGCGTTCCTGCTCGGTCCCGTCGGCGCCGCCGGCCTGCTCTTCCTCGCCGGCGGCGAGATCCGGCCGGGCTTCCTCTATGTCCTCGGCGTCGCCGTGGCCTTCGGCGCCCTCGCCACGGTCGCCCAGCACGTCCTCTACGACGCCAGCGAGGACACCGTCGGGAAGTCCTTCGAGGGCGTCGACCAGATACTCCGGGACCTCCGGGGCCTGCCCGCGGAACTCCGGCCGCTGCTGGTCGGCGACACGCTCGTGCGCTTCGCCAACGGCATGGTGTACACCTTCTTCGTCCTCGTCGTCACGCGCTTCCTCGCGGTCGACGCCACGGTAGCGGGCTACTACCTCAGCCCCGAGGTGCTGTTCGGCGTCCTCCTGGGCGTCGAGATGGTCGTCGCCCTGCTGGTGATGGCCCCCGCCGCCGCGCTGGCCGAGCGCGTCGGCCTCGTGCCCGTCGTCGGGGCGGGCTTCGCCGTCTACGCCGTCTTCCCCGCCCTGCTGATCTTCGTCCCGCAGTTCGCCCCTGCGAACACGCTGGTGGTCGCGCTCCTCTTCGCCTTCTCCGGCCTGCGCTTCGCGGGCCTGCCCTCCCACAAGGCGCTGATCGTCGGCCCCGCCGAGCGCGACACCGGCGGCCGCGTCACCGGCGCCTACTACCTCCTGCGGAACACGGTCGTGATCCCCTCCGCTGCCCTGGGCGGCGCGCTGTGGGACTTCGTCAGCCCCGAGGTGGCCTTCTCCGTCGCCACGGTGATCGGCCTACTCGGGACCGGCTACTTCCTCGTCTTCGGGCGGGAGTTCGAGGCGTACGCGTAGGACGGGCGCCCCGATCCACCCTTGCGCCTGCAGGCCGACCGCTCACGCCGGCCCGACGACTACAGCGGCTAGCCACGGCGACGCCGAGCCGTCTGGCAGGTTCTCACATGGCCACGGACTACGCGTTCACCCAGCGGGTCGAGGAGCTAGCCGAGTACCGTGCGGGCGGCGACCACTTGCTGACGCTGGCGGTCCCGCCCGACGAGCCCGTGGGGGCGACCCTGGAACACGTCGAGGAGGACGCCGCCGAGGCGGAGTACCTCGACGCCGGGTCGACCGACGAGGCGCGCCGCCGGGCGCTGGAGCGAGCGCGTCACCTCCTCCACGACTACGAGGAGTCGGGCACGCCGGAGCACGGCCTCGTCGCCTACGTCGGCGTCGTCGACGGCGACCTGATCGAGGAGACCTTCGACGACCTCCCGTCGCCGGTCGACGAGGCGGCGTTCGTCAGCGGCAACGAGTTCGACACCGAACCGCTGGAGCGGACGACCGGCGAGTCCCGGCGCTACGGCCTGCTGGTCGTCGAGCGCGGCGGCGCGGCGCTGGGCTACCTCGACGGCGACGCCGTCGAGCACGTCGAGACCGTCGACAGCCAGGTGATGGGCAAGACGAAGGCCGGCGGCCAGTCCGCCCAGCGCTTCGAGCGCGAGCGCCGCCGCCAGAAGGAGGAGTTCTTCGACGAGGTCGCCGACGAGGCCGAGCGGGAGTTCCTGGACGGCCGGGACGGCGCGGACGGGGCGAGCGGCGACGCGGCGGCGTCGGACGGCGACGGCGGCGACGATCTCCCCATCGACGGCCTCCTCGTGGGCGGCACGACGGTCACCGTCGACGACTTCCTCGACGGCGACCACCTCGACTACCGCCTGCAGGACGCCGTCGCCGGCCAGTACGCCGTCGAGTACGCCAGCGAGCGCGGGCTCCACCAGCTGGTCGAGAGCGCCCGGGACGAACTCGAGGCCGCCGAGGACCGTCCCGCCCGCGACGCGCTGGACGAGTTCTTCGACGCCCTCGAAGACGACGACGAGCCCGTCGCCTACGGCCCCGAGCGGACCCGCGAGGCGCTTGAGTACGGCGCCGTCGACGCGCTGCTGGTCTCCGAGGCGCTGGACGCCGACGAGATCCGCGAGTACGAGCAGAGCGCCGAGGAGGAGGGCGGCGACCTCGTCGTGATCCCCACGGGCTTCGACCGCGGCGCGCGGTTCGAGTCGGCGTTCGGCGGCGTCGGCGCGCTCCTGCGGTTCGAGATCGACTGATCTGAGCGGGGCAGTTATGGGCGGACCTGGCGAACGACGGCTATGGTCGCAGATTCCGATACCGCCTCGCTCCGCGCCCGCCTCGCAGACGCCTTCTGGGAGCGCCACGCCAACCCGAAGAGCGGCTGGTCGCGCACGCTGACCGGCCCGCTACTGGCCCTCGCGCTCTACCGCCGGGACCGCCGGCTGCTCGCGTTCGCGCTCGCGTTCACCGCCCTCAACCCGGTCCTGTTCGGCCGGCCCGATCCGGACGACCGAAGCTGGATGACGCGCGCCGTCCGGGCGGAGCGCTGGTGGACCGAGAGCGGCAACGGGACGGTCGACCTCGGCTGGCCGAACGTCCTCAACACCGCGAACGTTCCGGCATTCGGCTACGCGCTGGTCGCCGCCTACCGCCGGCGCCCCGCCCGCGCAACCGCCGCGCTCGCCGTCTCGATGGCCCTCAAGTTCTCGTGGGTCGAGGTGATCGCCCGGCGCTACGACGCGGCGGGCGCCGAAGGAGGCGGCCGCTCGTAGCCGACCGCGGCGGCTACAGCCCGAGCGCGTCGGTGAGCCGGCCGACGAGGCCGCCCCGGCGCTCGAACAGCCGGCGCATCTCGTCGCCGCTCAGCTCGAAGTCGAAGACGTCGAAGTTCTCGCGGATGTGCTCCGGGTTCGAGGACATCGGGATCGCCGAGACCATCGGCTGCTGGACCAGCCACCGGAGCGCGACCTGCGCCGGGGTCTTGCCGCGGCGGTCGCCGATCTCGGCGAGGGCCTCGTCGCCGAGGAGATTGCCGACCCCGAGCGGGCTGTAGGCGGTCAGCATGACGTCGTTCTCGACGCAGTAGGTCAGCAGGTCGTCCTGTCGGTTCCGGACGTGGTACTCGACCTGGTTGGTGAGGATCGGGGCCTCGGAGAGCCTCTCGGCCTCGCGAAGCTGCTTGACTGAGAAGTTCGAGACGCCGACGTGGCGGACGAGGCCGTCGTCGCGCAGGTCGTTCATGGCGTTCAGCGTCTCCTCGTGGGAGACGCGGTCGTTCGGCGAGTGGATCAACAGGAGGTCGACGTAGTCGGTACCGAGCCGGTCGAGGCTCGCGCGGGTCGACTCGAGGACGCGCTCCCGGCTCCGGTTGCCGTTGTCCAGTTTCGTGGTGACGAACGCGTCGTCGCGGTCGACGTCGCTGTCGGCGAGGGCGTCCCCGACGGCGCTCTCGCTGCCGTACATCTGGGCCGTGTCGACGTGCCGGTAGCCGTTCTCCAGCGCGGTCGAGACGGCGCGGTACCGCTCGTCGTCGGTGTCCATCCGGGCCGTCCCGAATCCGAGCGCCGGCACGTCGACGCCCTTCGCGGTCACGTACTCCATGCCCATCCTTCGGGCGAACAGCGGGAAAACGTTCGGCAGACAGTGGCAAGGACTCCCGTCGACACCGCCTGCACGGTACGCGGACGCTCCGGAGACTTCGTCGGATCGACGGACGGGCGTCGCGAGCCCGTCGGTACCGGATCCGGTCCCCGACGCGGAGGTCCGGGAGTACGTCACCGTCCACGACACGGAGGTCGGCGACGGCGTCAAGATACACGAGTAGACCTCGATCAAGAAGGCGGAGACAGCGGGGCCGACGGACGGCGACGCGAACTGCTACGTCGAGAACGCCCGCCTCGGCGAACGTGCCCAGATGGGACCGAACGCCTCCGTCGTGGGCGTGTCCCACGACCGGACGGAGGCGGGCACGGAGTTCCGGAACGACCGGTTCGACGAGGCCGTCCTCGCGGACGGTGCCTTCGCCGGCAGCGGCGCCGTCGTGCTGCCGGGCGTCACGGTCGGCAAAGACGCCGTCCTCGGCGCGGGGACGACCGTCGCCGAGGACGTGCCGAGCGAGCGCGTCGTCAGGAGCGGGACCGAGAACGTCGTTCGGACGGTGCGAACCGCCCGCTACCCGGGACGGGGACATACTTTTCAGATAATACCGAGAACGTATTACCAGAGCGATGCCGCGAGTCACCAGCAAGGGGCAGGTCACCATCCCCAAGGAGATCCGCGAGGAACTCGGCATCGAACCCGGCGACGAGGTCGCTTTCGAGCCGACAGACGGAGGGTACGAGATCCGAAAGCGAGCGCCGACGACCGAGGACGGCGAGGACCCCTTCGAGGCGTATCGCGGGAGCGCCGAGAGCGACGAGTCGATGCCCGAGCGGATGCGCCGTCTCCGGGGCGAGTACCCCCGGACGGTACCCAACGAGGGGACGGGGGACGACGCGTGATCACGGCGGTCGACACGAACGCGCTGCTGGCGCTGCTCTACGACGACGAACACGCCGACGCCAGCGAGCGCGCCCTGCGAGAGGCCTATCGCGAGGGGTGCCTCGTCGTCGCACCGATGGTCTACGCCGAACTCGCAGCCGACGGTCGCTTCGAGAGCGCTGACGAACTCGATCGGTTCCTGGCGGATTTCAGCATCGCGGTCGCGGACCCCTCCGAAGCGGCGCTCTTCCGGGCCGGCGAGGCATTCAGACGGTACGTCGATCGCCGGCCGGACGGCCTGCAGTGTCCCGCCTGCGGGAGCGAGCGGGCAGTCGAGTGCGAGGACTGCGGCGAATCGCTCGCGCCCCGCCAGCACGTCGCGGCCGATTTCGCGATCGGCGGCCACGCGAACGTCGACGCCGACGCTCTGGTGAGCTTCGACGAGGCGTTTTACGAGACGTGCTTCCCGTCACTGACGGTGTACCCGAGCTGATCAGCCGCACGCGGCGTGTGTTCACTCGGGCGGCGCGTCCCACTCGTCGCCGCTATCCTTCGGCTCGTAGCCGATGGTCTCGCGCGCGTGCTCCAGGTCGTCAAGCCACCGGCCGTCGTTCCCGCTGAGGCCGTAGAAGTGGTCCCACTCCACGGAGTCGTCCTGCAGGCAGCAGTCCACAAGCTGCGCCAGGTCGCGCCGGGACTGCCAGTGGCCCTTCATGCGGGCGACCTGCTCCTCGTAGGCGTCGCTCCCGCGCTCCCACTCGCCCCGGTCGACGCCGCGCTCGGCGTCGCCGAAGGGGTGGTCGTACTCGGGGTCCCGGACCGCGCCGATGCGCAGCGCGTAGAACCGGACCCCGTGGGTCTCCGCGGCGAGGCGGCCCAGGTCCTCGCCGTAGGTCTTGGTCAGGCCGTAGATGGAGTCCGGGCGGTGGGGCTCGTCGTGGCCGGCGAGGACCTCGTCGTCGAAGTAGACCTCGGGCGCGTTGTTCGCCTCGACCATCCCGACGGCGTGGTTCGACGAGGCGAAGACGATCGAGTCCAGGCCCGCGTCGACAGCGGCCTCGGTGACGTTGTGGAGCGCCTCGAGGTTGTCCGCGAGCGGTTCGGACCAGGCGAGCGAGCGGTCGTCCGGGCCGCCCATGCCCGGGACGATGGCGAGGTGGATCACCGCGTCCTGCCCCTCGAAGTGCGGCCGGACGGCGTCGTAGTCCCGGACGTCGGCGACGACGGACTCGCCGGGGCCGTCGCCGTCCTCGACGTCGAGCAGCGTGAACTCGTACCGGTCGTCGTCGCCGAGGTGGTCGGTGATGGCCGTGCCGACGGTGCCGTGCGCTCCGGTGACGAGGACGTTCATGCGGACTGGCGGAGCGTCGCGGGCTTAGGTCTGCTGTTCGCGCGGCGGCGACCCGACGCAGCCGTTTTGCCCGCCGAGCCCCTAGCCCTGCCCGAATGTCGGTCGCAGTGACCGTCGACGACAGGGAGCCGGAGGGGCTCGTCGCGGCGCTGCGGGGCCACCCCGACGTCGACGCCGTCGAGGTCCGCCGGCTGGAGTCGGGCGACGTCGTCTCCGGGTCGGTCGCCGTCGAGCGCAAGACGCCGGGCGATTACCTCCGGTCGGCGCTGGGCCGCCGCGGGTCGGATCTGGAGGCGCAGGTCCGGGCGATGAACGAGGCCTACGAGCACGCCTACGTCCTGATCGAGGGGGATCTCGCCGACGTCGAGGCGCGCTGGCCGGACGTCCCCGGCGCGGCCGTCCGGGGATCGCTCGCGTCGATCACAGCACGCCTCGGCGCGCCCGTCGTCCCCTGCGGCGACCGCGACCGGCTGGTCGACGTGGCGGTCCGCCTGGTCCGCAAGCACACCGAATCGCCCTCGACGCGGTCGCTGCCGCCCGGGGCGGTCCCGGGC
>SDGW01000679.1_pt1 | contig 14233 bp, 11 predicted proteins | sample 2873831 | NCBI WGS metagenome assembly SDGW01 (sample SAMN08132700, study PRJNA421101) | hypersaline lake metagenome | isolation source: celular fraction 0.22 microns magnesium sulfate-rich crust from ephemeral... | place: Spain: Penahueca Lagoon, Toledo | collected 2011-07
ACAGCGGCGGGGTTCCTCCCGTACCCATCCCGAACACGGAAGATAAGCCCGTCTGCGTTACGGTGAGTACTGGAGTGGGCGACCCTCTGGGAAACTCGTTTCGCCGCCTCCACTCATACCCCATCCATCAGTCAAATACGACCGATCGTGGTCTGACGGCGGTTCGATTCCGCCGATCGGCATTACAGCGGCCACAGTGGCGAGGATCCTCCCGTACCCATCCCGAACACGGAAGATAAGCTCGCCTACGTATCGGCAACTACTGGAGTGAGCGATCCTCTGGAAACGTCGATTCGCCGCTCCTACTCATACCAACTTTCACATAGCAATTGGTATCCGAATTCTCATTAAAACGTCTCAAACAGAGTATAGAGCCGGTTTCGCAGGAAAAGGTACTTTTTGTGCCGAGATTACTCGAGTGTATGAGCGAAGAGCCGCTTGATGGTCTTGACAGGCGTATTGTACATAGCCTTCAGCAGGATGCTCGCAGAACAAACAGGTGTGTCGGCTAGTACAGTCCGGTACCGCATACGGAATTTGGAGGAGACAGGCATCCTTACCGGATACCACCCCGAAGTAAACTACGAAGCAGCAAGTTACCAGCTATAAACACTTATTGTTTGTACTGCGCCAATCCCCGATCGAGAGACCCTCGCTCAGAAAGCCCTCGAGGTACCTGGTGTCGTCGCAGTCAGAGAAATTATGACCGGTACGGAGAATGTTCACGTTGAAGTAATTGGGTCAGACAGTGACGGTTTAAGTCGAAGTGGGAAAGTCCTGGCCTCTTCGTCAAGCAGTTGAACTAATCGTATTCTAACGATTTCTGAAGATCCGGGTCCATTCCAGTACGAAGAGCCTCATTCCTTGTTGTGAAGGCGAGAATATCGATTCCTTTTTCACTCTGTATATCTGATCGACCGACTTCTGTTGCCGATCTTCTTCAGTAGGTATTTCGGAGAGATATAGCAGAGGGGGAGTTTCCTTGCCCTCTGGTGGATATCCCTCATCCGTCATCGACACTCAGTCTAAACGAAAAGCAGCATGAGTACCTCTGGTCTGTCGGGGCAGCGTTGAGTTACGATCGAATCTCGTCTGTCTTCTCGAGCGATTTTCTCGTTGCAACACGGATGCGCTCGCTGGTCGCGCACCCATCGCCAGAGTGGGGCATCGCAGCTGCGTGAATAACGTATTTAGCGTCAGGGTCGTAGGCATCGGTAACAGCGACATCGCCACGGTCGACTGGCCACTTTCCCATCGCTTTCTTGCTAATTGGGCTGTTCGCATTTCGGCGGAACGAGCCAGCGACGCCGCTTCCCATTTTGAAGGCTGGTCCCAGCTGCGTTCACAAGGGGGTCGGCCTCTTGGTTCGCAATATCGCCATGGAGCCCTGCGAACTCTATCCATATGAGTTAAACGTCAAATTCCCAAAGGCCACTTGGTCGGTACAGGATCGAACAAGACAGGTTGTAATATAGTTCTGTCATTTTTAGTTGATGTGTATTTCACAGAATCCGACCGAATAACAACTCTTAATCATAGCCGGGAACGAGAGACAGATAGCGGGATGGGATAGCCAGGAGATTCCGGCGGGCTCATAACCCGCAGATCAGTAGTTCAAATCTACTTCCCGCTATTTTTTGACTGTGAGCAAACTGCTACCGCAACTTGGTCGATAAGCGCCCACAGACAGAGATAAATACTACTCGACCGGGTAGACAGCCGAATTCGATCAGACTGGGTTTTTGCTTTGTGATTTCACACTGGACGTGCAAGTCGTCAGCAAAACACGAACCGCTATCGAAGGGACAGTCGTAGACATCTCCGTTGGCAGACTGACAGCAGGTCTATTCGACACAGCAAGTTCTGCAAGTGGCTCTGACGCTTCCCTTCCGGCATCTAGATCGGCAGAACGTCGTGTTTCTGGTACGATTCGACGCTCGAGTCGGTCATCTCGACACGTGAATATCGACGATGGTAGCGCCGATCGCCAAAGAGACGGTACGGCCTACCGGAGTTTCCAGAGCAATGACCGTAGTTTGTATCCCAGCGATCCGTTCTGATAGCCGGCCCATCCACTCATCCCTCCCAACAGTGTCGCTGCGTCGTATCCCTCGTCGACGAGCAGGCTCGTCGCTCGTTTGGCAACCATACCCATCTTACACACGACGACGACATCGTTCTCGTGTGGGATTTCTGCGAGACGATCACGAAGCGCGGACTCATCACCCTGGCGTAACTCCTGATAGACCGGTATGTTATAACTCCCTTCGATCGCGTTCGCCTGGTAGTCCGACCGCGGGCGAATGTCGAGGACGAACGGCTCGTCTCCCGACTCGAGGCGGGCTGCCAGTTCGGCTGGACGGATGCGACTCATTACTGCTATATTGTGTCGAGAGCACAAAACCGTGGTGGTTCATACGGCCTGCTGTCACGAGTGACCGGTGTACCCGCAGACGCATCACGGGTGCACCGGTACTGACTAACAGGAGTCCGTATCAGGCGTCGGTGAGGCACTGGCGGTGGTTGCGTCAGTTTCGAAATAGCGGAGTGCCCGCGAGAGCCGTGACGCTTGGTTGCTGAGCTGTTCAGCACTCGTCGACACCTCGGTCAGCGCCGTGGTCTGTTCTTCGGCTGCAGCGGCGACGCTTTCAGCACCTGTGCTCGTCGATTCGGAGATCGCTGCGACATCGTCGACCATCGCGACGACCTCCTGGGTCGAGGCCGCCTGCGCTTCGCTGGCCGCCGAAATCTCCTGGACCCCAATGTTGGTCTCCTCGGCGAGCTCGGTGATCGAAGCGAGCGCGGCGACGGCCTTCTGGACCTGCTCGCTGGCGTCTTTGATACCGGCGTTCGTGCGCTCGACTTCAGCGGTGGACGCCTCGGTCCGATCGCGGATCGCCTCGAGGCGATCCTCGGCCTCGTCGGCCGCCTCCGCGGCGTCTTCGGAGAGCGTTTTGACTTCCGTCGCGACGGCGGAGAACCCGTCGTCGCCGCTGGCACCCGTAGCGCGGGAAACCTCGATGTTCGCGTTCAGCGCCAGCATATTGGTCTGGCGGGCGATCTCGGAGATCGTGTTGATGAGCTCGTCGATCTGTTGGACTTCTTCCTCGAGACGGTGCATCTCGGCGACGGCGTCAGCAGCCTCGGCTTCGATCTCGGTCATTGCAGTGATCGCGGACTCTGCGGCCTCTTGGCCGTTCTGGCCGGTGTCAACGGTTCGTTCGGCGATCTCTGCGACCTCGTTCGAGGAGACGGCGATCTCCTCGGTCGTCGTCGACAGCGAGTCGAGTTCCGTGGTGACCGAACGGAGGTACTCGTGTTGTTGGTCGGCACCGTCGGCGATTTCTTGGATCGACGTAGAGACCTGCTCGGAGGCCGAGTGCACTTCTTCGGCACTGGACGTCACCGATTCGGATGCGGCAGCAACGTCCTGTGCGAACGCCATGAGGTCCTCGGTGGTCGACTCGAGTGTGGCGAGCATGTCGTTGAACTCGCGTGCGATGTCGGCCATCGCTTCGTTCTCGCCGTCGGGGTCCAGCCGCTGGGTCAGGTCACCAGCTGCACACGCCTGCATGACAGCCGCGTACTCGTCGGCTTTCTGCTCTAAGTGCTGGTTGAGCTGGTCCGTTTCTTCGCGGAGCGAGACCGCCTCCTGGCGCGCTTGCTCGACCTCCTCCATTTTCGTCTGGAGGGATTCGTTCTTGTCCTGAAGGTCGTTGATCGTCACCAGCCCCACGTTGACGACGAGCAAGACGAACACGGCACCGAACAGGAAGACAAACCCCGTCACTGCCTGAAAGAGGAGTTCCTGGCCGTCGAAGACGATCCACAGGGCAGCGACGTAACCCAGCAGGAAAAACACCATCAGCGCGAGCAGGCCACGCCACCGTCGTCGGTAGCTCTCCTCGTTGAGTCGCAGGAACAGCCGTCGAGTATACAGGATCGAGCCGAACATCACGACTGCCCCGGCGGCGATAAGCCCGAGGACGATCGTCGATACTGCGACCATCAGTACCCACCCATGATTGTACTGTTCGCGCGGCTGGACTTACAGTTCCAATTCGCCGAATTCGACGTTCTGCGTGATTTCTGCGTCATCGGTCTCTGATCTTTCGAAAGAACGAACGCTTCGCATCGCTGGCTTCGATCCCCGTCCCCCGGCTTCGACGTGACCATCGGCTCACCGCTGGCTCGAGACCGTCGCAGCTCTCATCGACACGATAGCTGGCTGACCACAGCAGGCCGCCTTCCGTCCTGCGTCGAAACCGGAACTGCAGGTCTCACAGGCCGTCCGTTTCGAAGCCATCTCTTTCTTTCGAATATAGTGAAATTCAATCGATACGATTATTTAGTCTTAACGCCGCCACCCCAGCGTCTCCAGTGAGGTGTGGCTGTCGAACCGAATCGGGACGCCCTGGTCTGCTATCAGCCGTATTTCCGATACCAGACTCGAGTACCGACGGGTGACGCACCGGCGTTGAGATCTAGCCGGCGCAGGACTAACTCCCGTATCGCAGTCGTGACGATGAGTTCGACCGCCTCGCCCTCGTCGGTCACCACCTCGAAGACGGAGTGTCCATCCCGCTCACTGATGTCTTCGATCGTTCCGACGGACCACCGCTCGAAGTTGAAGATCGCACCTCCGCGAGTATCGCTCGAGTCGCCGGCCCGGATATCCCGTTTTCCTCGAGCGCCCGGCTATTCGGACTCGAGATCGTCCCCGAGCGAGCCCTCGTATTTGTCCTGTGCTTCGTCTGGGAGGTACTGGCGTTCCCACTCGACGACCTCGGGGAAGCCCGAGAACTCGTGGAGGCTTCCGACCGGCTGGGCGTCGAACGCGTCGTCGATGTCTCGCATCGCCGCCACGGGGTCGTCCGCGAAGGCGCTGAGGTCCGCGTAGACGTTCGCGATCGTCGACAGTGTCGACGTGATGGGGAACACCACGATATCGAAGCCCCACTCTTCGAGCGACGCGAGGTCGACGTACGGCGAGGAACCCAGCTCGCCGACGAAGTTGTAGACGATCGGTCCGTCGACCTCCCGGCCGATGCGCTCGAGTTCCGCGTCGTCGGTCGGACCCTCGATGAACGCGACGTCGGCGCCGGCCGCGAGGAAGTCGTTGGCGCGACCGATCGCCTCCTCGAGCGAGCCGTCGCCCGTGCCGCGGGCGTCGGTGCGGGCGATGAGGACGAAGTCATCGGCGCGGTCGTCCCGAACGTCGGCTGCGGCTTCGATCTTGCCGACCGCTTCCTCGCGCGGGATGACCTGTCGGCCCTTCGTATGGCCACAGCGCTTCGGGAACGTCTGGTCTTCGATGTGGATTGCACCCACGCCGGCTTTGATGTACTCTCGAACGGTTCGGATGACGTTCGTCGCGTTCCCGTAGCCGTTGTCGGCGTCTGCAATCAGGGGCACGTCGATCCGCTCCTGGATGTTGCCGGCGTTTTCGATCATCTCAGGCATCGTGATGAAGCCGGCGTCGGGATAGCCGGTCTTCGACAGCGAAGTCCCGTAGCCAGTCATGTAGATCGCGTCGAAGCCGACGGCGTCGGCGACCCTGGCGGTAAGTGGGTCGTGAACGCCGGGACAGACCAGGAGTTCGTCGCGCTCGAGGTACGTTCGGAGGGTTGCACCGGAGTCAGTCATGGCCGATCACACGGTGGTCGCGGCGAAGTCGGTGTCGATGCAGGTCGTCTTGCGTTGGTGTGGTTATACATTCTCGGAGAGGTGGTCGAGGACGGTTTCGGTCGTGACGACATCGCCGTACTTCGCGTCGATATCGAAGAGGTTCGCTCGGTGTGGGCCCTCGGCACGATCGCCGACCGCGTCGGCGGGGACGATGGTCCGGTAGCCGTGCTGGAGGCTATCGACGGCCGTCGCACGGATACAACCGCTTGTCGTGACGCCGGCGAGTACGAGTGTATCCACGCGGTGTGTGGTCAACTCCGTCTGCAGGTCGGTCCCGAAGAAGGCGCTCGCGTATTTTTTCAGGATGACCCGCTCGTCGTCAATGGGTGCGACCCGATCGTCGACCTCGACCGCGTCAGTCCCAAGGCGTAACTCCCGCAATGCGGGCACTTTCTCGACGAATCGGCCGGCGTCGCCGTACGATTCCTCGTAGGCGACGGTCGTGAAGTATCGCGGCAGGTCATGCTCACGGAACGCGTCGAGCAGTCGCTCGGTCTGCTCAAGCACGCCAGTCACGTCCGAGCCGAGACTGGTCTCCGGATCGGTGAAGGCGTTTATCAGGTCGACGACGAGCAACGCAGGCCGGTCGCCAAGGCCGACGCTCGTCCCGAAATCGTCCTCGTCGTAGTGGGTGTCGATGTCGTGTGGCCAGTCCATGGTGTGCTGGGGTGGTGAGTGTCGGGTGCGAGTCAGTCGTGTCGCTCGGTGAACTCCCGGCGCTCGGCGGCGATGCGTTCTTCGAGCGTCTCGTCGTCCGGCAGCGGCCCGTAATCGAACGGCTCGAGGTCGTCGCGCGTTTCCCGAAGGTCGTCGCGTCGCTCGGCGGTCGCCGCCTCGTCGACGGTGCCGTCGTCGGCGAGGACGACGCCGTACTCCGTGCGCGCGGCCGACTCGGAGACGAGCCCGCGCTCGACTTCCGCAGCGACGACGTCGGGATCGCGCTCGAGTGGGTCGCCGAGACCGCCGCCACCAGCAGTGGAAAAGACGAGTTTGTCGCCGGCCTCCACGGCGACATTTTCGACCTTCGAGGGGAGTTCCTCCTCGGTGCCGTCGGTACGGATCAGTTTCTTCTCGCTCGTCTGGGCGTGGGAGCCGCCGTCGACGCCCCACGGGTACGTGTGCGCGCGGTCGTCCTGGAACGTGATCGCGCCCGGTTCCTCGAAGGTGTAGACTTTCGTGATGCCGTGGCCGCCGCGGAACTCGCCGGCACCGCCGGTGTCGGCGCGGGTGCTGTACTCGTCGATCGTCAGCGGGTAGTAAGCTTCCTGGTACTCCGCGGGCACGGTGCGGAACAGCGGCCACCAGGAGTGACCGTCGAGGCCGTCGCCGCCCGGGCGGGCCGGGATCCCGCCGTAGAGGATCTCGAGCATCTGGAAGTCGTTGCCCTCCGAGTCCGTGCCCGCGTAGACGAGGTTCGGCGACGTGCCGTAGCTGCCCGCCACGGAGAAGCCGTCGATGAGCTTCGAGAAGGTCGCCTGCAGGACGTCGAACTGGCGGGCCATCATCGGCAAGCGATTGCCGAGCGCCGCCGGGAACTCCGGCTGGACCACGGTGCCTTCGGGTAGGGTTACCTCGAAGAGGTCGTAGTAGCCGTCGTTGAACGTGAGCAGGGGGTCGAAGGCCATAATGAGGAAGACCCCGGTGAACATCTTGAACATCTGTTCGTTCAACAGGAAGTTCACCGTCCCCGGCACCTGCTCGTCCGTGCCAGTCCAGTCGAGGTAGACCGTCTCCCCCTCCCGGTAAATCTCGAGATGGAGTTTGATCGGGCCGTTGCCCATGCCGTCGTCGTCGACGTAGTCTTCGAACGTGTAGCGTTCACCCTCCGGGATGAACTCGTGGATCAGATCGATCATCCCGTCGCGGGTGCGATCGAGGATGGCGTCACAGGCCTCGACGTACGTCTCCTTGCCGAAGCGGTCACAGAGTTCGTGAACGCGCGTTTCGGCAGCTTTCGTCCCCGCCGCCAGCGCCTTGATGTCGGCCTCGGCGTGTTCTGGCAGGCGCGTGTTGTGGGCGAACGTCTCGAGCAGTTCGCTGTCGAACGCGCCTTCCTTGTAGAGTTTGACCGGCGGTAGCCGCATTCCCTCCTCGAAGATCGTACTGGCCTGGACGGGCATACTGCCGGGCGTCTTCCCGCCGACGTCCATCAGGTTGCCCCACTGGCTCGAAAAGCCCACGAGGTCGCCCTCGTAGAAGATGGGACGCAACAGGAGCATGTCGGGGGTGTGCGAGACGGCCCCGGCGCACATGTAGGGGTCGTTGGTCGCGATCACGTCGCCGTCCGCCAAGTCATCGCGGTCGAACGGCGAGTTCTCGAGGATAGTGTCGATCGCAGAGCCGAACTGGCCCATGACCATTCGTCCCTCGGCGTCGGCGATGAGCGGGAACTGGTCGGACTGCTCACGGATGACGGGGCTGATCGCCGTCGTTTCGACGACCCGGTCCATCTCGTGGCGGGTATTCGAGAGCGTGCTCTCGATGATGTCCAGGGTGGTCTGGTCGATGTCGTGCTCGCCGACGAACTCAGGCGTCGTGTCGCTCATTGGCTCTCACCTCTGTTGATTTCGATGTTGGCATAGCGGTCGATGGTCGCGGTGTGATCCGGCTGGACGACGACCGTCGAGTCGTCGTCGGTGACGATGGCTGGCCCGTCGAGTTCGTTACCCGGCTGCAACTCGGCCCGATCGTAGATCGGCGTCTCGTAGTACTCGCCGTCGAAATACACGTCGCTGACGTCGATTTCGGCGTCAGTCGGGTCGGCATCGGCCAGTTCCTGTTCTTCGATGGTCACACCTTGCAGCGTTCCCTTGCCGATGACGCGGAGGTTCGCGATCTCGAGCGGCGCATCGAGCGAGAAGCCGAACTGGCGGTCGTGGCGCGCCTCGAAGTCGTCTTTGATCTCCGCGAGTCCGGTTTCGCGGAGGTTCTCGATGTCGACCGGGATCGACATCTGGATGTCCTGGCGGAAGTAGCGACACTCGGCGAAATACTCGAATGCGTGATCGGCCTCGTCGACACCCTCGGAAACGAGCCACTCGCTCGCTTCGTCCTCGAGTGCGCGCAGTTCCTCAGAGACGTCTTCGCCGTCGACGTCAGCTTCGGTCTCGAGGTATGTCTCCGAGAACTCGTTTTGGATGTCCGAGGTAAGGAAGCCGAAAGCCGACATCACACCCGGGCCCGGCGGGATGACCAGTGGGTAAGCACCTATTACGTCCGCAAGCGCGTTCGCATGCATCGGACCGGCACCGCCGAAGGCGACAAGTCCGAACTCGCGCGGATCGTAGCCGCGTTCGACGGAGACGACGCGAAGCGCGCCGTGCATGTTCTCGTTGACGATATCGAGGATGGCCTGTGCGGCTTCCTCGACCGTGCTGTCGCGCTCGTCGGCGATCGTCGCCACGGCGTCGCGGGCGGCTTCTCGGTCGAGTTCCATCCGGCCGCCGAGTTGGACCGTTTCCGGAATCCGGCCGAGGACGACGTTGGCGTCCGTGACCGTCGGTGAGTCGCCACCCCGTCCGTAACATGCCGGGCCGGGATCTGCGCCGGCGCTTTCCGGGCCGACCTGCAGCGAGCCATTTAGCTGCACGCGAGCGATCGACCCGCCGCCGGCCCCGACCGTGTTCACGTCGACCGAGCGGGATTTGAACTCCCGGTAGCCGACTTTCGTCTGCCGGGTCGTCTCGGGCGTCCCGCCCTCGACGAGCGAGACGTCGGTGGACGTACCGCCCATGTCGAGGGTCAACACGTCCGGTACGCCCTTCTTCGACGCGATCGTTGCCGCACCGACGACGCCGCCGCTTGGCCCGGACAGTGCGAGCTCGACCGGCCGTTCCTTCGCAGCCCTAGAGCTCATCAGCCCACCATCGGATCGAACGACGTTCATCGTGGCCGACGAGCCGGCTGCCGTCAGCGACTCGTCCAACTCCTCGAGATAGTCGATCACCGTCGGCCGCGCGTAGTCGTTGATGACCGTCGTCAGCGTCCGTTCGTACTCGCCGTACTCCGGGACGATTTCGGCGGAGATCGACACCGGCAGCTCCGGGGCCTCTTCGGCAACGATTTCGCGGACCCGCTCCTCGTGGGCGGGGTTGAGATACGAGTTCAGCAACGCGACGGTCAGTGACTCGACGTCGGCGGCCTCGAGGTCGCGGACGGCGTCTCTGACTGCCGCCTCATCGAGCGGTTCGGTCTCCTCGCCGGTCGGGGAACTGATCGTTCCGGCGACGCCTCGCGTGTCGACCAGATCGGCGAGCGGCTCCGGTTTCTCCATGTCCATCCATCCATAGAGCGGGCCGGGCGTCCACGCCCGCGCCAGGTGGAGGATGTCCTCGTGGCCGGCAGTCGTGATGAGCCCGACGCGAGCCCCCGTCTCCTCTAAGAGCATATTCGTCACGACCGTCGTGCCGTGAAACAGTAGATCGAGGTCAGATACGACGGTTCCCGCCTTTGCCGTTGCCTCCTCGACACCGTAAATAACCCCCTCTGATGGGTTCGCAGGCGTCGAGAGGACCTTGTCTATTGTGAGTTCGTGCGTCGATTCGTCGAAGACGATGACGTCCGTGAACGTCCCTCCGACGTCGACGCCGAGATTATGTGTCATGTGGTACCGTATACTGTGGTACATCCCCCGTTGGGAGAGTAAGGGTTCCCCCAACAGCTGTTGGTCGTTTATAATACTGGCATCCGGACTCCCATCGCCGTCGCTCGAGCCGTCCCGTGTCGGCGATTCGACTGCTACTCGAGCGAGTGCCAGCACACCACATAAATCGGTTCGGACCAAACCACAGCCTATGCGTGACGTGGCCGGTGTCTCGAGCGAGTTCTTTCGAAGCGAGGAGAGCGATACCGAATCACTTCAACGCTGTCTGACGCTCGTAAACGCCATCGACGACGGGATCTACGAGCTCAATGCCGAGGGCCGATTCGTCGCCGTTAACGACGCCATCGTGTCGATGACGGGCTATCCACGATCGGACCTCCTCGGCGAGCACGTGTCGACCGTCATCAAAACGCCGGACGCAAAGCGCCTCGAAGAGGCGGTCCACACGCGCCTCGAGCACGACGCTGATCCCGACACGACGTTCAACCTCGTCCTCGAGAGCGCGGCTGGCGAGAGCGTCCCCTGTGAGCTTCGGTTCAGCCTGCTCGTAGACGATGGCGAACTCGAAGGGACGATCGGCGTCGTTCGGGCGGTCGAAGACCACAACCGAACGAACGAACAACTGCCGTCGACCTGGAAGACGTACGACTCGATCGCGTCCGTCATCGACGAAGCCGACGTCGGCGTGTTCGTCCTCGACGATGATTTCGATATCGTGTGGGCCGACGAAACGGTCGAGGAGTACTTCGGCCTCGTGCGAGCCGAGATTATCGGTCAGGACAAGGCAACGCTGATTCAGGAGACGATCCGAGACCGTCTCGCCGATCCTGAATCGTTCGCAGAGACCGTGCTAGCCACCTACGAGGATAATACCTACGTCGAACAGTTCGAGTGTCAAGTGACGGCCGGGACGGATCGTGAAGGTCGCTGGCTCGAACACCGCAGCAAACCGATCGAGTCCGGCCCGTACGCTGGCGGCCGTATCGAACTATACTACGACATCACGGATCGGAAAGAGGCACAACGGGCCAGACAGGCGAGCGAGAAGCGGTTTCAATCGCTCGTCGACGCCGTCGACGAGTATGCGATCTTCATGCTCGATCCCGATGGATACGTCCAGAGCTGGAACGAAGGGGCCAAGCGGATCAAAGGCTACAGTGCGGCGGAGATCATCGGCGAGCACTTTTCGACGTTCTACACCGCGGACGATCGGGAAGACGGCGTCCCTGAACGTAACTTGACGCGCGCGCGTGAGCGGGGGGCGGTCGAAGACGAGGGCTGGCGCGTCCGGTCGGACGGGTCGCGGTTCTGGGCGAACGTGACGATAACGGCTATCTACGACGAGGGCGAGTTGCAAGGCTACGCGAAGATCACCCGCGATATGACCGACCGCCGTGAACGGGAGCAACGACTGCGCCGCGAGCACGAACTCAGCGAGCGGATTCTGGAGACCAGCCCCGTTGGCATCGCGGTCGTGAATCGGGATGGATCGACGGCCCGGGCGAATGAACGGATGGCAGAACTGCTCGACCTCCCGAGCGACGCCGAGTCGGTCTATACCACTGCCCAACGAGATATGTACGACGCGAACGGCGAGTTCATTCCGATCGAGGAACGACCCGTCCCCCGCGTCTTCGAAACGGGAGAGCCCGTGGCCGATCGAGAGATTCGCCTGGATCGACCGAACGGACAGCAGTGGCTCTCGATCAACGCCAGACCGATCACCGACGAGCAGGGCGACCCCGAGCAAGTCGTCGAGACGGCAACCGACATCACCGATCTCAAAGAGCTGGCTCGACGGCGCAAACGGGAACTCGAGGAACGGGAGAAAGAACTCGACGCCGTCCAACTCGCGACGGACTTACTCGAGACCGATGATCAACCGACGACTGACTTGCTACAGGCGTTCGTGACCAACCTCTCGCAGTTCTTCCAGTATCCGGAACGAACCGCCGCGCGCGTCTCAGTCGGCGATGACGAGGCGACTACGGACGCATACGAACCGCTCGAGCGGCGGATCACCGCATCCAGAAGCACCGTCAACGGCACGCCGATCACGATCGACGTCGTCCTCCACGGCGACCCTGACCACCCCGCAAACGACACGGCAACGTTTGCTCCTGAAGAACAGGAACTGCTCGAGACGCTCGCAATGCTTCTCAAGCTCCATTTCGATCGACGAGAGTATATCGACGAGTTGCAGGCATCGAACGAGCGCTTAGAGCAGTTCGCCTACGCCGCCTCGCACGATTTGCAGGAACCACTTCGAATGATCTCTAGCTACTTGCAACTCATCGAAAGCCGCTATACCGAGGTCCTCGATGAGGATGGCAAGGAGTTTCTCGCGTACGCCATCGACGGTGCCGAGCGAATGCGCGAGATGATCGACGGCCTGCTCGAGTACTCACGCATCGAAACCCGCGGAGACCCGTTCGAACCGGTCGACCTCGACGTGGTGCTGTCGGATGTCCTCGAAGATCTGCAGTTTTCGATCGAAGAACACGACGCCGAGATCACGGCCGAGTCGTTGCCGACCGTGATGGGCGACGCCAGCCAGCTCCGGCAAGTGTTTCAAAACCTGCTCGAGAACGCCCTCGAGTACAGCGGCGACGACCCACCACGAGTCCACATCGACGCCGAGCGGACGGGAGACGAGTGGACGATCTCGGTCAGCGATTCGGGGATCGGCATCGATGTAGACGACAACGAGCGGGTCTTCGAGGTGTTCCAGCGACTACATACGCCCGAGGAACACACCGGAACTGGGATCGGACTCGCGCTCTGTCGGCGGATCGTCGAGCGCCACGGCGGGGAGATATGGGTCGACTCCGAGCCCGGTGAGGGCGCGACGTTTTGGTTTACGCTGCCAGCCACGGATTCGTGACCTCCTCCACCCTTACTCGTCGTCGATTCCGATCCGTTCGAACTGCCGTCGGCCGGTCCGTTTGTGGCTGTCCGCCATCGCCGACGACAACACCGCCCGTTCGGCTTTCCGGAGATGCTCGTGGAGCGTTGCGCGGCTGATCTCGAGTTCCGTCGCTAACTCCTCGTTCGTGATGCCTCTCGGCCAGTCGTAATACCCACGCGACAGTGCCTCGGCGACCACTTCGCGCTGGCGCTCGGTCAGCGCCGAGTCGGTGCTTGCCCGGAACTCCTCGAGTTTGCCGAGCGTGACCGTTCCAAACCCCTCTAAATCGTCGATGATGTGTTTGAGATCATCGCGCTGAAACACGAGAATGTTGTACTCTCGCTGGCGGCCCGAGACCGTATTCGACCGCCGGAGCGTGCCGTGATTCTGGTAGATCGCCGAATACGCCCCACATGAGGGTTTGGTGACGAGCAGATTGCCATCGTCGAGGCGCTTGACGTGTTCGACGTGGTCGGCAGCCTCGAGTTCCGACTGGAACGTATCCGTGTGGGGGCCGGCCCGGAGGATGAAGGTGACGAACCCGTTTTGAATCTCCTCGATCTCGATCGGGATCGGTTCGGGGACGTCGGCTGTGAGCCGCCGAAGGATACACTCTCGGTGTTGAGTGAAGTGAACTGTCGCGGTGAACATCGCTGTCTGCCATGGGAAGAACACCCACAGTCAAAAAACTACGCGCGATGTGGCTGCCGGACGCCGGTCAGGAACGGCGTGACCTGACCGACGGCCCTCACAGTCAAAAGACACGAAAGACAGATAAAAGACCCTACGCTGTAAATAGACAAATATGGACGTTCCGTACGACCTCACCTCGTACGTTCGGGTGTTGAAGATGGCAACGACGCCCACTACCGAGGAGTTCCTTCAGGTATCGAAAATCGCCGGTGCAGGGATCTTGCTGGTCGGTCTCGTCGGGTTCCTCATCGGCACGATCATGGTGTTCCTGACCAGCGGTGGTGGCATCTAATGGGCATCTTCGCTGTCAAAACGACGGCGAGCCAAGAGCGCACCGTCGC
>SDGW01001153.1_pt1 | contig 14196 bp, 13 predicted proteins | sample 2873831 | NCBI WGS metagenome assembly SDGW01 (sample SAMN08132700, study PRJNA421101) | hypersaline lake metagenome | isolation source: celular fraction 0.22 microns magnesium sulfate-rich crust from ephemeral... | place: Spain: Penahueca Lagoon, Toledo | collected 2011-07
TCGATGTCGGCCCTGCATTCCAGCCTTCGAATCGACACGGGAGATCCGCAGTGAGAAACAATGACAGAGGTACAAGAAATGGCAGAAGATTGGGATGAAATCGGATTCGTAATCAGCTCGCAGTATCGGATCGCGGTGTTGAAACGACTGGCCGACGGCCCGGCAACACCCTCTCGGATCGCTGAAGACTCCGGTATCGGTATCACACACGTCTCACGAGCCCTCGGACGGCTCAGAGAACGGTCGCTCGTCGAGCTGCTCGTGCCCGAAGAACGGAAGAAAGGACGCGTCTATGGCGTTACCGAACGCGGCGAGGAGCTCTGGGAACAGATACAGGCGAAAAACCTCATCGACTGAGCAGCCGCCGTACTACTTTTCGACGCACTGTCGCTCAGTCGACGGAAATCGTCAGTGACAACGGCCACTGACTGGAGGGCACACACACGAATGCGTGGTGTAGTTAGCAGGCGATCGGTTGGGACCGTTACTCGTCGTCGGAGTCCGGCAGAAGCATCTCGGGACGCCGCGCGTAGGCGGGCGTCTCTACGAACTGTGAGATGCGATCTAACTCTTCGTCCGTCAGCCAATCAGACATACAGAGCCACATTCAACACACTAATATAAAAATGTAGAGGTACCACTCAAAATGCGGATACAATGAACGGCTGTAGCCGGGTTCGTGGTCTGTTCCCGTCGCTCACGCCCCGCAACTTTCGGCAGCATCGTCACGGACAATGATCGTACCAGCGGCGGTTACGGTCACCGCACAGCTCCCGAAGGGAAACGAGATCCGGACGTCACTACCGGTCGAGTCGGCACTGAGCAGCGTTTCGAGGGCATCCGGGTCGACCACGTCGTACAGACGCGGCTTCACTGAGAGCGGATCGACCCCCGAAACGGATGCTACAGCCCGGATAATCGAGACGACGATCGACTGTTCCTGTGGGTCGTGAGTAAAGCGGTGTGTCTGGGCATCAGATTGGTCTGTCGGCTCATTGGTGCCCGGAGAGATGTCTTCTATCATAGTTGGTGAAAGCGTACACTGGCGAGTGGAATACATACTTCAAAAGCGTTTCTGTTATCCCGAGTTTTTTCATTATAAATTGAATATTCAGGAGTCATATCGCAGGACGATCGGTTTCTACGAACCTCTTACCGGTTTTCTCAAAAACTGAAGTCGTAATAGCCGGTTCCTAACGCCCGGTCGACGGCCATTCATTACAAGCATACATTTGTAAGGGTTAGCGGCGGCCCGAACTCGGATCGCTTCGTCGAGACAGCGCCGTGCAGGCAGCCATCACGGCTGGTGGGACGGACGCGGAATCAACAGTATGTTATCACGAAGTAAGATAGGAATACCTCGCGTCGAGCCGACAGCCGTGGGAAACGCCCGCCCGGCTACCGAGAGCGACCGTCGGGAACCCGATCACAGCTGTCGGCCGATGGAATCGTCGACGGGATACTGGCCCATAACAAAATAGGCCTCTGTGCCATATGGACCCGATGTCGCTTCGAACGGCTGTTATCGGTGGCGGGACTGTATCTGAAAACCACCTCTCGGGACTGTCTCAAAACCCGAAGACCGATCTGGTGGCGATCTGCGATCTCGACGAGGAGACGGCCAGAGAAAAGGCTACATCCTATGGGATCAAGGCATACTTCGACGTGGCGGAGCTCCTTGCGGCCGAAGATCTCGACTGGGTCCACGTCTGTACACCGCCCCAGACCCATCTCGCGGTCGCAACCGAGGTGCTCGAAGCCGGGGTGCCGACGCTGGTCGAAAAGCCGGTCACCGAAACCATCGAGGAGTTCGAGGAGCTCGCGGCGGTCGCCGAACAGGAGGACGTGCCGTTTTCGGTCGTCCACAACCACAAGTTCGGTCTCGTGATGCGGACCGTCCTCGAAGAGATCGAGTCGGGCGAACTGGGCGAGATCCGGGGCGTCGACCTCCTGTATACGGGGTCGACCGAGCCCGACACGGCCAACCGCGGGGCGTGGAACTTCGAACTGCTGGGCGGGGAGTTCGAGGAGGGACTCCCCCACCCGCTGTATCTCGGGCTCAATGCGGGCGGCTTGCCGCGGAGCGACGAGGACGTGGCCGCCCAGACGAGTCTGATCGGCGACTACGAGATGGAGTTCGGCTACGACTGCGCCCAGCTCCAGTACGTCAGCGAGTCGGGGGCGCTGTGTACGATCAAGATGCTGTCGGGCACCAAACCGGTCCGCATCCTCTACGTCCACGGCTCGGAGTCGACGCTGGCGGCCGATCTCGTCTCCCAGACCCTCGTGCGGCTCGACCGCGACTACAAGGCCTCGGCGCTGGCCCGTGCCCAGAACAACATCGACCAGATCGTCGACCGCGTTCGCGGGACGGCCGAAAACGTCGGTGTCGTCCTCAAGGACAAACGCGCCGGCGAGTGGGAGACCGCCGTGGAACGCAACGGGAGCTACTACCAGTTCGACGAGGAGGCCGAAGCGCTGTTGACCGGGACCGAACCCCGCGTCTCGGTCGATGAGGCCCGGTGGACAGTCAAGCTCCAGGAGGCGATCCGCGACAGCGTCCGCGAGGCCCCATCTGCGGCCGAGACGGCCGACGAGCGATCCGACGGATCGGCGGAGTCCGAGGTTCCGTCCGACGACGACTAATGTCGACCCCTTTTTCAATCCGCGCGGGTGGTCGTCGTTACTCGGTACTCGACGACGAAGGCATGACGTAGGACCACAGCTGTTCGATATCGATCACACCCCACACCACCGAGAGTGCCAACCAGATCCCACCACCGACACCGATAACGGCCACCAGCGTTCCGATCCCTGTCACGTAGGGCAACAGGAGTCGGACGCTGACACCCATAATCCCGGCGATGAGGACGATCCGGCCGGTCGACCCCGTGACCCGCCCGAACTGGATCGGGAGTTCGGTGGTGATGATGTACACGTTGAGGAGGGTGTAGGTGCCGAACGTGACGACGGAGGCGGCTGCGGCACCTGTCGCCCCGTAGATCGGAATCAAAAGCAGATTCAGCGAGACGTTGCCGACGACGTGGCGCATCGTCGGCTCGGCAACCAAAATCAGGCCGACCGTCGCGGGAATATAGAAGATCAAGATGTGTTCCAGCGAGTACTCGTAGAGCCGGGCGGCGCGTTTGAGCCGGTCGCCAGCCTTGTCCTCGCCGAACGCCGGCGAGATCGTATACCCCAGCGAACTCGCCGGAGAAACGCAGGCCTCCGAGATCTGCTTGGCGACCGCATAGAACGCCGCGGGCGTCAGTCCAGCGATGGCAGTGACGAGTATCGTATCGATCTTCTTGTCGACCACGGTCGCCCCACGGGTCGCCGTCAGGGGGACGCTGTATTCGAGAATCCGCCGGACGAGGCCCTCCTCGGTCTCGTCGGCCGACGGAAGCGTCTGATAAAACCGCGTGTACAGCAGGTAGCCGCCGATGGTGACCGACAGGACGAAGCCGAGCAGATAGCCCGCCAGCGCCCCCCAGACGCCGAAGCCGACGACGACGACAACAGACCGAAGCCGAGGACGAACAGCACCGACACCTTGAGGATCCGGGGCACCTGCGAGGGATCGCTCTCGGAGTACTCGGCGACGTATCGCGCGGCCGACGACGGCAGGCCGAGGGTCGCAAACATCGACGCGACGCCGACGACCGAGATCACCGTGTACAACAGCCCGTACTGGTCGGTCGTAAACAGGTACCGGGTCAGGAGGACCAACAGCAGTGCGTTCGTGCCGATCTTGACCAGCCGGGCCGCAAAGCTCGCTTTGACGCCGTGGGCGATCCGATCAGCGAACGCCATCAGTTACCCTCGTTGTGGATGAAGTACAGCGTGAACCCGCCGTTGTCCTGGACCCGGTAGATGTTGTCCGCTGTCTCCAGCGAGCGGAACCCCTGGTCGGTGTACCGAAGCCCCTCGTAGAGTTCGACCTCGGTGGCGTAGTTGGACTCCTGAACCCCAAGATACCGGTTTTCGTCGTAGGCCGTCGACACATTTGAATCGAACACCTCCCCACCGACACCGGTTCCGGGGAACTCGATCCGGTCGGCAGCTGGTCGGCCGTAGTAGGTCTGGACGTACCGTCGTGGGCCGCCTCTGATTCCCATGAACACGGTGTCCTCGACGCGGTGGTCGAAGGCGACCGAATAGCCATCCATCGAGCTCTCGGTGACGTGACCGTTCGACTGGTAGTAGTACGGCGAGGGGTGGACTGCGAGTCCCTGCATCGCGATCATTACTGTAAACAGCACCACGAGACCCGTCGCGACTGTCGTCCGTGAGACCGACCCCTCGAGCCGCGATGCGAGCTTCGCGATCCCGACTGCGCCGACGATCGTCACCGGGACCATGATGAATCCCATGAAGCGGAAGTAGTGGTCGCCCTGATCGGCCGCGAAAACGAAGAGAAAGGCGAACCCGAGCGGGACGAGTCCAACGGTGAGATAGGTCAGCAACGCTTTGCGGCTGGGTGTGCGACCGTCGAGTCGTCCCAACAGGTTTCCAGCCATGAGCACCGCCGCGAACAGCGAGACTATCAGGGCGACGCCGAACAGCTTCACGAACAGCTCCTCGACGCTGCCGCCGAGTGCGGTCAGCGACGAGGTCTGTGTCTCCGTCATTTCGGCACCAGCGGTCACCCCGACCTGTTGGAACTGCGAAATCACGAACCGAATACGACCGGTTGCCCGGTCGTGTTGCGGCAGCCACGTGGCGAACACGAGAAACGTCAGGATCGTATGGGCGTAGACCGGTCTGTGGTGGGCGATCCGGTCGGTCGGCCGAAACCGCTTGTAGCCGAACTGAACGGCCGCGATCGCCCCCAGCAGGAGCAGCAGGCTCAGTGCCTCCTGTGGATGAATGAAGATCATGGCGACGCAGGCGATCGCGAGGGCGATGCCGGTCGACGTCCCCAGAGCGAACCCATTGTCGGGCTCGTTGACGAAGCGGAACACGAGATAGAGGACGAACGGGAGGTAGAGTATCGCCTGACTCGATGGATGGGCCAACAGATGGATACTGAGGTGGTTGATCGGGACCAACAGCAGTCCGGCAGCGAGCCCGACAGGAACCGCCCACCGGCTATCGGTGAGATACCGGACACAGAGGACTGTAAAGATGATACTCAGGAGCGGAAAGACGACTAGGGGAACGAACTGGAGGGTATACGTGAGGTCGAACCCGGTGAGATCACGCAGAAACACGGCCATCAGATGGATACCGGGATAAATAACACCGAACGGGCTGCCGGTTCCCTCACTGATCCCGCGGGCCCAGCCGAGATGCGTCATCGAGTCGCCAGCGCCATAAAAAAAGTAGCTGCGGACGAGCGGCAGTGCATACACCGACAGCGCAACGCCCGTCAGGAGCGCGAGCGCGAGGCCACGAAGCCGGCGCGGCGTCGGCGGTGCGAACGCGACCGTGAGACCGACGATCACCGCGAGACCGGCTCCGATCCAGAAGCCGAGCGGCGTCGACCAGTAGATCGAAAGCTCGTAGCCGGTCGCTGGCCGACTGTATGCGACAGCGAGCGCCCCGGCGAACGCGAGGAATCCAACCGCCAACAGTGCCTTCAGAACGGTCGCCTGTCGTCGTGTATCATTCATACGTAGAGTCCTGCCGCCGTCGGGCGGCACGAAAGCGAACTGCCGAGTACTGGCTCCGAGATCCCCTTTGTTATGTATCGCTTTGTATGCGAGAAGTTCACAGGATGGCCGAGCTTGCCGGCGGTCGACCGGAGCAAGAACCGATGACTCGGTTGCGACAGCCGACAGGCAGACGAAACGTGAGGCAGTCGCTCGGTGGCGGGCGAAAACGAAAAATAGGTTCCTTTTACTGGCGATATAATTCAACCGTACTCCGGCCGATCAGCCGCGTGAGTCGACCAGCGTCGGCGGCTTCTCCTCGTAGATGGCATACACTTCGAACTCGCCGTTCTCGACGGTGGTCTCGTCGCCGATGAAGTTTAGTCGGCTAACGACTTCGCCGTCGACTCTGACTTCGAGGTACTGGGCCTCTCCCCGTTCTGACCACCGGATTCTCGTGGTCCCGTCGGTTTCGGTTTCCATCAACACCCCGACATCGGTGGCGTCCTCGCTCCCGTTCACGTTGAAATTGCGGTCGTCGAACTCGCCGGCGACGACTGCCGCGCCGACAACACCCGCGACAGAGGCCGCCGACAGGATCAGTATAGCCACACACCAGAAGTTGATCACGTCGACTTTGGCGCGATCCGATGAGTGAGTGTGGCTGTTCATAAGACGGTAGGAGTGTGAGACGGTTAGTAGTCGATTTGAAGGGATACGTGAATAAAAAGTCACCGTCCCGATTCTCAGTCAGCGATCGGTCGCGGACGGAGATCGTGCGGTCGACAGCAGTAGGAAGGGATTACCACGTGTGGAGTTGATAACAGTTGAATAACTAAAATCGGGATGTGGAATACGTAGCGTAGTAATGCAACAACAGCGATCCGAGTTGTACGAACTGCTGACACACGCCTTCGAGGGGTGGGGGTCGAGGGCGTATTTCGAATGGAAGTACGACCGGTATCCGAACTACGATCCCTCGACGGACGACCTGACGATCACCAACGCTGAGGGGCGAATCGTCGCGGCACGGCGGGTGTTTCGACATCGAATGCAAACTCCGGCCGGAGCGTCACTCTCAGTTCACATTCACGGTGGAACAGCCGTCCACGAAGCCTACAGGGGCCGAGGCTACTACACACGACTTCTGGAGGAGTCGATGCGGCTGAGCAGACGCGAGGCTGACGTAATACTGACATTCAACCGGGACGGAAAAATCACGACAAAACACCACGAGAAAAACGGGTGGAAATGGCTCCGACTCCCCGTTTTCGTCTCGATTATCTCCCCCTCGCGGCTCGTCTCGTACTATATGACCAGCAGCGACACGATTAAAAAAGCCACACATAAATTTTCAGTCATAGATCGAAAGCTTACAGATAATCCGATCGTCTCACATTCGATGGCGACTCTTGTCAGTCGGCTGTACGCTGATTCGGAACGAACACGACAGGATACGAGCCCTATCGGAGCCGCTATTAAACCGAGGAAGCCGAGTTTCAACGGGGATGACGGCGATTCAGTAGCCGACTACGATATCCACCGAATCGACGGTTCGGTGTCGGAGACAGTGGTCGACGAACTCCATTCGACGCTTCAAAAAGAGCTTCCAGATAGCTATTATTTCGAGCGTACTACCGAGAAGTTGAAACATTGTCTCTCCTATCCGGAGTCGGCGGTGTTCGTTGCCCGCGAGGCCGACACCGAACGGCTGCTCGATTTCGTTATCGTCGGCACGCTGATGAAGGGGGCGCTCTCGGAGTGTCGCGTGCTCGAAGCGACGTGGCGATATCCGGCGGTTACACGGCAGCTGTTCAGCGCGGTCGACAGCTACGGGCGTGAGACCGGCGTCGATGTGATCGTTGCCTGTTCACGACGGCAGCCGGGACCGCACTGGGCCCCACTCGACACGGAGTATATGATGTGGCCGCCGGAGACCGCTAGCTGCGAGCTCCCGACCGATCCGGACGACTGGCGGATCACGATGTACGATATCCTCTAAGGAGTTAATGCGCGCTGATAGACACCGACGAGACGGTCGATCTGGTTACGCAGACTGATCTCGCTGATCCGCTCCCGGCCGTCGGACTGTTCGCCGCGCTGGATGATCTCGACGAGCGAGTCGGTGAGCGCACCGTCATCGGCGTGGACTGCCGACGGTTCGACGCCCGCGAGCCGCTCGTCGACGTCGCCGACGTCGACCGAGACGACCGGCAGATTGCAGGCCATCGCCTCCTTGACCGAGTTCGGCGACCCCTCCCGATGGGAGGTCAACAGTAACACGTCGGCAGCGTTCATGTATGTGGGCATCTCCTCGTGTGGGACGCCGCTGACGGTCTGGAGTTCGACCTCGCGGTCGAGCCGGGGGACGGCCGCCTCGACGATGCGCTCGGCCCGCGGGTAGTTTTTGACCGCTCGATCCGGCGGGTACGGAAACAGGACCTGCGCCGCGTCGGGGTCCCAGCCGAGTTCCGCTTGACAGGCGGCCTGCGGCTCGGGACGAAACCGGTCGAGATCGATCCCGTGGGCGATGACATGGCAGTCACCGTCGAGTTCGGCGGCCATCTCATCGGACATCACGATCACCTCGTCGGCCAGCCGGGCCGCCCAGCGGCCGACCGCTCCGTAGGTGCCGAACAGGTCGCTTCCCCACAGCGAGACGACGGTCGGATGGAACCACTGGAGCACTGCGGGTGGGGCCGACAGCCCGTAGTTGGCGTGCACCACGTCGTAGTCGCCGCGACTCGCCCACAGTGCCGCCGCGTAGAACCGGGCGTAATCCAGCGGCTGGCGGGACGCCGAGCCGCTCGTCCCGTCCGGGACGGTGACGACGTCGACCTTGACTCCCCGATCCCGCAGCGAGTCGAGCTGCTGGAGGTAGAACCGCGCCCGATGGTTCGTGACGAGGCTCAACACCCGGAGGCCGCCCGGGTCGCGTTCGGTCTCGGTCGGCTCCGGCTCTGTAGTCGCCGACTCACTCATTGGCGGCCTCCTCGATGACATCGAGCATGTATTCGGTCACGTCGACGCCCTCGTCGAGCAGCGCATCCCGCCGCTGGACCCACCGATCGGCCGCCTCGGGGTCGGTGGCCAACGCGACCGCGCGGTCGTGGGCCGCCTCCTCGTCGCCGATCGATTCGACGAGTCCGCGTTCTTCGAGCTCGACGAACACGCCGAGGGCCTCGTCGGTGGCGTGTGAGTTCACCCGGATCGTCGGCGTGCCCAGCAGGGCCGCCTCCGTCGCCATCGTCTCGCTGTCGCCGACCATCAGCGCGGCCCCGGCGAGCAGCTGGTGGATCTCCTCCGGCGGCACCGGCGACTTGTACTCACTGAGCTCCGGCGGCAGCGGTCGCTCCGAGGAGATGTACACCGTTCCATGGTCCGACAGTTCCTCGACCAGCCGCCGTTTGGCCGCTGGCGAGAGGCCGCTTCGGGAGACGTCGTGGTGGGCTCCCATCGAGACGAACCGGAGGACGAAGTACGGCTCATCGGGGTCGACGTCGTACTCCCGAAGTCTCTCGGGGTCGGGCGTAAACCAGTTGGGGTGGAGGTAGGCGAGTTCGTCGAACCCCTCATGGACCCGCTGGTTGTCGCCGTAGTCGCCGGTGAACCCCTCCGGGGTACACCAGTAGTCGACGAACGGGGCGATCAGTTTCGAGACCTTCCAGGCGTACTCGGTGTCGGTGAAGACGACGCTTGTCGCCCCGGTCAGGGCGGCCGCATGGACGGCCGACGGGAGCGCTCGACTCACGACGACATCCGGATCGAATTTGTGTGTGAAGCTGATCGTCCGGAGCTCGCGGAGCGTCCACTCCGAGACCAAGGCCGCCGTGGTCGTGCCCTTCGTCGACAGGACGGTGTGCTCGATCCCGTAGGCATCGAGCAGCGCCGTCGTTACCTCCTTTTCCCGCGAGGCGACCGCCACTGCGTGGCCGTCGGCCGCCAGCGCCCTGATCGCGTTTTTAAATAGATGAACGTGACCGGGATGCGTGAGATCGAACTGGACGCGCATCAGCGACCACAACCCGCCGGCTCCATTCGGCGTGAGGCCTCACATCCCGAACCGCCCGCTCGGTGTCGGTCCGTACCGCCACACCGGAAGCGACCCCGTCGGAGTCTCGTCGGTCGACGAACCGTCGCTACGTCACCGCGATTCGTGTGCATTACGACAATCGGCGGCTGTCGGCGTGTTTGTTATAGTCACCTTACCGAGTTCGACGCCGATCAGCGATGACGCCGCTCCGAAAGCAGGTACTATCGCAGGTCGTCACCAGATACGTCTTCGATACTCCAAGATACGAGTTGTATACATCCATCTGCATACCTCGGTGGAAAGCTAAAAGCATCGACAGGACGTAGATCTCATGTTGTCACTAATCGGGGGTGTCGGCTCGGATCGCTGTCTCTGTCGGTCCTTCGTGGCGGTTCGGAAAAACAATGAATCAGCGACCTACTCACACCAGTCGTCGGGCCGGTCGACATGCCATCGAGCGTCTCACACATCTCCCGGAGACAGCGTGGTGTAGCGCGAAACACTACGTCCTCAAGCGGCTCCAACGACCCGGCGGGCCGACGGACGAGGCCGTGTTGGATACAGTGCTCGCACAGTATCCCGATACGGATGTCGTCTTCGTCCACATCGGGCTGAGCGATATCAAAACCGCCCTCCAGCGGAATCCCTACGACGCGATCGTCGAGAAACTGGACGCGGAGTTCGAATCGGTCCTCGCGCCGGGGTTCACCCGTTCGTTCCGGGAGACGGGCGTCTTCGATATCGAGGAGACCTCCCCGGAGCTCGGGGCGTTCTCGTCGCTGTTCTTCGGGGACGCGGAGTACCGAACGCCCGATCCGCTGCATTCGATTCTCGTCGACGGCTCCTATCGATTCGACGGCTGTGCGTTCAGAGACACCTTTTCACCCGACGGGCCGTACGGGCAGCTGAGTGCGGACAACGTCCTGTATTTGAATATCGGTACCCCGTGGCTGATCTCGACACAGCTCCACTACGTCGAGCGGGTGTGTGACGTCCCCTACGCGGAGACCGTCGCGATCGAAGGGGAACTCACCGCCAACGGGACGACCGAACGGATCACACAGCGGAACTACACCAAGAACAACTATCTGTACTTCTGGAACCGGCGTGGCCTCCGCGACGACATGGTGTCGGCGGGTGTGATGGATCACTACGTGCTCGACGGGCTGAACGTGATGGGCGTGCGGGCCGGTGAGATGGAAGCGTTTCTGACCGAGCGGATCGAGGAGGACCCCTACTACCTCGTGCGGTAGTTCTCCAAGGACTCCCGAAGACGAGGGTCAGTCGGTATCCGCTGGCTGGTCGCTGCCTGCCGTCGGGGTGTCGTCCGGTTGCTTTCGACCAGCCGACCCGCGGTCGGCGTCGACGAGCCGGTCGGTCCACGTGCCACGGCGGAAGTAGCCGAAAGCGAGCCCAGCCATCAGCACGTTCGAAGCGGCCTCACCGTACCAGATCCCGGTCGCTCCCCAACCGAGCGGCACCGCAAGCATGTAGGCCAGCGCCGACCGTAGCACGATAAACCCGATAAACGCGAACACCATCGCGATCCGGGTACGGCCGCTACCACGGAACCCACCCTGAACAACGTAGAAGATCCCGAGGAAGCTGTATGTCACCCCGACGACGCGGAGGTACTCGGCTCCGATCGGGACGACCGTGTCGGCTCCGGTGCCGCTCACGAAGACATCGATAATCACGTCGGCGAACAGGAAGACGCCGATGCTAAAGAGGAGAAACGAGCCGACGACGATCCCCATCGCCGCACGGACCCCCTGTTTGGCGCGGTCGACCTGTCCGGCTCCGAGGTTCTGACCGACGACGGTTTCGACCCCGCGTGCGATACCGAGCGCCGGGAGGACGACCATCGAGGTGACGCGAGTGCCGATCCCGTAGGCGGCGACAGCCTCCGCGCCCGCAATCGCGACGAGCGCCGTCAGGATCGTCACGCTCAACGCCTTGGTACTGATTTCGAGGCTCGCCGGTGCGCCGATGGTGAAGATGCGACGGATCGTCTCGGGGTTCGGCACGAAGTCGCCCATACTGAGTTCGATCCCGACCGCCCCCGACAGCAGGAGCCAGATACCGATGACCGCGCCGATCCCACGGGAGACGATCGTCGCGATCGCCGCCCCCTGCACGCCGAACCCCGTGAATCCGGTCGCCGCAAACAGCGTCGACTCCAGTCCGCCGAGGCCGAACCACGAGAAGAGTGCGTTGTCCTGAAACCCGAGGATGAAAAACGGGTCGACGATCACGTTGAGGCCGACGCCGAAGGCCATCAGATACAGCGGTGTCCGGGTGTCACCCCACCCCTGCAAGAGCGACTGGAAAACGAAGAAGCTGAAGACGAACGGGATCCCGACGAACATCGTCCGGGTGTAGTCGACGGCCATCCCGAACTCGGTGGTGCCGGGGGTCGCACCGACGAGCTGCAGCAGCCACGGGGCCAGCAGATAGCCGACCACCGAAAACAGCAGCGAGACCCCGACTACGAGGCTGATCGTCTGTCCGGCGACGTGGCCGACACGATTCAGATTACCCGCCCCCTTGTGTTGGGCGACGAGCACGGTTCCGGCCACCGAAAACCCAAGCGAGAGGCTGATGACCAGAAAGACGATCGCCCACGAGAACGACAGCGCCGATACTGCGGGCTGGCCGAGCCGACCCACCCAGAAGGTGTCGGCGAGGTTGTAGCCGACCTGCAGGAGATTGGTGAGCACGATCGGCAGCGAGAGGATAACAAGCGGTTTGAGCAGTGGACCGTCGGTGACGTTGACCGACCGATCCCGCGTCGGGCTACTCATTCGTTGGCCCCTGTCTCGCCCGCCATGGGACGGCACTGATCGACCGGCAGCCACGACGGAATGCGGCGGTCGAACTGACCTCGGTGTCGGTCAGTATCGCGAACAGCATCCCGAATAACATGCCACAAATCAGCCCCGACAGCCGGATAACAGTTGCTTTTCGCGCGTGAGTAGCCGTCGACTACTGGTTGTAATGGGGTGCTTAAACCGAGGAAAGACGGGGAAAACGATCGGAGTTACGTTAGTCGTCGGCGGGTGCGATGGAGTTGCCCTCACCGTCGGTCGGTGCCGGGGAGGCATCCATGTCGTCCTCGTCGGCGTACGGGTACCACGTCATCTTCGTGTTGTGCATGTAGGGGTCCTCGTAGCTGGTCTCCTCGGGCTCGATGAGATCTTCGAGTTCCTCCTCGTCCTGCCGGGCGATGAACGTCCGGAACGTCTCGTCGCCCTCTCGCTGGTCCTCGAAGCTCGCCAGCAGGTTCTTGATCGCGCCGGGCACCTCGTCGACGGGGACGCGCTGGCCGACCCACTCGGCGAAGTGTGGATCCTCGCCGAGGCCGCCGCCGAGGCCGATATCGAGGGCCTCGACCGGCTCGCCGTCCTTGCGGGTCTTCATCCCGCGCAGCGAGATGTCGGCGATCTGCGGCTGTGCGCAGGAGGCCGTACACCCAGAGAGGTGGATGTGGAAGTCCTCGACGCCCTCCGGGAGGTCGACGTTTTGCTTCAGCCAGCGGGCGAAGCGGACCTGTCGGTTCTTCGTCTCGACGATCGAGAGCGAACAGAATTCCGTCCCTGTGCAGGCGACCGAGCCACGCATGAACGGGTGTGGATCCGGCGAGTAGTGTTCCAGCAAGTCCTCGTCGAGCAGGTCGTCGAGGTCCTCTTCGGGTACGTCCGTGATCATCACGTTCTGTCGCTGGCTGATGCGGATCTCGCCGGAGCCGTACGTCTCGGCGAGTTCGGCGAGTTCGAGAGTGTCGTCGGCTCCCATCCGGCCGACGAGGACGTTGAGTCCGACGTAGTAGTTGCCGTCCTTCTGTTCGTGGACGCCGATCAGGTCGCCGTGTTCCTCGCCGCCGGCGTTGTAGGTGTACTGCTCGCGGAGGTCGACGCCCGCGGTTTCGAGTTCGAAGTCGACGAAGTCGTCCTGAAGGACGTTCCTGAACTTCTCGGGACCCCACTCGTCCATGAGGAACTTGACGCGGGCGTTGTACCGGTTCTCGCGGTCGCCGTGTTCGCGGAACAGCGCCGAGATGCCACCGGCGACATCGGCGGCGTTCTCCGGACGAACGAAGACGTCGAGTTCGCGGGCGAGCCGCGGCTCGTTCCGGGAGAGCCCGCCGCCAACCCGAACGTTGAAGCCGCGGATTTCCTCGCCGTCGACTTCCTTATACGCGGGTTCGAAGGCAAGGTCGTTGATGTCACCCTGCCCGGAGCCGTCGGGGGCACCGGTGACAGAGACCTTCCATTTGCGGGGGAGGTTCGAGTGGTCCTCGTTGCCCTTGAACCGCTCGTTGAGCTCCTGAATCACGGGCCACGCGTCGACGAACTCCGGAGCTTTGCCGGCCATCGGGTTGCCGACGATGTTGCGCCACGAGTCACCGCAGGCCTGCTGGGTCGAGAGGCCGTTTGCTTCGAGCTTCTCAAAGATCTCCGGGACGTCCTCCAGTTTGATCCAGTGGAGCTGGATCGACTGGCGGGTCGTCCAGTCGACGTAGGCGTCGCCGAACTCGGGGTTCTCGGCGGGGCCGCTGGCGTACTCCTT
>SDGW01000680.1_pt1 | contig 14158 bp, 17 predicted proteins | sample 2873831 | NCBI WGS metagenome assembly SDGW01 (sample SAMN08132700, study PRJNA421101) | hypersaline lake metagenome | isolation source: celular fraction 0.22 microns magnesium sulfate-rich crust from ephemeral... | place: Spain: Penahueca Lagoon, Toledo | collected 2011-07
CCTCGAAACTGGGCTGGGTGGGCACGTCCGGGGCGGTGAAGTCACCGCTGGCGTAGGCGTCGCACCACTCGCGCCACGGACAGCCCGCCTCGTCGCATTTCGGCGTCTGTTCGCAGGCGACGCCGCCGAGTTCCATGATCGCGTTGTTCCAGACTCGAGAGCGGCCGGCCGGCATGAGTTCCTGCGCTGCGTTTTCGAACGCCGTGTCGTCGTCCGGTACACCGAAGGCCCGGTAGAGCACCCGCTTGACGTTCGTGTCGACGACCGCGTCGCCGTCGTTGAACGCGAAACTCGCCACCGCATTGGCCGTGTACGGCCCGACCCCCATCAGCTCCTGGAGTTCGTCGGGCGTGGTCGGAAAGTCGCCGCCGTACTCCGCCTCGACCTGCTGGGCCGACTCGTGGAGATACTTCGCCCGGTTGTTGTACCCGAGACTGTGATCGGTCCAAAAGCCGACCACGTCCGCGCGATCGGCATCTGCCAGGTCGGCGGTCGTCGGCCACCGCTCGAGAAATTCCTCCCAGGCCTCGACGACGCGGCCGAGTTGGGTCTGCTGGCTCATGACCTCGCTGACGAGGATCTCGAAGGGATCGTCGGTTCGCCGCCACGGAAAGTCGCGGTGGTCGTCCTCGTACCACGCGATCAGCGCCTCGCGGACGGCTTCCTGATCGTCCGGTAGCGCCCGCTTTCCGGCCTCTGCTGTCATCGACGGGGGTTGGGGAAGCGACGGTTTAGGGGTGATGGTCGACGTCGACGTATCCGTCGCATTTTTCTCCGTTGAATGTATGGCACGCTTACATGAGTTCGCGGTCGCTCGGTCCGAAACTGATCGCCATCGGATTCGCGATACTCGTCGCCCCCTATCTCATCGCGTTTTACCTGTCGCTCGGCCCCGTCGGGTGGACGGTCGCCGGCGTATCGCTCATACTCATCGGTATCGCCGTCTCCCTGCGAGAATCCCCCGGCTACGACGACATCGACCGCCTCGAACGGACGAACTGCGACGCCTGCGGTTCGCGGATCGACGCCAACGCCGACACCTGCGACTACTGCGGGGCCGTCCGCTGAATCGGCGTCCGATACTGCGGGCACGAACCGACCACGAAAGGTCTATCCGGCGCGCTCGAGTCCCCTCCCGTATGAGCCTCGACGAGCTTACCGACGACGTGACGGACTCGTACACTAACATCGGCGACGAACTGACCGTCTCGCTCGACCGAGAGACGCGCAACGAGTTGGCCCTGCTCGAGACGGCCCTCGAGCCGGAGGTGACGGACGAACTCGTCCGGCGGGCGATCCACATGCTCTTCCAGTCGACCGTCGATACGGGGAAGCTCGACTTCCAGCTCCGGTCCGGCTACGACGTAACCTACGACGAATACCTCTCGGGGATGACCTTCGAGGAGATGACCGGCGCGGACCAGTACCCGACGATGGACGACGAGCGTCGGTACCAGTTCTAGTTCGCAACCGCCGCCGATCCGTCCGCTACCCGAGCCGGAATCGTTCCCTGTCCTAATATATAATTAATGCCATTCATACAGTCTCGATCCCATAATAGGTGCGCTTATCAGTGCTCGCATCCTCGAGTCGCGCATGGCAATCAGTCAAGCATCCACCGTCTCGACGTACCGCTGTCCCGAGTGTTCCGGGCCGATCGCGACTCGATACGAGTCGCTCGTCTGTGACGACTGCGGTCACACGCCCCGACACGGCGCCGATTGAGCCGGGCACTGCCGCTTCGAACCGTCGTTTAGTCTCCCTGATTTTCGCTCTCGAACTCCGCGGTCCTCGCATGAATCGGTCGTCGACCGAGCGGCCGCTCTTTGCTGTGGCAGTACCGCACTCGCATGAAAACAGTCGCGTCGCGTTCGCCCCGTTAGCGCCGGCGCTCAGTCGTCGATCGGGGCCGCACTCGAGAGCGCTTCGTCGATGTCGGCCTCGGCCATCTTCTCGACCAGGGCGTCGATGACTTCCTCTCGCTTGCCGGTGACGAACTTGATCGAGCCGACGACGAGGTGGCCGCCGCCGGAGACGCCACCGCCGGCGATCTCGGCCTCGAGTTCGGAGACCATATTCGGGATGTCCAGTCGGACGCCGTCACTGCGGAGGACGGCGAAGTCCGGGCCGTAGCCGACCGTGATGACCGGGTCGCCGGTCTCCTCGATCTTGCGGTCGTGGATCTCGCCGGTGGTCTTCCCTGGCGCGGGGTAGGTGAACCGATGGGCGTAGTTCTCGACGTCGATCCGGTAGAGGTGCGCGCCGTTCTCGAGCGTCTCGTGTTCGAGATGCGGCATCGCGGCCTCGAGCTGGTCGTCGACCTCCTCGCGACCGCGCTCGGCGAAGAACTCGACGAGGTCGCGGTGGCGTTCCTCGTCGCCGTTGTCGATCTGCAGCAGGTCCTGAATCAGCTGGTCGCCGGAGTTGTACCGCAGCCAGAAGGCGGCGTAGTCGAGCGCTTCGCTGACGTCCTGCAGGCGGCCCTCGTCGTAGCCCTCGTCGGCCGCGAGCGAGAGGTAGTCGTCCATCGCGTCTGCCTTCGAACGATCCGAAAGACCGGCGACGGCCGGGATGTGACGGAGTTCGTCGGTCATCTCGGGGTGGATCATCCGCGCGAGTTCGACGCAGAGCATCCCCGTCGTGATCCGGTAATCCTCGTCGTGGAGGTACGGGTTGACGTGGGCGTCGAGCAGATCGCCCACCGCGTCGGGATCGGGGTGGTGGTGGTCGACCGCGACGATCGGAATGTCGTAGTGAGCCAGCGTCTCGTAGGCCGGCACGTCCTCCGCCGTCGAACCGTTGTCCAGCATGAGCAGCAGGGGTAGCTGCTGGCCGTGTTTCTCGCGGTCCTCGAGCGCGAAGTTCAGGTCCCGCGTGGCGTCTTCCATCTCGTAGAAGGGGGCCTTCGCGGGGAGGCGCTTGATGAGGTGACGCGGCGCGTTCTCGTCTTCGTGCACGTCGGCGATGAACCGCTCTAAGGCGATCTGAACCGGGACCGCGGCGCACATCCCGTCGCCGTCGGCGTGGTGGCGTACGCGGATCGGACGGCCCTCGAGCACCGTCCGACGGAGCAGTCGGGCGACTTCCTCCAGATCGGGCCGGAGCTTTTCGAAGGCCGGCCAGTCGATCAGCGGTTCGACCTCGTGGGGTTTGGCGCGGGACTCGAGTGCCGTCTCGAGCCGTTCGCGGGCTTCTTCGGCGTCCTCGCCATCGAGTTTCGAGAGGCCGTCGACCTCGATCTGGACCGAGCCCTCGCGGTGTTCCGGCGTGCCGGTCACGCGGACGATATCGCCGACTTCGATGGTGGGGTAGGCGCGAACGCCGGCCTCCTCGAATGCGGCGCAGGGAACGACGCCGTACTCGTCGGCGACGTGGAAGATCGTCGGCCCGGCGGTCTGTTTGACCTGCGTGACCTCCCCCTCGACGTGGATCTGTTCGCCCAGGTTCGCCTCGAGGCGGTCGGTGCCGGTCAGGGCGTAGTCGTGGGAGACCTCGGCGAGCGTGTAGTCGTCGACGTCGACGGGCTCGAAGGCGATGTCGCCGTTCTCGCGGACGCTCTCGAGTTCGACGACGAGTTCGTCGCCGACGGCGTAGGTGCCCTCGAGGACGGACTCGTGGACGAGCCCGGAGACGGAGTCGGAGAGATCGACGAAGACGCCGTAGTCGACGATGCCGTTGATTTCGGCGAGATAGGTGCGGCCTTCCTCTATGTCGTCGGCGGTACAATCGGGAGCGAGATCGTAGACGACGGAATCCCCGTCGTCTGCGCCGGGTTCCCCGGCGGAGTCACGCGTCATCTTGAATCGGCGTTGGGGGCCGTCGCGTATAACCCTTGTCAAGAAGCGGTGTCGGCTCGAGTCGGTGACCGAAGGCGACGACCGCTACGAGGTCGAGAGCACCGCGGTCCGGACGAACGAGAACGGCGAGGACGTGTTGTGAGCCGAAATCGACATCGTTCCTAGAGATGCCGTTCCGGACGAAGAACAGGGCGCGTCGGCGTGCGAAGCAAACCGGAGCATCGGAACGTTTAGCAACCGCAAAGCCGCAGGTGGGTGTATGGGGCTGTTCGACGCGCTGTTTCGCTCGAGCGAGATCCTCGGCATCGCCGAGGAGACCCTCGAGTTCGCCCTCGAGTCCTCGGAGGCGACCCACCCGAACGAGTACATGGGGTTTCTCCGGGGGACCGAGGCCGACCGGCTGGGAGTGGACCGGGACGGCCTAGTCATCACGGACATCCTCGTAGTGCCGGGCACCGAGTCCAACAGCGTCAGCGCGACCGTCAAGACGAACCAGATACCGAACGACGTGAAAGCGCTGGGCAGCATTCACTCCCATCCGAACGGCGTAATCAGCCCGAGCGACGCGGATCTGGACACCTTCGGACGGGGCAGCGTCCACGTCATCATCGGCGCGCCCTACCGCCGAACCGACTGGAAGGCGTTCGACTCTCAGGGGAAGCCGACGCAACTGAACGTGATCGATGTCGACCTGCCCGACACCGAGGACTTCTTCGATTTCACGCAGGCGGATATCGACGAGGAACTGCGACGATGAGACTGCCGACGCTCGAGACGATGCTATCAGTGACTACCGGACCACGAACGGCGGGATCGACGCGGGAACGACGGGCTGAGACGGTGAGAGTGCCATGACGCGGACGGTCATCGCCCAGGGGACCTTCGACATCCTCCACCCCGGCCACGTCCACTACCTCGAGGAGGCCGCGGCGATGGGCGACGAGCTGTACGTGATCGTCGCGCGCAAGGCGAACGTCGATCACAAGGAGAAGCCGATCTGCCCCGCAACGCAGCGCCGCGATGTCGTCGGCGCGCTCGCGGCCGTCGACGAGGCGCTGCTGGGTCACGAGGAGGACATCTTCGTTCCGATCGAGGAGATCGACCCCGACGTGATCGCGCTGGGTCACGACCAGCACCACGACGACGAGGCCATTGCGGCGGAACTCGAGCGCCGCGGGATCGACTGCGAGGTCCGCCGCGCGAGCGCCCGGGAGTCGGCCGACGACGAGCAACTCCTGTCGACGCGGCTGATCATCGATCGAATCCTCGAGCGGCGAGGATAGGGAACCGCCTCGAGTCGAGCGATTCGGCAATCGGCCGCTGGGCGTCCCCGGTCTGGATGTCGACGGCGTCCGGCTCAGTTCTCGAGGATCACCGGTGGCGGGAGCCGGAGCGAGTCGACCGTGTGGCCCGTTTCGACGAAGTGCTCGATCGCCTTCTCTGACACCTCCTTTTCGGTGTAGCCGTCGGCAGTACTGATCTGCCAGTCGCACTCGAGACAGTATTTGCACATACGTCGGTCTAGCTGGTACTCGTTCGCAAGGCGGGGAAAGACTCGTGCAGGAAATCGAAGGGACCGACCGAGGCCGATCCCCGAATCGTCGCGTCACCGCCGGCCGGCGGGGAACGACACGCCTCGGTCAGTCGTCTTTGACTCCGGGGTTGGTCACCGCGCCGTTGGCCGCCGAGCCGAAGTCGCGGCCGAACTTCGCCAGCACGCCGTTCGTGTAGTTGGGCTCGGGTTGTTCCCAGTCCTCGCGTCGGGCCTCGAGTTCCTCGTCTGAGAGGTCGACCTCGAGGGTGCGCTCTTCGATGTCGATGGTGATCACGTCGCCATCCTCGATGAGGCCGATGGGGCCGCCGGCGAACGCCTCGGGTGCGACGTGGCCGATGGAGAACCCGCGCGTGGCACCGGAGAAGCGACCGTCGGTGAGGAGGGCGACGTCTTCGGCGTGGCCTTGACCGGCGACCGCGCTCGTGACGCCCAGCATCTCGCGCATGCCGGGACCGCCCTGCGGTCCTTCGTTGCGGATAGCGATGACGTCGCCGGTCTCGACGTGGCCCTCCTGAACGTACTGCATGGCGTTTTCTTCGTCCTCGAAGACGCGGACGGGGCCTTCGTGGTGGAGGTCGTCGTCACCGGTCACCTTGAGGACGGCTCCGCCGGGCGCGAGGTTGCCCGTCAGGATGCGGATCGCGCCCTGCTCGTTTTTGGGCTCGTCGACGGTGTAGAGGAAGTCTGTGTCGAGTTCCTCGATCGACGGGGGATCGAGCCGCTCGAGTTCCTCGCCGATCGTGTTGCCCGTGACCGTCAGCGCGTCGCCGTGGAGCAGGTCGGCCTCGTAGAGGGCGTTCAGGACGACCGGGACGCCGCCGACCTCGTGGAGGTCTTCCATCACCCGCGTGCCGCCGGGCTGGAGGTCGGCGATCTTCGGGGTTCGCCGACTGATCTCGTCGAACTCTTCGATCGAGAGGTCGACGCCGGCCTCGGCGGCCATCGCCAGCAGGTGGAGGACGGCGTTCGTCGAGCCGCCGACGGCGACCTGCAGTGCGATGGCGTTCTCGAACGATTCCTTGCTGAGGAAGTCCGAGGGTTTGCGCCCCGCTTCGACGGCCTCGACGGCGATTTCGCCGGCCTCGCGGGCGATGTCGTAGCGCGACTCGGCTTCCGCAGGCGGGCTGGCGCTTCCCAGCGGGGCGAAACCGATCGCCTCCGAGATCGAGGCCATCGTGTTGGCGGTGAACATGCCGCCACAGGAGCCAGCGCCGGGACAGGCGTGGCGCTCCATCTCGTCGAGTTCTTCTTCGCTCATCTCGCCGTCGGCGACGGCACCGACGCCCTCGAAGACGTTCTGGACGGTGATTTCCCGCCCTTCGTGCTCTCCGGGCATGATCGAACCGCCGTAGAGGAAGACGCTCGGGAGGTCCGTCCGAATCGAGGCCATCATCATCCCGGGCATGTTCTTGTCGCAGCCACCGATGGTGACTAGCCCGTCCATGCGCTCGCCGAAGGAAACCAGCTCGACGGAGTCGGCGATCAGTTCCCGGGAGATCAGCGAGGCCTTCATCCCCTCGGTCCCCATCGAGATGGCGTCGGAGATGGTGATCGTCCCGAACTCGATGGGCATCCCGCCGGAGTCGTCGACGCCCTCGAGCGCGGCCTCCGCGACCTCGTCTAAGTGAACGTTACACGGCGTGATGTCAGCCGCCGGGTTCGGCACGCCGATCATCGGCGAGCCGAGGTCCTCGTCGTCGAACCCCATCGCGCGGAACATCGCACGATGCGGAGCTTTGTCCGGTCCTTCCGTCACCTCGCGACTTCGGAGGGACTCGTCTTTCCCGTAGTCGAATTCGTCGTCGCTGCTCATGGTCTGACTGTGATTCGAGCGGGTATAAGTTCCCCTTTCTCGGTTATCCGTTCGTGCCTCCGCAATTCGGCCGAATCCGTTCGGCCGACCGGCGGGGATAGTCGTCCGGAATCCGGTCTCACCGAAAATGATCTCGCGTCGGCGAGCGGCCGGGCGCGGCGTACTCGAGATACCCGGCCAGATAGCACAGGAAGAGCCGTGCGTAGCCCACTCGTTCCTGCCGACGCGCGGAGGTCTCGACCGGACAGGTATGATCGTAGACGACCGTCCCCTCGCGCGCCAGCCGCAAGGAGAGGTCCGTATCCTCGAGAAATCCCAGGGATTCGTCGAAGCCGTCGACCGCCTCGAACGCCGTTCTCCGTACGCTGCAGTTGGGACCCGGCTGCTGGACGAAGCCAACCGGCCAGCACGCACGATACCACCAGTCGGAGAGCACGCGAAAGCTTACCCGATGGCGAACGTCGCTCTCGAGCGGCCGGAGCGGGCCGCCGACGCCGACTACCTCGGGGGTGGCGTAGTGTCGCCAGTGGCGGCGCACCCACGTCGGCGGGACGACCGTGTCGGCGTCGGTAAAGAGCACCACGTCGCCGTCGGCCGCCGTTGCACCCCGGTTTCGCGCGGGGCCGGGACCGGCCCCGCAGTCGTCGACCAGCACTCGATCGACGACCGAACGCTCGCGCGCCACCGTCACCGTCGTCTCGCCGCTCGCGACGACGATCACCTCGAGTCGCCCGTCGAACCGCTGGGCCGCGAGCGCGTCCAGCGTTCGGTCGAGACGGTCCCCCTCGTCGTGGGCGGGGACGACGACCGAGGCGTCGGTGTCCGGCATCGTCGGGGACTGTCGGTGCGAGCGACATAACCGCTGTGTCCTGCCGGTCCAGGTGGGGCTCGGTCGGCCCGGCGGTGACCCTCGCCACGGGAGACGACGACAGTCGTTGCCAGCGTCGAAACCCCCTTGCCGAGGGCTTTCGTAGCGGAGATACCATCATGGCGACCGCGACAGTCAGCGCGGGGGCGCGCCTCCACGTCGGCTTTCAGAACCTCTCGCTCGCCCGCGAGCGCCTGTACGGCGGCATCGGCGTCGCCCTCGCGGAGCCGCGGGTCACCGTCACCGCCGAACCGGCCGAGGTCGTCGCGACCGACGACCCGCTGGTCCGCGAGTACGCCCAGCGCGCCGTCGACGTCCTCGAGGTCCCCGGCGTCTCGATCGCACTGGAGGAATCCCTCCCGCGTCACGTCGGCCTCGGGAGCGGCACGCAGGTCGCGCTGGCCGTTCTGGCGGCGACCGCACGAGTCTACGGCCTCGAGCCCCGGGTTCGCGAACACGCCCCCGCGATGGGTCGGGGCGGTCGCAGCGGCATCGGCGTCGCGACCTTCGAGAGCGGCGGCTTCGTCGTCGACGCCGGCCACCCGACGACCCGCTTTACAACCGAGCCGCCGGCGGAGGGCGACTGGACCGTGCCGCCGGTCGTCGCCCGCCACGATCTCCCGGCGGAGTGGCGGTTCCTCACCGTCGTCCCCGACGCCGATCCCGGCCGGAGCGGGGACGACGAAGACGCGAGCATGCGCGCTGTGGTCGAGCGCGCCGATCCCGCGATCGCCGACGAGATCGCCGGCGTCGTCACCCGGAAGCTGCTGCCGGCCGCTGCTGCGGGCCGACTCGAGGCCTTCGGCGAGGCCATCGCCGAAATCGGCCGCAAGAACGGCGCCTGGTACGCCGACGCTCAGGGCGGCGTCTTCCGGCCGCCCGCAGGCGAACTCGTCGAGGCGCTCGAGGACTGCCCCGTGCTGTCGGGCATCGGCCAGTCGTCATGGGGGCCGGTCGTCTACGGTGTTACCGATATCGACCACGCCGACGAGGCTCGGGCGGCGGCCGAAGACGCGCTCGCACATCGGGGACTCGAGGGGCAGATCATTCTCGCGGAACCGGCCGAAGACGGGGCCAGAACTCGAATCGATGCCGAGTGACGGGACACGACTACAGCGCGTGCCCGTTCTCGGCGGTGGTCCGCCCCGCAGTTATCGGACGTCGACGGTGCCGTCCGCTTGCAGCACGACGAGATACCCGCCGAAAGAGAATACGACGCTCCCCGACGAATTTCTCGGTCCGTCCGCGGTCGGCTCGAACAGGGTGTCCAGTGCCAGTGGATCTATCACGTCCGCCAGAACGCACTCGAGGTCGATCGGATCGACGCCCTTCTCGGCTGCGACGGCCTCGATGACGGCCATACTGGCCGGTCGATCCGCGGAATCGGCTTCGTCCATGTCTCGAACCGAAGCGATCTCACCCGAGTTCTGGACGGGGCGAGAGGGTCAATTCGGGCAATCCACCGGAATCCGGGACAGTCACCGACAGCTGATCCAGCAGCGGCGTCAGTGCGATCCGATCTCGCTCACGATCCCAGTCGACGACCCCCGCGTCGTGGAGCACCGGAAGGTGTGCGTGTCGCAGGTGGAGGACGACCTCCCGCCGATGCTCGGTCAGTACTTCGGTCGACGAGACGCCGTACTTCGCCGCCGCGAGTTCGGTCGCCAGTCGACGGACCGTCACGGGTCGCCGCTGTGTCGTCAGGTATTGCAGCGCGTTCCGCCGGACCGAGTCGGACAGCAGCGTGTGGACCGCATCGAGGAATTCGGGCGTCTCTGCCTGCTCGAGTCGAAGGCATTCGACCATGAATCTTGGTGGAAGCGTACCAGTAAAGCGCGTGCTCCGGGCTGCTCATGGCCTTTATATCGCGAGTAATGGACTCCCTGAATATCGATTTAAGCGTTTCCCGTCCCCGGCTGAAGTAAAACGCTCTCGAGAACTCTGTCCGCGCCGCGTCGCACCCGTTCGGAGAACGCCTGCACCGAAACGCCGAGTTCGTCCGCGAGTTCCTCGTACGCAACCTCGCGCGGGACTTTGAAGTAGCCCCGCTCGACGGCGAGCGAGAGCGCCTCGTACTGAGCCTCCGTAAGTCCGTAGTCGTCCCCGTTCGCGTCGGTCTCGGCGAGGGAGGAGACGCGATTGAGCTGGTATGCGATGTCGTTCTCGAGGCAGTATCGGTTGAACCGCGCGAGTCCAGCGTGTTCCTCGAACCGAATTCGAAAGAGCCACTCGTCATCGCTGTGGGCCTCGAGGATCGTCGCGTTCGTCCGGGCGATGCCCGTGATCAGTTGCTCGGCGGGGTCTTCCCACTCGATCTTGTACAGCGCCCGGTCCTCGTACTCGTCGAGGACGGCGATCGACTTGACGTTCTGGCTCTCCGTCATCGCGGCCTCGAACGCGTCCAGATCCGTCCCGTAGCCCCAGATGTACGGCATGACTCGCTTCGCGGCGGGAACGACGCGTTCGATTTCGACCGAGAGGCCGGGATGCTCGGCGATGATTCGGCCCAGGAGGAATTCGTCGGCCTCGATCGATATTTCGGCGATGATGGCCATAGTGACCGATACGCGCCCGACCGTCTTAGCACCGACCCGGTCGGTCGACGCCGCGACCCCCTGCCACAACAGGTAAATCGGTCCGTCCGAACGGGAACGTATGGAGCGGATGCCGCTCGGAGTCTCGCGGCTCGACCGGATGATCGGCGGCGGCGCGCCGGCCGGCAGCGTCGTCCTGCTGGCCGGCGAGTCGGGAGCCGGTGCGCGGGAGTTTTGCTACACGAGCGCCGCGATGAACGGCCTCCTCGAGACCGATCCCGACCTGTTCGAACTCTACTACGGCGACCTCGAGCCGGGGATGACGGTTCCGGAGGCCGTCCACTACGTCTCGTTTACGGACGAACGGGAGGCCGTCGTCACCGAGATGGGATTCGTCATGGACGACGACCTCGTCGACGCGGGCATGACGGACGTCTCGTTCGTCGAACTCGCGGAGGAGTACTTCCAGCTGACGCCGGTCCCGACCGACTGGTACGCGGAGGGGATGGCCGATATCACAGAGCTCGGAACCCACAACGACCGAACTGACGTTCTCGAGGTGCTGGGCGAGTATCTCACCGAACACGCCACTGGGAATCTCGTCGTGATCGACTCGCTGACTGACCTCGTCGCGGCGGCCGACGACCGGCTCGGCTGGGCGGATCTGACCGTTCTGCTGAAGGGGCTCAAGCGCGCGTCCCACCGCTGGGGTGGCGTGATCCTGTTGCTCGTCAACGCCGACGTCCTCGACTCGACGGAGCTGGGTCGGCTCAAAGAGGCCACCGACGGCACGCTGCTGTTCGAGTGGGAGAGTGGCGGCTCGGAGCGCGCACGCACGCTCGTCGTCGAACAGTTCCGTGGCGTCCTCTCGCGGCTCGAGGACGAGGATATCGTCCGGTTCGAGACGGAGATTCACGACGGCGGGTTCGACATCAGTAACGTACGGAAGATCCGGTAACCGCTGCGAGCCGTCTCGAGCGGCCGAACTCAGTTTCTGAGTCGGAACGAATCCTTATGCGACCCCGGTCCCTCTCTCCGACAGATGTCGAGTCAGGACGACGACGGTGGTGTCTCATTCTACCCGCCCCCCGAGGTCGAGGACTGGCTCGCCGAGGAAGCGACTCGGCAAGGCGAGAGTCGCGACGACGTCTGTCGTCGACTCGTCTCGGCGGCACACGCCGTCGCGACCGACGATCTCGAGCCGGCCGACCGCGACGATATCGCGGCCCTAGAGGGGCAGCTCGAGGCCCAGCGCGAGGAGTTCACGGACCTCCTCGAGGACGTTCGCGACCGGGTCGTTCAGGTGAAACGCGAGACCGACGCGAAGGCAGCGACCGACCACGACCACCCGGAGTTCGCGGCCGCGGCGATGTGTGAGACACTCGACGAGGACCTTGCAGCTCTCGAGGACCGCGTCGATCGCGGGTTCGACAATTTCGAAACCGTCCTCGAGGAACTGCTCGACGAGGTCGACGCGCACGCGGAACGATCGAGCACCCTCGCTCGAGCCGTTCTCGAGCTTCGAGCGCAACGGGACGCCCTCGCCCAGCGGCGGCGGAACCGCGACGCAGCCGAGCAGCTTCAGCTCGCTGCGAACCGGCTCGGGATCCGGACGGCGACCTGTGAGGACTGCGGCTCGAGCGTCGATATCGCGTTGCTGACCGCCCCAGAGTGTCCCCGCTGTACGAGCCAGTTCGCGGACGTCGCGGAACGATCGTCCATCTTCGGCTCCCACCGACTCCTGACCGGCGATCCGCCCGCGCTCGAGGACCCCGACGACGCCGGCGAGTCGCCGACCGACGAGGTCTTCGAGGCGGTCGAAGCGGATGTCGACGGCGAGATGGGTGCGGCGAGGGACCGCTCGGCTGGAACGGCCGACGACGGCGGTGACGAGCGATGACCGACCGGAACGACGGTGAGGAGACCGTACCGGATCGGACCGGAGAGAACCGCGACGAGACGGAGGAGACGGACGAAAGCGGGATCGAGTTCACTCACGGCGATGCCGACGAACCTGCGGCTGATTCGGCGATGTCCGCCGACGGACAGACCTCGTCGAACGATGAGCGTGAACCGCTGGGCGACCTCGCGGCGACGGTCGCGGAACGTTCGGACGCGGACTCGAGCGATCCAGCGTTCGACGACCTCTTCGACCGTCAGGACGTCGCCGACGTCGACACCGACGAACTCTGGGAGCGTCTCGAGGCCGACGACGCGGCCAGTCCCAGCGAGGCGATCCGACCAGCCGAGCGGACCGTCCGCGAGATCGAGAAACGCTCCTACTGTCAGGACTGCGAACACTTCGCCGAGCCGCCGGAAACCGCGTGTACTCGCGAGGGAACCGACATCCTCGCCGTCCCGACGGTCACGACGTTCCGGGTCGCCGACTGCCCCGTCGTCCGCGACGCCGAAGTGCTCGAGGATCCGTACTGACGGGAGCGCTCGCACGGTCGAACGAGTGAGTACTTTTGCGTCTCGAGTTCGTAGCCAGTCGATATGCAGTTTTGCGACGACTGCGGCTCGATGATGAAGGCGCAGGGCGACCGTATGGTCTGTACGAACGACGACTGCGGAGCCGCGAGCGAGCGGGACCGCGAGCAGGAAGACGCGTTCGTTACGACGGAGTCACAGACCGACGACGACGTGATCGAGTCCGACGAGAACGCGAACTTCGAGGGCAAACCGAAGGCCAACGACGTCGTCTGCGACGAGTGCGGGAATCAAGAAGCGTGGTACACGCTCAAGCAGACCGCCTCGGCCGACGAGCCGCCGACGCGCTTCTTCAAGTGTACCGACTGCGGGAATCGGTGGAGAGAGTACAACTGAGAGAGCGGAGCCGGCAACCACCGACGCCGTCCGCGGCGGACGCGTGATCGGAAGATCGCTATGGCCCCTCCAGAGCAGCAGACTGAATCCGAGGATCGATCGTCAGCGTTCAGTCCCGCGATCGACGCTGTTTTCGCGTCCGAAGATCCGATCCGAGATCGACTTCGATCCCACGGGAACCGACACGACTTAATCGAAATCCGTGCCAGCCACTGGTATGGTTCGTCGAAGCGTTCTGTTCGCGCCCGGTGACAAACCCGATCTGATGCGGAAAGCGGCCGAGAACGACGCCGACGTCGTCGTTTTCGACCTCGAGGACGCGGTCGCCCCGGCCGACAAGCGGGCCGCACGCGAGGCCGTCCGCGAGGTACTCGACGACGTCGAGTCCGAATGCGAAGTCTGCGTTCGCGTGAACCCGATCGGCATCTCGGCCGCGGCCGACCTCGAGGCGGTCCTCGAGGGCCCTCGTCCGGACAGCGTGATGCTCCCGAAGACGGAGGGGGCCGAGGACGTCCGAACGATCGACCGACTGCTCGAGGAACACGGTGCCGACCTCCCGGTGCTGTCGCTCATCGAGTCTGCGCCGGGTGTCCTCCGGGCCGACGACATCGCGGCGGCCGACGCGACCGACGCGTTGCTGTTCGGGGCCGAGGACCTCGCGGCCGACATCGGTGCGACTCGCACGAGCGAGGGGACGGAGGTGCTGTACGCTCGCGAGCGGACCGTGATCGCGGCCAGCGCCGCCGGCGTCGACGCGATCGACAT
>SDGW01000681.1_pt1 | contig 14151 bp, 12 predicted proteins | sample 2873831 | NCBI WGS metagenome assembly SDGW01 (sample SAMN08132700, study PRJNA421101) | hypersaline lake metagenome | isolation source: celular fraction 0.22 microns magnesium sulfate-rich crust from ephemeral... | place: Spain: Penahueca Lagoon, Toledo | collected 2011-07
GCCTGCGAATGAGGAGGCTCGGCGCTTCGTCCGCAGGAAAGCAACCCGTTCCACAGCCCGCCGATCTGCATAAAAGCAACGGAACCACCCCGCACTAGCTTATTCAAGATAACTGCCATTATCCTGAACAACTTAAATCATTCCACCATTAAAAAAGTAGTCCAATTAAGAAGTTATCCTTCAAAACTGAACTACTAAAAAATATCCACTAATGTTATTTTCCTAAAACACGTTCAATAGCCTGAGCTACGCCATGCTCAAGGTTTGAGCCAGTTACCCAATCAGCTTCCTTTTTTACAACATCTTGAGCATTTCCCATAGCAACGCCAAGACCTGCTTCGTGGATCATAGCGATGTCATTTAAACTATCACCAACAGCCATAACGTTATCCATGGTAAGGTTCAACCACTTACTTACTTTACGTAAGGCTGTAGCTTTATTGATACCAGCTGGATTAATTTCAAGATTAAGCGGGCTTGAGTTCGTAACCTCAAAAGTATCGTGACTTTTTAACTCTTCTAAAACGGTGTCACGCAATTCTTCATCCTCAAAGTTAAAGCCATACTTAATCCATTCGTAATCTTCAAGTTCCTTTTCGAAAGGATCTTCAGAATTGAAGCGACCTTGAACGGTTGAAGACCAGAAAAACGCTTGATGCTTTTGGGTAAGGTCCCATAGCCTACGAACATCTTTTGGGTCAAAAGAATTTCGCTCGATAAGCTCAAAGTTTTGATCATAAATTTCGCCGCCATTAATTGTAACGAGATAAGCGGATTCTCCAAGGGGTTCAATGATTTCCTTACAAGTAGAAAGAGAACGTCCAGTACTGATAACCACATGCATGCCTTGTTCTTTTGCTAGTTTGATCGCAGCCTGGTTTTCTGGCGAGATCTCGTGTTCGTTATTTAATAATGTTCCATCCATATCTAAAGCGATGAGTTTAATGTCTTTATCCATGTTACGTATGTCCTCCTTTATCAACCAACCTTATTTTAATACAAAATAGAGCAGGCTAACAGAGATAATGCAATCAGTCTATTCGCATTACAAAAGGAAACTGCCGTACAATAGGAATAATGACTATGAAAAAAGGAGTAGACACATGACGTTACCACGTGTATTAACGATAGCAGGGTCTGCAGCTCAAGGGAGTGCTGGGATCCAGGCTGATTTAAAAACATTTCAAGAACGAGATGTTTACGGAATGAGTGCGATAACCGCTATAGTGGCCAACAATGCCAAAACAGAACAGGGGATTTTTACTCATCCAATCGATGCAATCGAAGCACAAGTGTATGCTGCTCATGAGCATGTAGGTCTTGATGCTGCGAAAACAGGAATGCTTTTTACAGAAGACATCATTGTTCGGGTGTCTAAACTTATACAGGAGTTATCCATTCCAAACCTAGTGGTTGATCCCGTTATGATTGGGAAAATGGGGTCTCAATTGTTAAAAGATGAAGCCATTGAATCTTTTAAAGAACATATGCTTCCTCTTGCTAAGGTCATTACCCCGAACAGAATGGAAGCAGCACGCTTAACTAGTGTGGAAAGTATCGATTCTATCCAAGATATGAGGGAAGCTGCTATACAGATAAAAGATATGGGACCATCTTATGTGTTAGTTAAAGGTGGACCATTAACGGAGAATGCCACAGATATTTTATACGATGGGGAGCAGTTTTATGAAATCGAATCCCACAAAATAGAAACGATTCATACTAGCGGGGCTGGTTGTACATACTCAGCCGCAATCGCCTCAGAGATTGCCAAAGGAAAAACAGTAGAAGAAGCGGTCCAAATAGCTAAACAGTTTATTACGTATGCGATTCAGCATTCACTTTCCTTTAATAGAGGTATCGGATCTACGCATCATGGAGCTATGAGAAAATATAATAGATAAAACCACCAGTTTCAAACTAAACTGGTGGTTTCCATTTTCACATCATATAAAATACACTAATAATCGTTAAAGCGCTTAGTACTTTGAACCAAAATGGCATGGCTTCATGTCCTGCATTATTAACCGACTTCTCTTGTTCTTTAACGTGTTCTGTATAGTTTGGTGAACAACACCCCATCACGCAATGTCTCTCCATTCTTCCTCAAGCGGAATATTTCGTTGTAAAGCACGGCGAGCATGATTGAAGAATGCAGCTACAATACCTACAGTAATTAATGCAGCAATGACATAAGAAGCATTCATTGAGAGATTGAACCCGATATCAGCATTTAAGATATAAGAGAATGTGGCCATTGTCATGAACGTAGCTGGAATTGCAGCAATCCAATAATTTTTTCGAGAAAGGAACAAATACGTTGCTCCAACCCAAAGGGCTATGACAGCCGTTGACTGGTTTGCCCAAGAGAAGTAGCGCCATAATAGCGTGAAATCGATTCTTGTCAGCATGAATGAAATAACAAACATCGGTACCGCTATCCATAGACGATTCGCTACTTTTTTCTGTGTCACGTTAATATAGTCAGCGATAATCATACGTGCACTTCGGAATGCTGTATCCCCAGACGTGATTGGAAGGACAATAACACCAAGAACTGCTAACGTTCCACCTACTGCTCCAAGCATAGATTTCGATACTTCACTTACAACTGCAGCAGGACCTCCACTTGCTAATACTTCATTTAGACCAGCTGATCCGTTAAATAGACTCATAGCTGCAGCAGCCCAAATCATTGCAATAACACCTTCGGCAATCATCATACCGTAAAATATACGACGCCCTTGTTTTTCTTGTTGAGTTGTACGAGAAATGATTGGCGTTTGTGTTGCATGGAATCCAGATAGTGCTCCACAAGAAATCGTTAAGAATAGTAGTGGAAAGATTGGCGCGTTATCAGGGTGCATATTTGTAAATGACAATTCTGGGATTGGTGCTCCTGTAAACACAAGTCCAAGACCTACACCAATAGCACTAATTAAAAGTAATGCTCCGAAAGCTGGGTAGAAACGTCCAATTATTTTATCAATAGGAAGTAACGTAGCAACTAAATAATAAACAAAGATCGCAGCTAAAATAATCGGTAGTGTTAACCAACTGCTTGTCATACTATGAAGTAAATCAGCCGGTGCAGTTACAAACACCGTACCCACTAGTACTAAAAGTAGAATAGAAAAAGCATTAACGACGTGTTTCATAACCTTTCCAAGAAACTTTCCCGCTAACTCTGGTAAGTGTGCACCTCTATTACGAATCGAGATCATACCTGTTAGATAGTCATGAACAGCTCCTGCAAAGATGGCACCTAATACAATCCATAAAAAAGCAACTGGACCATAAAGGGCTCCTAAAATGGGACCGAAAATCGGACCAACACCTGCAATATTTAATAGCTGAATGAGTGCGTTTTTCTTTTGCCCCATTGGTAGATAATCCACATTATCTTGGTTGGAATAGGCTGGAGTAGGTCGTCCAGTGTTTACTCCAAACGTCTTTTCTACAAATTTACCGTACGTAAAATAACCAATGATTAATAGTGCAATACTTACTAGAAAAGTTACCATATCGTTGTTCCTCCCCTTTTTTGTAATCGCTTACACATAAGGTATCATGATTGCGCTTACAAAAGTGGCGTTTCCGTCTAAGATGTTATGAGAGAAGGTTAAGATACACGCAGGCTTGATCAAGATGCACTGGATATATGGAGAAAAGCTTTTATGATTTTTATTGACTACTTACAATTCCAGTTGCTCACGGAGTTCTTTGATATAGTTTCGACTAACAGACAACTTTTCGTCGATACCTTGAAGCTCTAACTGATAAGCGCCGTTAAACCAAGGGGTTAGTCTTTCAATGTGTTTTAAATTTACTAAATAACTCTTATGAATTCTGAAAAAAGTAAATGCCTGGAGTCGTTCTTCCACTTCTTTTAAAGGCCACTTCGTTGCAAATGTACGATCCCTAGTAACGATTTTCGTTTCTCTTTCTTCTCGGCTAACATATAGAATGTCATCAGGAGATATGTATATAATTCCATCCTCCCCCTCGATAGCTAACTTTGAAGGGGGTGTATTTCTTGTATGGTTTGTGTTTGGTTTTGTGAATCTCGTTTGAATACGTTTTATAGTTTCAGTTAATTGTTCCTCGTCGAAGGGCTTTAATAAATAGTCCAGAGCTTCATGACGAAAAGCTTCTACAGCATAATCAGGATAAGCCGTAGCGAATATAACCTGAGGTGCTTTCTTGAGCTCTTGGATAGATTTTGCAACTTCCATCCCGCCCATTTTAGGCATGTCTATATCTAGGAAAACGACATCAGGTTGAGTCTGAATCGCTTTCATAATGGCTGTATCGCCTGAATCAGCCTCACCAATGACTTTGATGGATTCATGTTGCTCCAATAAGTAAATGAGTTCCTCTCTACTCAAACGTTCATCATCTACTACGAGGGCTGTGATTGGTTTATTCATATCGATCCTCCTGATTTTCCTTTGGAATAACAAATGAGATGGTCGTGCCTTTATCTGGTTCACTATAAATTTGTAAAGTAGAAGCATGACCATACATATACTCCAAGCGTTTGTTTACGTTGTAGGTTCCAAGTCCAGTACCTTGATTCGAGTCTACTCTCTTTTCACCTAGTCTTGAAAGTTCTTCCTTGCTCATTCCAATGCCATTATCTTGTACAGACACAAGGATCTCGTCTTCTTTTTCGGTAATTCGAAGTAGGATTTTTCCGATTCCATCCTTGTTTTTTATGCCATGTTTAACACAGTTCTCAACAAGAGGTTGGAGTGTTAGGGGAGCAATTCTAGCGCTCATTACACTCTCGTCTACTTCATATTCAACTTGTAATTTATCCTCAAATCGTGTTTCTTCAATAAGTAAATAAGATTTTACGTGCTTCAGTTCTTCAGCTAAAGAGGTCCAAGTTTTGGTTGTGGCACTTAAGTTTTTTCGGAAAAACTTAGAAAGCGCAATGAGTAGGGAGCGAGCACGGTCTGGTTTTGTACGGGTTAAAGAAACGATCACGTTTAATGAGTTAAATAAAAAATGAGGATTAATCTGTGCTTGAAGTGCCTTCACTTCTGCTTCTCGTGCAAGTTCTTTAGACTTTTCCGCTTCTGCGATCTCAAGTTGTTGTCCTAATAAAGCATTTAGACCTTGAATTAATTCTAAGAGGACATTTGAGATTTCTTTTTCTGTTCGAACGTAGAACTTTAGTGTACCTACAACCTCATTTTTACGCTTCAAAGGTGCAATTACCGCAGCCCCTAATGGGCAATCAGGGACTTTACATTGGATGGAGGTATGGTTCGCGATTAACATCTCTCCTGATTCGAGCACCTCTTTAGTGGCATCGGTTTGGATAGGTTCTCCTGATTGGTGATGGTCGTTTGCCTTTCCAACATGGGCTAAGATGGTTTGTCGATCTGTCATGGCAATAGCGCTGACATTGACCTCTTCATAAATCATCTTGCAAACGTTTTGGGCAGAAGTAGGGTTCAGTCCAGTACGTAGATATGAAATTGTCGATTCAGCCAGTTTAAGTGCTTTCTGAGCTTGGATGGCTCCGGCCTTTTCTTCTTCAGCTAAAACATTTCGGATAATAAGTAAAAAGAGTGCTGATCCAACTCCATTTGCAATAATCATCGGAAGGCCAATTTCCTGTACGAGATCCCAGGCCATCGCAAAAGGTTTAGCTATACCCAGTATAATTAACATTTGAACGGTTTCAGCTAATGCACCAACAAGTAGAGCAGTTTTTAGCTTAAGGGGTTGGTTCTTTTTATGAAAGAAACCAGAGATAATACCGGCTACAACGGCTGAAACACCACATGCAACTCCTGTAAAGCCTCCAAGTGACAGGCGATGTAACCCTGCAATAAGTCCACTCCCAATCCCAATGCGATAACCACCAAATAACCCTGCAGCCACAATACCAATCACGCGTGAATTCGCTATGGCTTCCGATTCTCCAAGATCATAGACAACATTGCCAAATAGAGAGGAAGAGGTATCATATGTAATACCTGTATAGGTACCAATTACTCCAAAGAGACCAAAGAACAAAATAGCCATATATTGTTGTTGTGGGTGAAGGGTTTTTTGATCAATTAATTCACGGAAAAAGCGAAACCTTGTAATGATAAAGGCTACGGTCACAATGATTCCTAATCGTTCAAGCATAGGAAGGAATAATTCAAGCATAGATCGTCTTCCTCTCATGAAATTTAGTTTTATTGTAGCATCAACACATAGGGATGGATATGTGTAAAAAAGCACCAAGCTTAATAGCTTGGTGCTTGATGATTCTTCTTAAGATTTAGAAGGCTTTATACCTAAAAAGCTAATAATTAAGCTAACTAGTACTAATCCAGCAAAGGTATAGTAGAGAATGGAAGGAAAGGATTTCATCATCAATGCAGCTACAGGTGGGCCAGCTGCTACACCTATAAAACGCATAGAACTATACACTGCAGTCATAGTCCCGCGTTCTTCTTTAGGAATCCCTTCAGTTACAAAAGCATCTAGACAAGGGAGGGCTACACCTATTCCGACACCTGCAATAGATAAAAAAATGAAATAACTAAGCAGACTGTCTTGACCTTGTACAAAAAAGAACGCAATCACAGCAACTACGCTTCCAATTAAAATCATCCATTTCATTAACACTTTATTTTCACCAATTTTGTTACCTGCAATATAAGAAGCTGCACATAAAAAAAGTAAAGGAATCGCTAAAAATAAGCCTTTTTTGTAACCTAAGATATTAAAATCATCCTCTAATATACTTGAAAAATGAAATAAAAACCCAAACAAAACGAACATAAAAATACATCCTGCAAGAAATACCGAAGTTAACCACTTGGCATTCTCTTTGAGTAAGTCTTTAATGACATGAATGAATTCCTTAAAAGATTGTTTAGGCTCTTCCTTCTTTTCTTTTGGAACTTTAACTAAGATCATGACGAGGATAATGGCTAACCCAGATAAAATTGGTATAGCGAGAAATGGTAAGAACCATAGTAGTGCAGCTAATAGTGCACCTAATATCGGACTTAGAACTTTCCCAAACGTATTTGAAGTTTCAATTATTCCAAGGCCTTTACTCACTTCCTCTTCGTCTTTAAACATGTCTCCTACGGTTGGGATTACGACTGGAAAGGCACCTGATGCACCAATCCCTTGAATAAAACGTCCAATTAGAATGACAGTAAAAGGATTTTTCATTTGCCATGCTGCATAAGCTGAAATAGCTCCTCCAATTCCAACAATGATAAGACTAGGAATGATGACCTTTTTTCGACCTAGCTTATCAGATAAGTATCCGGAAATAGGAATAAGGGGGATAGCGATAATAGAATAGATGGTAATAATCAAGCTCGATTGAAAAGATGTAATTTCTATTTTGCGTTCAATAATGGGTAATACAGGAATTAACATGGAATTCCCTAACGTCATTAATAAAGGGATGGCTGCTAATGCAAACAAATCCCACTTCTTACCCTTCATAACGGTTCCTCCAATAATGGATCTTTTTTGTTATTTTGAGTAAAAGATGGCGATGACATACTTCTGTTAGATATGTATTTTTTGTAAAAACATGATTGTTTCACATCCTGATAAAGGTCTCATATTTCTAGCCTTGAAAAGAGATGTGTTACGCTAAAAAGAACTTATTTCGTTAAGGAGGCTTTCAGATGCCTATATCTACACCATTTCCAGTCGCAGCTATTCAATATAATCCTAAGCTAAACCGACGCAATGCGAATATACGTGAATTAAAAAAATATGTTCGTGAAGCCGCTGACAAGGGTGCTAAACTCATTGTTACTCCTGAAATGGCCACTACAGGCTATCATTACTTAGACCGTTCTGCCATTTCCTCTTATGTAGATACGATTCCGGGTTTAACAACTGCCCAGTTTGCCGAGATTGCGAAGGAATACAACACGTATATTGTTATTGGTATGGCGGAGGTTGATCTTGAAACAGGGTTGTATTACAACTCATCAGCTCTTGTAGGTCCCAATGGATATATTGGAAAGTACCGCAAAATTCATCAGTGGGTTGTTGAGAATTACTGGTCTTGTTGGGGAGACATCGGCTGTCCGGTTTACGAAACAGATATTGGCAACATCGCCATGATTATTTGTCAGGATTCCACCTACTTTGAATCCGCTCGACTAGCAGCTGTAAATGGTGCTGATATTTTGTGCTTCCCAACGAATTCATCTAGTGCATCCATATCTATGTTGCAGCACTGGGCAGAAATGAATGGTCTCTATATCGTCAGTGCGAACCGTTCTGACAAAGAAGAAGACTTTAATATGGTCGGTCTTAGTTCGGTATGGTCACCTTATGGGGAAAAGCTTGCCGAAGCGCCCATGACAATGGATGAAGAAGATCCTTCCCCGTACATTTTAGAAGGAAGTATTGATCCAGCTCAGTTTGAGAACCCTGCAAAATCTCGAATGTTAGAGCGCCGTATGGATTCTTACAAAGAATTAATGCTCTTTTTAGGTCCATGGGATTATACCAAAAACACACACGCACGAAATATTAAAGCAGCTTCGATCCAATATGAACCTGTGATTGGTTGTAAAGAAGCTAACCTGGAAAAGGTGAAGCAGCTTGTAAGAGAAAAAGTCGAGGAAGATGTGAACCTTATTGTTCTTCCTGAATTATCTGTGATTGGTCCGATGGAATTGCAAAAAAAGCAAGATATAGAGCCCTACGCTGAGACAGATGATGGACTTACAGTGCAGGAGATGAAAAAGCTAGCACAAGAGGTAGAGGCTTATATTGTATTTGGATTTGCCGAAAAGGAATTACCTCATTTTTATAATAGTGCGTTGTTTATAAGTCCTGAAGGTGAAGTTATTGGAAAACACCGTAAAATTCACTTGGATCATTGGGATGAACGATGGGCTACACCAGGGAAGCGGATTATGGTTACCCCTGTAAATGGCTTTGGCCGTGTTGGAATGATGATTGGGTATGACGCCACCTTTCCAGAAGTGGCAGGAGTCTTAGCTGTTAAACGCGCGGATATGATTTGTATCCCTGCAAGCTGGACGGGGGATTATGGGGTTGAACTGTCGATGAACCAGGGTGTATTCCCGAAGCCATATCCTAAAGGTACGGTCTCCACATGGGATGCTGTAGCTAAAGGGGCACAATCCTATACCATCGTTTCTAACTTTGTGGGGTCGAAGTATGGATTCAAGGGAAGAAGTGCTATATACAACCTGGATCAGAACTATACAAATGATCAGACAGTTATTGCTTCAGGGGATCAAGAAGAAGCACTTGTTAACGCATTTCAAACGATGAAGACAGATTGGTGGTTGGATCAGGAAAACCTGATTTTGACACGTCGTACAGCCTACTATAAACCATTAGTGACAAGAGAACCACCGTTTTTGTAGATCGCTTAAAAACTGCCTAAGGGCAGTTTTTTTCTAATCTGCGACTCAAATCATGAACCACCTAAGTGAGTCATCCAACAGAATCACTGTCTAGACAAAAGTCTTAAGTTGGGTTCGGAGTAGTAAGTCATATGAGTCATTTTTCGAGAAAACAGCCCCATACTGGAAAATATTCGTTACAATTAAAAGTGAAATGTGAACAACAAGGAGAGATCATCATGATGAAAAAAATCTTGAGTAGTCTTGTATGGTTTAGCATGATTGTTACGTTATGTATTCCAACAGCTTCAGCTAAGACATGGGATTCAGATAAAGACATCGTATCATCTAATAAATCATGGACTATAGAATTTAATGTAAAGATGAATGAAGCTCAACTCCGAAGCAATCAATATGTGAAAGTGTTAAACGAAAATGGTAAATCAGTTGATGTGAAACGCTCTATTGATGATAATAAAATAACGGTCACACCAGTGAACGCATACAAAGCTGGTGAAGAATATAGGTTAGTTATAGACCAGTCACTATCTTCCAATAAAGGTGTATCAATGAAAGAAGATGTGGTCATGCCTTTTACAATTGAGAGTAGTGAACAAAATGAGGACGTTGGCTATGAACCATCTGCTTATGAGAAAGAAGTGCTTGCTCTAGTAAATGAAGAGCGTGCGCAACATGGACTTCAACCGTTGAAGTTAAGTGACTCGCTTAGTAGCGTGGCTCACACGAAAGCACAGGACATGGCGGACAACGGCTATTTCAACCATACGTCTCCAACGTACGGATCACCGTTTGATATGATGAAACAATTTGATATCTCATACCGAGCAGCAGCTGAAAACATCGCAGCTGGACAACGTTCACCAGAAGCTGTCGTTGAAGCTTGGATGAATAGTGCTGGCCATCGAAAGAATATCTTAAATCCAGATTACACGCATCTGGGTAATGGATATGTAGAAGGTGGAGGAAGTTACGGAACGTATTGGGTACAGATGTTTATTCAGAAATAGAGTGGACACCTTTACAGTCTTATCATGATAGAACATTACTTGAAATAAATACGAAAAAAGTGCCTGCTCATTTTGTGAGCAGGCACTTTTTTCGTCTACATGATAAATCCAGCAATAAGGAAGAACACGGAGGCTACGCTTGCAGCTGTTAGTGCGTAAGGGAGCTGCGTATTGATGTGTTCCATGTGGTCACAATCTGAACCAACGGATGACATGATACTAGTATCCGAGATAGGAGAAGTGTGGTCTCCAAATGCTCCACCTGAAAGGACTGCGGCAGCAGCAAGGATTGGATCTCCGCCAGTTGCTAGCATTAAGGAAACGCCAATCGGCATCATGATCGCCCAAGTTCCGAATGAAGTTCCCATAGAAAAGGCTACAAAGCCGGAAATGATGAATAAAGCTAATGGGATGATTGCGCTAGGAATGACGCCTTTTGCCACTTCACCAATGAATGCAGCTGCACCAGTTCCTTCAGGTGCCGTCGCACGCATGATGTCTCCTAAAGTCACAGCCAATAGAATGATAACTGCACCAAGAATAACGGTTTTCGATCCTTCAAACAGTTCTTCAGAGAATTGTTTTGGGGTCATCAGTTTTCCTAATGTGTACTTCAAGAAGGCTACGACAATACCAAGACCGAAGCTAATAATAAGCATTTTGTTACCATCTAGAGGAAGTTTCTCAACCTCGAAGAAGTACGGTAGCGTGTAGTTCCACATACCAAGTAAAACAAGTGTAGCAATCGAAACGCCAAGTGGAAGTAACATGTCTGAGGGAGATGCATCCTTTCCTTTATTCGGTTCTGAAGTAGCTGCTACCTCCTGCTCTTCATGACCTGACTCTTTTCCTTGCTTCGCACGTTCTTCTGCTTTTTTCATAGGTCCGAAATCTTTCAATTTACCACTAGCAAAAAGGAACACCATAACTAAGATAACGATGTTATAAAAGTTGTATGGCACAGTTTGTGCTAGACCAGCAATAGGATCATTTACGCTTGGGATGTTATCGACCATGAGGGCTCCCATAAATGCAACCCAACCAGAGATCGGTACAAGCACGTTGATTGGAGACGAAGTTGAATCTAGGAAGAATGCTAATTTTGCTCTTGAGATATTCATACGATCATAGATTGGTCGGAAAACCGTTCCTGTAGCAAGCGAGCTAAAGTATGCACTTGTGAATAAGGAGCTTCCCATTAGTGCAGTTGATACTTGGGCACCTTGTTTTCCACGAACTTTGTTAGCTAACCAATTACCGAATGCATAAGCACCGCCCGATTTATTAAGGACTCCGATAAATGCTCCAAGTAAGAATACAACGATAATGAGCTCAGCACGTCCAGCCCCTTTTACGAGTCCCATGCCTCGGATACCTGCCTCTGCATCAGCAGGATGGCCCGCGATGGCGCTGAATAGGTTAAGAATGGAATACATAATTGCGTGCAGGAGACCGTTCGTTTTAATATCAATCATCATTGTCCCTACCAGAATTCCTGCAAGTAATGATGGGACAACACGCTTAGACCAGATCGCTAAGGTCAAAGCGACTACGGATGGTAGTAATGATAATAGGCCGAAATGTTCCATAAAGCATCTCCTTTCGATGTCTAAATTGTTTGAAATGTTAAAAATTATTATAAGAACTCATTTTTAATTTTCATACAGAAAAAAATGAAAAAAAGTTGAAAAGAGATGCAGTGAGCGTATATCAGCGCTTTAGGTTAAAATAATGCAATAAAAAACACCCGCCCAAAGGCGAATGCTTAAATGGAATACCATTGATATAATTTTTTAGGTCTCCCCATCTTTTGATGCGAATCAATCTGCTTTACTTTGCCTTCATTCAGCAAATGAGTTACATATCTATAGACTGTTGGATAGGCAAGGTTGACCTCTTTAGAAATTTCATCTACAGAGCTTGGTTCAGGTTGCTTTTTCATATATTCCTCAATATGAGTGAGTGTGTTTTTACTAATTCCTTTGGAGCTGAAAACATTGTCGTCCTGGACTTGAGATCCTTTTAAATTAGCTAGCTGAACATGAAGCTGAATTCTTGAGATAATATCCGGGGCTTTTACAGGTTTCAAAGCAAAGTCATTAGCACCTTCCTGAAGAAAGCGATCAGCAATCTCTTGTCGTTCATCTACAGTTAGAACGAGTATAGGAATTTGAGAGTGAAGGCTTCGGATAGCTCTCACCGTTTGGATCCCATCCATCTCTGGCATATGATAATCAACAAGAATGAGGTCATAATTCCCTTCTTGGAAAAACTCCACGCCTTTTTGTCCGTTTTCTGCAACTTCTGAGTCCCATCCTGCATGTTTACAAATTTCCGTCAGCATATAACGTAGGGATGGATCGTCATCAATAATTAAAATGTTCATAGCTGCACACACTCCTTTGGTAGAACAATCCAGAAGGTTGTTCCTTTTTTCAATTCACTGTCGATTTCCAAGTTAGCCTCATGCTCCTCAACGACGTTTTTTACAAACGTTAGGCCCACACCAGGATGAGCCTTCGTACTGTATCCAGCACCCCAAATTTTTTGCTGTTCCTTTTTTGAGAGTCCCTTTCCATTGTCCTCTACACCTAGCCAGATACCTGATTCATCGAATTCCGATCGAATCGTCACCTTTGCGTTCACTTTCCCATCAACAGCATCACAGGCGTTATCAATCAAGTTCACAATGGCTCGCGTCATACGAATTTTATTTACATACACGTTTATATTTGGATCTGCATGAAGTTCAAATTGAAAATCAATCGATTGGTCAGTAAGTTTATTGGCTCGTACATATTCAATTAGCCTTGAAAGTGTACACCAGTTTTTCTTTTCTTCATACAAAATCTCAGAAACCATATTGCTTGTAGATTCAATCGATTCGGATATTTGCGCTGTATACTCTTGAACATCCGGATCTTTGGCTTTCATTTGAATCAAGGAGTTTAGGCCTTCAATAAGAGAAAGGGGGGTTTTTAAGTCATGAACCAGGTGCAATGCTTCACGTCCAGCACGAGATTCTATCATTTCGCCTCTAGCAATATTTAAGTCCTGCCTCATACGCCACTTTTGCTCTGAAACGGTTAAGTAGACGGCTAAAACAACCGCATTGATCATGAATATACCGCATAAAAGCAAACTGTATAATGACAATGTGTTGCCAAAACCGATATTTACCGCGATTTCTTTCACTTCACTGGAGATTGGTCCTCCTCCAAAGCCTAGTGGTGTTAAAAAGATAACCATATCCAACCACTGAAATCCAAACAGTAGCTGAGCTAGTACAAAAGATTTTAGTATGGGTCTCATGCGACCCTTTCCTAATAAATGTAACAATACGATCGAAATTAATAACAATAACGCTGGGCCACCGAAATCATAATTAAGTGGATTGTAGAGATTAATTGTCATGTAGACGAGCGGAATGATGATGAAAGGAACAATGAACGTAAGCCAAGGCTTATTAAGTTTTTTGGCTAATTCATCTCCTAACAAAAGTGATCCAAGATAGTGTGGAAGAGCGCGGACCGTATTTAGCATGACCAAAACAAAGGCCGTTAACATCAATGTATTCCCAGTTGGGTCACTGCTTAGCTCATCCATCATGCTCGTCAGTCCAGTTTCGTTAGCTCCCAGCCATAACGGCATGGAGACCCCTAAAAGGATAAGGAAGATCTTAAACCATATACTTTTGGATTGTATAAGTGAACGATTCATAATAAGCTCCATTCCTCAGAAAAAAATGA
>SDGW01000765.1_pt1 | contig 14147 bp, 12 predicted proteins | sample 2873831 | NCBI WGS metagenome assembly SDGW01 (sample SAMN08132700, study PRJNA421101) | hypersaline lake metagenome | isolation source: celular fraction 0.22 microns magnesium sulfate-rich crust from ephemeral... | place: Spain: Penahueca Lagoon, Toledo | collected 2011-07
ATCCAGCGACGCCTCCGGGTCGGCGTCCGCGAGGCATTCCTCGGGGAGTACGGCGCGCTCGCCGACGTGCCGAGTTCGCAGGCCCGGAGCGTCGCCGCCCTGCTGGCCATCGCGGCGCGCGAGGGACGACCGGCCGGACGGGCGATCGTCGCGATGGCAGACCACGTCGAGGACCTCCAGCGCGTCGAGCGAGAGGCCCGCCGGGAACTCGCCAGCGTGACCGGGACGCTCCGGAACACCGCCGCAATCTTCGGCCCGCTGGTCGGCGGGGCTACAATCGCGCTCGCCGACGGGATGGCCGCGGGAGCGGGAACGCTCGGCGAGCCACTCCCGACCGCGGCGCTCGGCGTCGCCGTCTCGGCCTACGTCCTGCTGATGGCGGCGGTCCTGACAGCGCTGGCGACCGGACTGGAGCGGGGGTTCGACCGCGGCCTCGTGGGCTATCGCGTCGGACTGGCACTCCTGTGTGCGGTCGGGTCGCTCCTCGTCGGTTTCGTCGGCGCGGGATTCGCGGCGTGAGATTGGGGTGAACGATAGGTGGCGCTCGACCGGGCAGACCGCGGGACGCGCTCGCCGCCACAGACCACCGGATGCGCCGCGTCTGCGCTCGCGCTCGCGGTTCCCCGCGAGCGCAGACGCACGCGGGGAGGCACGGGGCGCGGTCGCCGTGCGGGCGGTCGCTGTGCCGTCGCGGTGCGGTCTGATAGGAGTCGGCGATAGCTAGCTTCTCGCCGCCAAAAATCCCTTTCGCGCTAACGGCCGATTTACCGTGTTCTACGCCACGTCCAACGACTCGAAGCGGTCGATGGCGAACTGCTCGATGGGGTGGTTGGTCTCGCCGTCGGTCGCCAAATCCGCGAGGACGGACCCCATCACGCTCGAAAACTTGAATCCGTGACCCGAGAACCCCGCGGCGACCGCGACCTGCGGATGGTCGGGGTGGGTGTCCACGACGAATCGCTCGTCGGGCGTGTTCGTGAACAGGCACGTCGAGAGGCGCATGGTCGGTCCCGCGGCGTCCGCGAAGTAGCCCTCGACGTACTCGCGCAGAACCTCCTCGTCTCTCGCGGTCGGTTCACCAGCCCAAGACCTGCCGCTCGGGTTCCAGCACGGGCGCGAGTTCGGGCAGGAGCTTGCCGGTCCACGCGCCCGCCGCGAACACCAGCGCGTCGGCCTCGTAGGTCGTGGTGTCGGTCGCGCCGTCGAGCGCAGGCCGTGCTTCGACCTCGACGCCGCCGTCGTCGAGCGGTCGCCAGTCGGTGACCGCCGTTCGAGCGCGAATCTCCGCGCCACGGGCCTGCGCGCCCTCGACGTGGGCGACGATGCACTCCTCGGGAACGACGAACCCGCCTCGGGGTTGGAACACCGCGCGGAACTCCTCGGGCACGTCGTAGCCGGGGAAACGGTCGTTCAGTTCGGCCCCGGACAGCACGTCGTGGTCCAACTCGTGTTCCCGGCAGGCCCGGCGCGCACCCTCGAAAATCTCGCTTCCCGGCGGCCCGACCGCGACCGAGCCGGTTTCGTGGACGATCTCCTCGCCGCGCTCGTCGCCGAGCGCGGCCCACTCGTCGTAGGCCGACCGGAGGAGCGGGACGTAGGAGGGATGCTCGTAGTACGCGAGTCGGATGATTCGGGTGTAGCCGTGCGAGGAGCCCTGCGTGTGCGGCACGTCGTAGCGTTCCAAGCCCAGAACGTCCCGCCCGCGGTCGGCGAGGTGGTACGCCGCGGCGCTTCCCATCCCGCCGACGCCGACGACGATGGCGTCGTAGCGGTTCGAATCGCTGGTGGACATACCGGGGGGTCGTCCGGCCGGGACAAATTCGCTTCGGTGGCGTGGGCCTCGACGACAGTGGTCACAGCCGGAAGGCGACGAAACGGAAGGAGTCTCCTCGTTCGAGAGCGCACCCTCGATTTTAAATCCGAAGACGGGACGAACCGGTCCCATGTTCGACGCACCAGTCGAGACGTGGTATCTCTGGGTCGGCCTCGCGCTGGCCAGCACCACCGCGGTCGGCCTCGCGGCGACGCTCCCGCGGGCACCGCCGCCGGACGCTCCGAGCGCGGCCGCCACCGTCGATTCCGTCGCGGCGAGCGCCCACGAGACGACCGGGGTCCACCCGCTCGCGGCCGAGGAGGCCCGCGTCGGCCCCTACCGCCTGTGGCTCCGGGACGACGGCGCGACGGGCCACGCGACGTTCGCCTACGGGCCGGTGACGCCGGTCCGGCGCGACACCGCGCTCTGGGACGTGTTGCAGGGCACGCCGCCAGAGCGAGCCTTCGGGACCCCGGCGGACTTCCGGCGCGCCGGGGCCGCCGCGCGCGACCGGACGCCGACGTGGCGCTCGCGCGAGCAGTTGACCGTCCGGCGGGTCTCGTGGGAGGGCGTCGATGTCACGCTGGTCGGATAGCGAGGGGTGCCACCCCTCGAAGGCGGAGCGTGCGGACGGAGAGCGCGCGCAGGTCGAACCGCTCGCGGCGCTCGTGGCCGTCTTCGCGGTCGGCGTCGCGCTGACGGCCTACGCCGGACTCCTCGGGGACGTACTTCCGACGCCCGACCGGAACCTCGCGGACCCGACCGTCGAGCGAGCGGCGCGCGCGATTTCCGAGACCGGCGTCGCGGACCCCCGGTCGCTCGCCGCGGGACTGCGCGCTGGTCCGGCGGGCTATCGGCTCAATCTGACACTCCGGACGGCCGAGGAGTCGTGGCACGCCGGGGCGACCCCGCCGCCGAGCGCCGACGCGGCCCTCCTCGCGGTGAGCGTCCGCGTCGCGCCCGGTCAGGTCCGGCCCGGTCGCCTCCGCGCGGAGGTGTGGTCGTGAGGGCCGTTAGCACGGTTCTGGACGTGTCGCTCTGCCTGCTGTTGGTCTCGGCGAGCGCGCTGACGCTGGCCACGACGCCAGCGCGGGAGGACGCGACCGATGGGACCGCACCCGAGGTGGCCGACGAGACCGCCGACCTGCTGGCGACCAGCACTGCCACCGTGACCTACCGGTCCACCTCGCCCTCGGCGTCGGCCGAACGGTCCGCCGCGAGCGCCGCCACGCCGCGAAATCGGACCGCTCACGACACGCTCGCCGGACTACTGGCGAGTGCGGTCGCCGCGAAATCGAGTCGAAACGCGACTGCCTTCGTCGGGGCGGTCACGACGCGAGTCGGTCGAACGCTCCGCAGGGCCGACATCCGGGCGCAGGTAGTCGCGCACGGGTCTCCGGGAGATTCGACACGCGTCGTCGCCGGGCGCGAACCGCCGCCGGACGCCGACGTGTCGGCGGCCGCGGTCGCGGTCCGCGGCGTCACCGTCTCGGTCAGGACGTGGTCGCGGTGAGACTGGCCGAGGACCGGCGCGGCCGAGTCCCCTTCGCGCTCGTCGGCGTCCTCCTGCTGGTCGGGAGCGCGGCTCTCAGCGCCTCGCTCACGGGCGGACCGAGGCCTCGGACCGACGATTCGGTCGGCGTCGCCGTCGAGCGCGCGACCGCCGCGACGAGCAGCGCGCTCCGGGGTGCGGTCGCCGAGGCCGGACGGGAGGCCGCAAGCGCCCCGGTGACGGCTCCCGCGAACTCCACCGCGGGGCGCGCGCTGAACTCCTCGACGCCGTTCCGCGACGCGCTCCGCATCCGAATCTATCTGGCGGCGCGCGAGGCGCTCGGCGAAGTCTCGGTCCTGACCGGCGGTGGCGACGCCGAACGGGTCCGAGCCGCGGTCTCGCTTCCCCCGATTCGGAACGCCTCGGACCTCCGGGCGGCCAAGCGCCGCGTCGAAATCGAGCCAGCAGGCGAACGAGAGGAGTCCCGGAGCGCCGAGGACGCCGGACTGCGCGTCCGCATCCGGAACGTCTCGGTCACTGCGGCGCGGGGCGGTCGCGTCGTCGCACGCGAGCGACTCGCGCCGGAGTTGGTCGTGGCGACGCCCGCGCTGGCGCTCCACGAGCGCACGGAACGGTTCGAGTCGCGGCTGAATCGCGGGCCGCTCGCGCCCGGTCTCGGCCAGCGACTCACCGCGCGACTCTACGCGGTGACGTGGGCGCGGGGGTACGCCCAGTACGGCGGCGCGCCCGTCGAGAACGTGCTGGCGAACCGCCACGTCGAACTCGCCGCGAACGGCGCGCTCCTGCGCGAACAGCGGGCGTCGTTCGGCCGGAGCGACCCGCGAGCGCGCCGCGCGGTCGCGTGGGCGACCGCTCGCGTCGGCGCGACCGACCTGCTCACGGCGGCGAACGTCCGGCGCGGGTCCGCCCGGACCGACCAACTCCTCACCGCCGCGAAGGAGTACCAGAAGCGCAACCCGATGCCCGGCGGCGCGACGAGCAGGAATCTGAGCGACCGGTCGCGTCCCGGTCGAAAGACGTTCCGCGTCGGCGTGAACCGGACCGCGGACCGCGCGTTCGCGGCGCTCGTGACCGGCGCGAACGGGACCGACCTCGGTGGCGTCCTGCGGTCGGCGTACACCGCGGACGCGCGTCTCGTCGCCGCAGTCCGCGAGGTCGAGCGCGAGTCTCGGCCGGACCCCGCGTCGCCGGGCGCGAACTGGACGCTCCGCGCTACCGAGGTCCGGACGGAGACGGCAGTCGAGCGGTCGGCGGACGACGCGACCGAAACCGGCCTCTCGCTCGGCACGCCCGAGGAGTACCATCTCCTCGACGGCGAATCGCGCCGAGTCGTCCGGACCCACGCGCTGGTCGCCGAGTGGGTCCGCGAGCCCGGACGTAGCAGAAACGGAACCGCTCGGGAGAACGAGACACGCCGGACCGTCCAGCACTGGACCGACGAGTTCGCCGTGCGCGTCGGCGTGGCGGGAACTCACCGAGTGAACGACGGAATCGCGCCCGCTCGTCCCGTCGCCGGGGTCCACGAGCGCGGCGGCGCGCTCGACGGGCCGAACTTCCGGAGTCTGGACCGGCGGGCGACCGACGAGGTAGTCGAGGCGCGGGGCGGGTTCGACGCGCTGGCGCGGCGGGCCGTCGATGGAACGCTGGACACGCGGCCCGAGCGAGTCGTCGGGCGGCGGCCCGCCGGTCTCCGGCAATGGGTCTACCGTGACCTCGCCGCCCTGCGCGAGCGCGTCCGGAACCTCTCGGTGACGGTCGCTCGAAACCGGGCCGTCGGCGGGGACCCGCCGACCGCCGACCTCGCTCGCGCGGTCCGGAGTCGGCGGGCGGACCTCGTCGACGCTTCCGCCCGCTACGACGGCGTGGCCGACCGCGCGCGGGTCGCCGCGAGGGCCGCGTATCTCGACAGAATCGTCGCTCGACTGGATGCGCGGGCAGAGCGCGAGGAGCGAACGCGGCGGGGCCTCGACGGGGCGCTCGCCGACGCTGGCGTGTCGCTCGACCGCGCGCGGAAGATCCTGCGCGCTCGGACGACGCCCGAGTCCCCGCCGGCGCGACCGCTTCCCGCGGACGGGCCGGGGCGAGCGACGAATCTGAGCGTGTCGGGTGCGCCGCCATATCTCACGCTGGCGGGCCTCGACCACGAACAGGTCGCCGCGATTCCGGCCGACGAGAAGACCCACCCGCTCGCGGCGCGGAACGAGAACGTCTTCGCGGTGCCGTACGGCGACGCCGCGAAGTCGGTCGCGGCGGCGGTGGTCGGCGACGGCGGGGCGGGCGAGACCGACCTCCGGACCGCCGCGCTGGCGCTCCGGGCCGCGAATCGGACGTTGGCGGAGGCCGAGGACGAAACGCTCGCGGAGGCGGGGAACGGGACGGTGAGCCGGGCATCGAACCGGAGCCTCGTCCGGCGGCGCGACGCGCTTCAGGGGGCGCTCGCGGCGTCGATGCGAGAGGTTCGCCGCGAGGCGGTCGCCGAGATGGCCCTGTCGCGGTTCGACGTGTCCGAGCGCGAGCGCCGGGCCGCGGTCCGGTCGGGGTTGGCGCGGTGGAACACCACCGCCGGGCGGGCGCTCGCGGTGGCGAACGGGTCGGCGGGGCGAGCCATCGCGGCCGCGCTGGTCCGCGAACGGCCCGCACTCCAGCGGCCGGACCGACGCGACTGGGTGGAACTGCGGACCGAGTTGGCCGTCGAGTCGGCCCGCGGGTCGGTGGGCGGGCCGCCCCGCGAGACGGTCAACGAGACCGCGAGCGTGACCCGACAGGTCGCCGAGACCGCGCTCAAGCAGGCGGTGACGACCGGTCTCGCCAATGCGACGGAACTCGCCAGCGAGCGGTGGTTCGGCGAGGTCTTGGGCGCGGTCCCGGCCGGGTTGCCCGTCGCGCCGGTGCCGGGCTACTGGTACGCGACGCTCAACGTCTGGTCGGTGGACGTGCGCGGCGAGTACGCCCGGTTCGCGGTCGCCGCGCCGCAGGGCCCGCCCGGCGAGTCGGTGGTCTACGTGCGGGAGGCCGGGCAGGTCGAGGAGGACTGGGACGGTGACGGGGAGCGGGAACTCCTCGGGCGCACGACGCCGGTCTCCTTCGAGACCGAGACGGTCGTCGTCGTGGTCGTGCCGCCGGGTCCGCCGGGCGTCGGGGACCGCGACGGGAACCGCGACGAGACCTCGCCGGGGTGGTCGTGAGTCGCGCGAGGAGTTCGATTCCGAGTCGGTACACGGCGATTTCGCCGACGACCGGACCGCGCCAGCGACACCGCCGACTGGACCGCGCCAGCGATACCGCCGACCCGGCGCGCGCTGGCGTCTGCGCGAACGGACGTGAGCGCACGGCTCGTCGGACGCGGTTTGTCCGACAGTGCGACCCGAAGCGGTCGCGCCATCGGCGCGCGAGGGCCGAGTAGCGCAGTGAAACGAGGCTTGCAAGACGCGAAGCGTCTCGCTGATCTGCGAACGTTGTTCGCAGACAACGCAGGCGGTTGGGGAGGACGAGGTTCGGTGGCGTGCGGTCGCGGTGCGGTCTGATAGCGTCGACGACAGTAGCGGTGTCGTGCGGTGGCAGTCCGAGAAGCGTCAGAAGCGTCGCTCGCCCTGCAAAACGAACACGAATCCAGACCTCCACCTCGATTCCCGAAGCACACGTCTATCGAAGTGAAACTCCTTTCACCAAGGGACTCCTCGCTTCGAGCATGATTTACGACGACATCGAGGAGCCAGATGCCACGTCGCCCGAAACCCTCCGCGAGGAGTACGTCGCGGACCTCGCGGCCATCGTCGAGACCCACGGCGTCGCGTCGGTCGCCGACGAGACCGGCGTGGACCGTGCCACCGTCGAGGCGCTGGCCGACGAGGAGTCCGGCGTCGCCGACGAGGTGACCTTGGAGGAGGCGGCCGCGATTTCTGCGCTGGCCGACGGGGCTCCTCCGGCCGACGCCATCGTCGCGGAGGTCCGGGACACGCTGTTGATGGGGATGACGACGGCGGTCCTCGACGTGGACACCATCGCGGCAGAAATCGACGCCGACATGGACGGCAAGCAGGTCCACCAGAAGGTCGAGGGGCGCTCGCCGATGACGCTCGCGGAGTACGCGACGCTCCACCACTTCATCGCGAGCCGTCAGCGATAGGATTCTCGTCGGAGTACAGTTTTGCCGATTGCTGATTCGGTCCCCGGCGCTCGAAACTGTACCTCCGGAGACGAGAAGCTAGCTTCAGCCTTGAGCCAAGGAGTCACCGCGACCGCACGGCCCCGCACCGGCCACGTCCTCCCCACCCGATTGCGGTCCTCGGTCTCCGCTTCGCTCGACCTGCGGTCCTCATCCGCCGTCAGAGGCACACTCTGACGAGCCTGCGCTCACGTCCGTTCGCACAGACCTCGCGCCGATGGCGTGACACGAGGTCACGCCAGCGCACGCCGAGTTCGAAGGTCAACCCGGCGACGTACGGAAATATAAAGAGTGCTAAAGAGATTCCATAGTCACTTCTAACAAACCTGTAAATATCTCTGGCTGTCGTCGTCGCGGGAGTTATCCCGGCCACGCCCCAACGTCGAGGCATGAACGTGGCGATACTCGGATGCGGCTACGTCGGTCTCGAACTCGGTCGCCAGTTGACCGCCGCGGGCCACCGCGCGGTGGGCGTCCGGCGCTCGGCGGAGGGCCTCACCGAAATCGAGGAGGCGGGCTTCGAGGCGGTGCAGGGCGACGTGACCGACGCCGACTCGCTGGCCGCGGTGCCCGACGCCGACGCCGTGGTGTTCGCGGCCAGTTCCGGCGGGCGCGACGCGGCGGCCGCCCGCGAGGTGTACGTGGAGGGACTACACACCGCTATCGAAGAGTTCGGCGAGCGGGAGAACCCGCCCCAGCGACTGGTCTACACGTCCAGCACGGGCGTCTACGGCGACCACGGCGGCGACTGGGTGGACGAGGAGACCCCGCTGGACCCACAGACCGACAAGACAGAGGTGCTGGCCGAGGCCGAGCGCGTGGCGCTCGAAGCGAGTGCGAGCCACGGCATCGACGGCACCGTCGCGCGCCTCGCGGGAATCTACGGGCCGGGCCGGACCCGACTGGAGCGGTATCTGGAGGGACCGGTCACGGAGGGGTACCTGAACATGATTCACCGCGACGACGCCGCGGGCGCGGTCCGGTTCCTGCTGGACCGAAACCACGCCCGAAACGAGGTCGTGCTGGTCGTGGACGACGAACCGGTCTCGAAGTGGGAGTTGGCCGACTGGCTCGCCGACGAGTGCGGCGAACCCCGCCCGCCCAAGCAGACCACCGACGAGCGACTGGCCGACGGCGACCTCTCCGAGCGCGTCGAGCGCCGAATTTCGACCAGCAAGCGGTGCGACAACGCGAAGTTACGAGACCTCGGCTACGAGTTCAGCTATCCGACCTATCGGGAGGGGTATCGGACCGAAATCGACGCGTACCGAAACCAATCGGCGTAAACCCCTCAAATTTCTATATATCGGGAAAATTTCTTGTTCGTCGGGGTTGTCAGTGCGAGGCATGCAACTGCCGGTCGTCCCGGAACTCGGGGTTCGGGAAGTCGTACGGGCCGCCGAGACCTACGGCCTGAGTTCGCCCGAACTCGCGGGGGCCGCCGCGCTCGGAGCGATAGCGCTTGTCGCGTCGCTGTGGCTGGTCGTCCGCTGGATTCGACGGCCGATGGGTGCCCGACTCAAGCGCGCCCTCTCGAAGCGCGACGAGGTCGCGGTCCTGATGCATCCCAACCCCGACCCCGACGCGATGGCCTGCGCCATCGGAATCGCGCACTTGGCCAGCGAGGTCGGCACCGACGCGAGCCTGCAGTTCGCGGGCCAGATTCGCCACCAGCAGAACCGCGCGTTCCGGACCGTCCTCGACCTCGACTTCGAGCAGATAGACCACGTGCGGGAACTGGCCTGCGAGGAGGTCGTCTTGGTCGACCACAACACGCCGCGGGGCTTCGAGGGGGCCGAGCGACTCGAACCGTACGCGGTCGTGGACCACCACCCCGGCAACGGGACCGGCGAGCGGTTCACCGACCAACGCACCGATTACGGAGCCTGCGCGACCATCGTCGCCGAGTATCTGGAGGACGTGGGCGGGACGCCGGTCGGTCCCGACGACGACCCCGGCGACGTGGACGGCATGACGATTCCCCCGGAAGTCTCGACGGGCCTCCTCTACGGCGTCCAGAGCGACACCAAACATCTCACCAACGGCTGTACCGGCGCGGAGTTCGAGGCCGCGGCGTACCTCTACGAGGGCGTAGACGAGGACCTGCTGGACCGCATCGCCAACCCGCAGGTCAGCGCCGAGGTGTTGGAGGTCAAGTCCCGCGCCATCTCCCAGCGCGACGTGCGCGGGTCGTTCGCGGTCAGCGACGTGGGTCGGGTGAACAACGTCGATGCCGTCCCGCAGGCCGCCGACGAACTCGTCCAGTTGGAGGGCGTGACCGCGGTGGTCGTCTACGGGCGGCGCGACGAGACGGTTCACCTCTCCGGGCGGTCGCGCGACGACCGAGTTCACATGGGGAAGGCGCTCGAGACCGTCGCCGACGACATCCCCGGCGCGAGCGCGGGCGGCCACGCACGGATGGGCGGCGGACAGGTCCCGGTCGAGGGCGCGGCCTACGCCAACGGCGGGGAGGCCGCGATGTGGTCCCAAGCCGAACTCGCCGACGACGTGTTCGCCGCGCTGAACGGCGACGTGTGACGGGAGTCACGGACTACCGAGAGGCGACGAATCTTCGTCCTTATCCCGATAGAACCGCTACGTCCGGACATGGCCACCGACGACGGCACCTACGAGTACAAACTCCAACACGGCGACGACTTCGGCCGGACCTACTTCCGGCTGTTCGACGGTCTCGCCATCTCGTCGCTCGGGGTCGGGACGTACCTCGGCGACCCGACCGACGAGGAGGACGCGCGGTACCGCGATGCCATCGCCACCGCGCTGGAAAACGGCGTCAACGTCGTGGACACGGCCATCAACTACCGATGCCAGCGAAGCGAGCGCGCGGTCGGGCAGGCCATCGAGGAGGCCGACGTGTCTCGGGACGCCGTCTTCACCGCCACGAAAGGTGGGTTCATCCCCTTCGAGGAGTCCCGCCCGGAGAACCCCGGCGAGTACGTCAAACGCGAGTTCGTGGACTCGGGACTCGTCGAGCGCGACGAGTTGGCCCGCGGGAGCCACTGCATCGCACCCGACTTCATCGACGACCAGCTAGACCGGTCGCTCGACAACCTCGGCGTGGACGAAATCGACCTCTACTACGTCCACAATCCCGAGACGCAACTGCACGCCCGCTCGCGCGAGGAGGTCTACGACCAACTCGAAGCGACGTTCACGCGCCTCGAAGAACGCGCCGCCGCTGGCGACATCTCGAAGTACGGCGTCGCGACGTGGAACGCCTTCCGCGTGCCCCAAAATGACGACCAGTACCTCTCGCTCCCCGAAATCGTCTCGCGCGCCCGGAAAGCCGCCAAGGCCGCCGAGAACACCGCGACCCACCTCCGGGCGATTCAGTTGCCGTTCAACGTCTTCATGGCCGACGCGTTCACCGTCGAATCCCAAGACGGACCCGAGGGTCCACAGAGCGCGCTCTGGTTCGCCCACGAGGCGGGCCTGAACGTCTTCACCAGCGCCAGCATCGCGCAGGGCGATCTCGCAACGGAGATTCCCGACGACGTGAGCCAACGGTTGGAGGGGGACACGACGGTCCAGCGCGCCATCAACTTCGCCCGGAGCGCGCCCGGCGTGACCTCCTCGCTGGTCGGGATGAGTCGCCCGGAACACGTCGAGGAGAACGTCGAGGCCGGGCGGTTCGACCCGCTCGGCGCGGACGCCTTCGACGCGGTGTTCGAGTGAGCAAGCGGCCCGTCGTCGCCTACCCGCCGGTCGTCCGCCAGCGTGGCGCGGTCGCTCGCCACGACCGACCGCACTCCGGGCAGGACCGGACGGCCTCGTCGTTCTCGGGTGACTCACCGGCGTCCGCGGCGTCGGCCGTGTCCGGCGAGTCGCTCGAAACCGCCGATTCACAGGACACCGCCGACTCGGAGGGCGTCAGCGACTCGCGGCAGATGCGACACGAGAACCGGCCGCTGGCGTCCTTGCCGACTTCGCCGTCCCAGAGCCCGCGACGAATTGATTTCATGACCCGAGAGCTACGACGAGAAGAATCAAAAGTTTGGGGGCCGACGCGCCGGATTCGGAAGGTTTGACTGTCCCCTCGAAGTAGCGTCGTGTGTGTCACGTGGTCGGGTCTTCCTGTCGATGTGTTCGATGGTGTTTCTCGTCAACCTCGGTCGGGTGGTGTTCGCGCCGCTGTTGGAACCGCTCTCGGCGGCGTTCTCGCTCTCGGCCTCCACGGCGGGGCTGATAGCGACGCTGGCGTGGTTGGGGAGCGCGACGCCCAGAATCCCGACCGGCTATCTGCTGACCCGCGTCGAGCGCCACGAGGTCGTCCTCGGGGCCGGCGCGGTCCTCACCGGTGCGGCGACGTTCATCGCGTTCGCGAACTCGGTGGTCGTCCTCGGCGTCGGCGCGTTCCTGATGGGCGTCGCCAGCGGCGCGTACTTCATCGCGGCGAACCCGCTCATCTCGGAACTGTACCCCGAGCGGGTCGGCCGGACGCTCGGGATTCACGGCACTGCGAGCCAACTCGCGGCGGTCGCCGCGCCGCTGTTCGTCGGCGCGGTCCTGACCGCGAGCCTCTGGCGCGGGGCGTTCGGGACCGTCCCGTTCGCGCCGTGGCGCGGCGTCTTCGTCGTGGTCGCGCTCGTCGCGGCGACCGCGACCGCGGTGTTCTACTGGACCGCCAAGCGGACCGACCTGCCCGACGCCGGGTCCGAAGACCGGGCACTCTTGGACGCGGCGCGCAAGCAGTGGCCCATCATCGTCAGCGGCGTCGCCATCCTCGGGCTGACGGGGTTCGTCTGGCAGGGACTGTTCAACTTCTACATCAAGTACGTCACGGCGACGAAGGCAGTGGACCCCGGCACCGCCAACACGCTCTTGACAGTCGTGTTCGCGGCTGGCGTGCCCGCCTTCTGGCTCACGGGCCGACTCGCCGACCGACTGCCCCACGTGCCGCTGATGCTGTCGATTCTGGCCGCGTTCGTGGTCTGCCTGTTCGCGCTGACCGCGGTGCAAGGACTGGTCGCGCTCGCGGTCGTCACGGCGATACTGGGCTACGTCATCCACAGCCTCTTTCCCGCGCTCGACACCTACCTGCTGGACTCGCTCCCCGACGAGAACCGCGCCAGCGCCTACTCGCTGTACAGCGGGTCGATGATGATAGTGCAGGCGACCGGGAGCGTCGCCGTCGGGACGCTGGTGGACGCCGGGTTCGCCTACGACACCATCTTCCGGACGTTCGGCGGCGTGTTGGTCGCGGTACTGGCGGTGCTGGTCGTCCTCTACGAGACCGACTCGCTCCCGGCCGGTGGTCGGGACCCGAGCGTTGCGCGAGGAGATTAGGTCCGCAGCGGAACGTTCCGCTTCCAGTCTCTTTTCAACCCCTCCGTCCTAACCTCCGTCCGATGGAGTACGGACAGGAGCGAGTCGCCACCCTCCACGACCTGACGGGCCACGTGCCGGACGCGCCGACCGACCGCGCCGCGGTGGTCGTGCCGATGACCGAACGCGAGTACGCCGGACTCGCCGCCGAGCGCGTCCTCTCGGAGTTGGAGGCGGTCGCCCCCGGCGAGGTCGTCGTGGCCCTGCGCGCGCCGCCCGAGAAGGTCGGGCCGTTCTTGGACTGGCTCGACGGCTTCGACCTGCCGCTGTCGGTCGTCTGGTGCAACGGACCGGACGTGACCGACCTGCTGGCCGAGCGGGGTCTCGACGGCGAGGCCGGGAAGGGCCGAGACGTGTGGCTGGCGCTGGGGGTCGCGGCCGCGCGCCGGGAGTACGTGGTGGTCCACGACGCCGACGCCAAGACCTACGAGGCCGCGGACGTGGCGCGACTCCTGTATCCGCTCGCGTCCGGCTACCAGTTCTCGAAAGGCTACTACGCCCGCGTCGAGAACGGAAAGCTCTACGGGCGGCTCTGTCGGCTCTTCTACGCACCGCTCGTCCGGACACTGACGGACGCCAACCCCGACGCGGCGGTGGTGAAGTATCTCGGGGCGTTCCGGTACGCGCTGGCCGGCGAGTTCGCCGCGACCAGCGACCTCGCGGACTCGCTCCGGGTCGAACGCCACTGGGGGCTGGAGGTCGGTACCTTGGGCGAGGCGTTCGGCCACGCCGGGTTCGAGGAGAGCGCGCAGGTGGACCTCGGGCGCTACGAACACGACCACCGGGCGGTGTCGGGACCGACCGGCCTCTCGGACATGAGCCGCCACGTCGGGACCGCGCTCCTCCGAGCGGTCGAGTCCCACGGCGTCGCGCCCGAGTACGACACCCTGCCGGAGCGTTACCGCGAGACCGCCGAGGAGTTCGTCGCCCAGTACGCCGCCGACGCGGGGTTCAACGGCCTCGACTACGACCGGGCCGAGGAGCGCGAGCAGGTGGACCGCTACGCCGAGGCGGTCGCGCCGCCGGGCGAGGACCGGCGACTCCCGGCGTGGCGCGAGGTGGAACTGGCCCCCGACGAGGTGCTGGCGGCCTCCCGGCGCGACGTGGCCGACCTCCGGGGCGAGTAATTTTCACGGACCACGGAGCGCGCATCCTCATGGACTACGGAGCGCGCACCCTCACCACGGAACGAACGAATCTTCACAGACCACGGGATGCGCCGCGCGCTCGGCCGCGCTCTCGGTTCTGCGCGGCCGAGCGCGCAAGCGGGGAGGCACGGGGCGCGGTCTGCGGGGCGGGGCGGTGCTGTG
>SDGW01001261.1_pt1 | contig 14145 bp, 12 predicted proteins | sample 2873831 | NCBI WGS metagenome assembly SDGW01 (sample SAMN08132700, study PRJNA421101) | hypersaline lake metagenome | isolation source: celular fraction 0.22 microns magnesium sulfate-rich crust from ephemeral... | place: Spain: Penahueca Lagoon, Toledo | collected 2011-07
GGCGGAACTGGGCGAGGAGTACGCCGGGACGATCTCGACGGAACTCGTTTACGGTCCCCCGGTTCAGGCGATTCCCCGGTACGTCGAGACACACGCGGTCGACGAAGTCGTCGTCGGCTCTCGGGGACGCGACGGTACGACACGCTTGCTGTTCGGGAGTGTTGCGGAGACCGTCGTCCGCCGTGTCCCGGGCCCCGTGACCGTCGCTCGATCGACGGGTGATCCCGAGGGAGACCGCCACCGGCGTCCCGAACACGTCCTCGTTCCGTTGGATCGATCGTTCTGCTCACGGAACGCACTCGAATACGCGTTCGAACAGTTCCCCCGACGCGAGCGTGACGGCACTGTTCGTCGAGTACCCCCTGACGGAGACGTACGAACGCCTCGAATCGGCGACGACCTTGCGGAGGCGGTCACGGGGGACGAATCGCCACCTCGTGAGACACGCGCGGTCCTCGAGACGGCGCGACAGATCGCGGACCGCAACGGACGGGCCGTCGACAGCGCGACCGAGGCAGGCGACCCCGCACGTCGGGTTCTCGCGCGGATCGACGAGCACACTGTCGATCACGTCGCGATCGCGTGCCGCGGCCGAGACGGCCTCGCGCGCTGGTTGCTCGGAAGCGTCGCGGAGACTGTGATTCGTCGTGCGTCCGTCCCCGTCACTGCCGTGAGGTAGGGTCGTCGATACTGGCTGGCGACTGAACCGTAGGGTTCGGACCGCACGACGGACGACGGGTCGGATTCGCGCGGCGCTCGGGTTCCGTTCGACGACGGCCCAGTCGGTAGAACTGCTGACAATTGCCAAGTGGACGGAGTGGGAACGGCCAGTAATGAACGGCCGCCCGCACAGCCGTTCGGTCGAGGAGGTTCTGACGGCTCACGGCGCCTCCCTCGAGGGGCTCACCCCGGAGGAAGCCCGGCGACGGCTGGCGGCACACGGCGAGAACGAGGTCGTCCAGACCGGCGGCCGGACGCCGCTCGCGATCTTCCTCGCCCAGTTCGACAGCGTGCTCATCTGGGTGCTGGTGGTGGCGGCCGGCCTCTCGGCCTGGGCCGGCCACACCGTCGACGCGGCCGAGCTGGTTCCGGGCGACGTGATCGAGTTCGAAAAGCTGTACGTCGTCCGGTGGCTGCGCGAGACGCCGACGTTCTCGAACCGCTGGCTCGCGCTCGCGGTCGGCGGCTCCGTCGCGCTCCAGTTCGGGGTGCTCTACACGCCGCTCGCCGACTACTTCGGGACGGTGCCGCTTGCGCTCGGGGACTGGGCCGTCATCGGCGCCGTGCTCGTCGCCGGCCTCCCCGCGTACCTCGCATCGCGTACGCGATCGAACGGAACTCTCCCCCCGAGGCGGACCACTGAGCCCCCGGCCGTGCTCAGTGGGCCGTCCAGCCGCCGTCGACGGGGATGTTCGCGCCCGTGACGTAGGACGCCTCGTCGGAGGCGAGGAACATCGCGACGCCGGCGATCTCCTCGGGCTGGGCGACGCGCCCCATCGGCGTCCGCCCGTGGACGTACTCGTAGAACTCCTCGTCCTCGAACGTCGGCTCCGTCATCGGCGTCTCCACGAACCCCGGACAGATGCTGTTGACGCGGACGTTCTGACCGGCGTAGTCGACCGCGACCGACCGCGTGAAGTTGACGATCGCGCCCTTCGCCGTGGCGTACGCGGTCGCCCCCGGGCCGGCGACGAGCCCGTATATCGACGCGACGTTGATGACGCTCCCCTCGGACGCCTTCAGGTGGGGGAGCGCCGCCCGCGTCCCGTGCATGACGCCGTTCAGGTTGATCCGCATCACGTCGTGCCAGTCGTCGAGGTCCATCTCCTCGACCGTCCCGACCCGGCCGATGCCCGCGTTGTTCACCATCACGTCCAGCCGGCCGTGCTCCTCGACGGTGGCGTCGACGAGCGCCTGGACGTCGTCGTACGACGACACGTCACACTGCGTGAACGCGCAGTCGAGCGCCTCGGCGGCCTCCCGCCCCGCGTCGGCCGAGCGGTTCGCGATGACGACCTCGGCGCCGTACTCCCGGAACTTGGCGGCGATCGCCCTGCCGATCCCCGTCGAGCCGCCGGTGACGACCGCGACTTTCTCCTCGAGCATAGTGCTCCGCGGTACGCCGCCGACCGGCTAAAACACTTGGACGAGCAACACGTCGGCGAACGGGGGCGTCGCTCCGCCTACTGGTCCGCGTGATCTGCGAGCAGTGCGGCCCGCTCGTCCCGGCCCAACTGGTCGTACGCCTCGGCCTCGTACTCCAGCGACAGCACCGGGATCTCGCGCCCGTCGAGTTCGACGACCGTCCGGTTCGCGTCGACGGCTACCGGCGGCTCCCACGTGCCGTCGGGACGCCGTTTCTGTACGGCGCCCATGATCTCGACGCGAACCCCGTTCAGTTCGAGCGCGCCGAAGTGGGACTTGATCCGCTCGGCGGCCGAGAGCGACACGGCGTCGACGATCCGGTCGCCGAACGCGGACTCGATGGCGTACGCGCCGGCCGCGGTCGTCTGCACGTCGACGTCCTCGGGCTCGACGGGGACGCCCTGGAGCGCGAAACTTGCGCTGCCGGTCAGCGCCCACGACACCCCGTCGTCGATCCCCGCGGCCAGCGTCCGGATCGCGTCGCGATACTCGTCGTTCAGCCGCGACACGGCGCTACGAGTCGACTTCCGTCTTCACGACCACCGCGGGCCGGCTCGTCAGGCGGAGCACGCGGTCGGTGACGCTCCCGAGCAGCGTCCGGTACTCGTCGGGGCGGCGCTTCGTCCCGAGCACGAGCAGGTCGGCCTCGGCCTCGTCGGCGTAGTCGACGATCGCGTCGGAGGGGCGGCCGTGTCGCATCACTTCGACGGCGTCGACGCCCGCCTCGTCCGCCCGCGCCCGCAGGTCCGCGATGGTCTCCTCCCCGTGCTCCTCGAGCCCGTGCTCCGGCCCCTCGGCCTCGTCGACGTACTCGTCGCCGCTGTAGGCGTTGTACACGCTCTCGTCGACGACGTACAGCACGTGGAGCTCGGCGCCGTGAGTCGCGGCGAGATCGAGCGCGTGGGCTTCGGCTTCGGTGGAGGCGGCGGTACCGTCGGTCGACAGCAGGATTCGGTCGTACATTCGTCGGACCGTTCGGGCGGTAGCTACAAAACCACGGCGGCGACCGCTCCGGGGTCCGTTACCGAAAGAGGAACCGTTTTTACGTCGGGTGCACCACCATCAGGACATGCAACGACGCGCTGTGGCAGTCGCCGCCGCTCTCTTCCTGGTCGTGGGGGCACTGTCGCTCGGACTGGTCCTCACCGGCGAGGCGCCGGCGTTCGACGCAGGGGGCGAGAACGTGTATCAGTCGGGTGACGAGTTCACCGTCGACGGCCAGACGTACACCGTCGCGTCCGTCGAGGCCATGGAGTCCAGCGGCGGCGGCCACGGTGGCGGCGGGGGGACGACGTACGAGGCGACAATCGAGTGGGACGGCGAGAACGGCACCCAGAGCGCCACGGTCGGCCAGCACGGCAACGTCACGCTCTCGGGTGTGACCCACTTCGCCCACTTCAACTCGGGCGAGGAGGTCGTCATCTCCTCGAACTTCGAAACCCTTCGCGAGTACAACACCGCGACGGCGCAGTACGAGGAGCACACCAACGGGCTCTGGGGCGTCTCCATCCTCACCGGCCTCGTGGGCATGTTCCTGATCGGGACGGCGTACCTGCCGTCGCGGTACTGAACCCCGACCCTTCTCAGGCGGACGTTTCGAACAGCTCGCTCGCGAAGTAGCGGTCGTAGTGGCGACGACAGCCCGGGTTGAACTCCGCGCCACACGTAGCAGGGGTAGAACGTCTCACAGCACGGGAAGCGGATCGCGATCACGTCGAGTTCGCTGTCGTAGTGGCGACACCGCGTCTCCGGGCCGACGTCGACGCCCCGGACCGTGTGGCCGTGGACCTCCATACTGGAGCCACGGACGCCTGCGGCAAGGGCGTACCGGCGACCGACGCGTCGCTGGCGGGTGAGAAACCGGCTGGGAAAAAACGGTGCCGCGGGTTAGGGCGCTTCGCCCGTCTCGAGCGTGAAGTCGTCGCGCGGGTAGGCGACGCAGGTCAGCGTGTACCCCTCGTCGATCTCCTCGCCGGAGAGCATCTCCTGGTTGTCATGCTCGACGAAGTCCTCGCTGGGGCCGTCGGTGATGTGGCCCGCACAGGAGACACACTGGCCCTGTCGGCAGGCGTAGGGGAGGTCGAACCCTTCCTCCTCGCCGGAGTCGAGGATGGGCTGGTTGTTCGGGAGTTCGACGGTCTCGCCCTCCTTGACGAACTCGACCTCGAAGTACTCCACCTCGTCCTCGGGGATGTCGCCGGGGCCCGAGCCGGTGCCGCCGGTCTCGCCCTCGAGCTCGCCCTCCTCGGCGGCCTCCCCGCCGACCGCGGCCGCGGGCGCGCCGCCGCCGCCGATCGATCGGTTGTACGGCTCCGGGAAGTCCGTCTCGGGCACGCTCGCGGCCCGGCGTTCGAGCATCTCCTCGGAGATGTCCGGGGCGGACTCCCACTCCGTTCCGCGGACGTAGTGGAACACCGCGACTGCCCCGCTGAGGACGACGGCGAGGCCCAGCGCGGTCGTGTTCACAGCCATACTCCGAACATTGAGTGCCCGGGTTAAGGTGGTTGTGATTCCGCGCGTCGGCTGCCGCCGTTCACTCGGGCGGATACTCGACCCCGCGATCGGCCAGCAGCGCCGCGAACTCCGCCTCGTCGACGACGGGGACCCCCTCGGCGTCGGCGTCCTCGCGTTTGGTCCGCCCCGGGTCGTCGCCGACGACGAGGTAGTCGGTGTTGCCCGACACCGAGCCCGTCGCGTTCGCACCGTGGGCCTCGACCAGCGACTGCGCTGCGTCGCGCGTCACCGAGAGCGAGCCGGTGAACACGAACGTCAGCCCGTCGAGCTCGTCGCCCGCGGCCGTTGATTCCGGTGGTTCTGGCTCGACGCCGGCCTCGCGCAGGCGCTCGATCACCCGGCGGTTGCGCTCGTTGCCGAAGAACTCCGCGACGTGGGAGGCGACGGTGGGTCCGAACCCCTCGACCTCACGGATTTCTGACTCGTCCGCGTCGAGCAGCGCGTCGACGCCGCCGAACGCCGCCGCGAGATCCGCGGCCATCGTCGGCCCGACCTCGGGGATCCCCAGCGCGGCGAGGAACTCGCCCAGCGACGGCGATTTCGCGGCCTCGATCTCCGCCCGGAGCTTCTCGGCGCTGCGCTCGCCCCACCCCTCGAGCGCGGCGAGCTCCGCGGCGTCGATGTCGTAGAGGTCGGCGATCGAGTCCTCGATCAGTCCCTCGTCGACCAGCTGCCCGGCCGCCTCCTCGCCCAGCCCCTCGATGTCGAGCCCGCTGTCGCTCGCGTAATGCTCGACCGACCGCTTGAGCTGGGCCGGACAGGAGAGCCCGCCCGTACAGAACCGCAGCGGGCCGTCGGCCTCCACGTCGCTACCACAGACCGGACAGCTGTCGGGTAGTTCGAAGTGGCCCGCGGAGTTGTCCTCGACGACCTCCGAGACGTACGGGATCACGTCGCCGGCGCGCTCGACTTTCACCACGTCGCCCACGTCGACGCCCAGCTCGGCGATCTCGGACTGGTTGTGCAGGCTCGCCCGCGAGACCGTCACCCCGCCCACGTCGACGGGGTCGAGCAGCGCGACGGGGGTGAGCCGGCCGGTCCGGCCCACCTGGACGACGATGTCGGCGATGCGGGTCTCCTCGGTCCGGGCGGGGAACTTGTAGGCGTACGCCCAGCGGTAGTGTCGGGAGGTGGTTCCCAGCCGCCGGCACTGCTCGCGGTCGTTCACCTTCAGCACCGTGCCGTCGATCTCGTAGTCCAGGTCGTCACGGACCGCCATCAGGTCGTCCCGGAACGCGATCGCGCCGTCGACGTCGTCGACGAGTTCGTGGCGGTCGTTGACCGGCAGCCCCCACGCCGGGAGCTGCCGGTGTTCGTCCCAGTTGGTCTCCAGCCCCGCGACCCCCTCGGGACCGACGGAGGCGGCGTCGTCGGCGTTCTCGGGCCCCATCTCTGCGATCGGCACCGCCTCCTCGCTCGCCCAGAGCACGTCGTAGAAGAAGCAGTCCAGCGGGCGCTCGGCGGTCTCCGAGGGGTCCAACTGCCGCAGGCTCCCCGCGGCGGCGTTCCGGGGGTTGGCGAACGGGTCGTCGCCGCGCTCGACGCGCTCGCGGTTGTGCTCCTGGAACGCCGACAGCGGCATGTGGACCTCGCCGCGGACGACGACCACCGCGGGCGGGTCGCCACGGAGGCGCTGGGGGACCGAGGCGATGGTGCGGACGTTCTCGGTCACGTCGTCGCCGACCTCGCCGTCGCCCCGGGTGGCCGCGCGCTCGTAGCGCCCCTCGACGTAGACGATCTCGATCGAGAGCCCGTCGAACTTCGGCTCGCAGACGTAGTCCACGTCGGCGTCCAGTTCCCGCCGCACGCGGTCGTCGAACGCGCGCACGTCCGCGGCCTCGCCCGAGGAGTCGATCGACAGCAGCGGCACCACCAGGTCGACGCTCTCGAGCTCGTCCACCGGCTCGCCGCCGACGCGCTCGGTCGGCGACCCGTCGGTGTCGAGGTCGAACGCGTCCTCCAGCGCCTCGAGCCGCCGGAACAGCTCGTCGTACGCGCGGTCGGAGACGACGGGGTCGTTCTCGACGTAGTAGCGGTAGTCGTGGTAGCGGATCGCCTCCCGGAGCTTCTCGGCCTGCTCGCGGGCCGCCTCGGCGGACAGCTCCCCCGTCGGCGCGAACTCGGTGTCGGGCTCGCGGACGTAGGGGTTGTCCGCGGGCGCCTCTTCGGTCATGGCTCGGGCTGGGGCGGGCGGCGGTAAAAAACGGTGGTCGTCGCGTCGGCGCTACTCGCCGTTCGCGATCTCGCGGATGCGCTCGCTGCCGGCGTCGACGTAGCCGCCGTGGAAGCAGACGGTGTGTTCCACGTCGAGTTCGCCGAGCATCGCGACTGACTCCATCGCCCGCTCCATCTCGAGGGTGTGCTCTGTGGCCGGCTCCTGCAGTTCGCCGTCGGCGGCCGTCAGCGCGTCGCCGGCGATCAGCAGCTGCTCCTCCGGCAGGTGGAACGAGGAGTGGCCGCGCGTGTGGCCGAACGTCTCGACCAGTTCGATCGGCCCGGCGAGCGTGCTGAACCCGACGCCGTCGATCACTTCCACGTCGACGCGGGCCGGGGGGTAGCGATCGTCGTCGGACTTCTCCGGGAACTCCCGGCCGTCGACGTACGGCGCCTCGGCCCAGTGGGCGAACGTCGGCGCGCCCGTGCGGTCCTGCACGGTCGCGAGCGCGCCCGCGTGGTCGCCGTCGTGGTGGGTGAGCACGACGAACCGCACGTCGTCGAAGCCGAACCCGTGCTCGCCCAGCGCGGCCTCGAGTTCGTCGGCGTGACCCGGCAGCGTCGTGTCGAACAGGATCAGGCCCGCTTCGGTCTCGACGGCGGTCGGCGTGAACGTCCGCTCGGCGCCGCCGAGTTCGAGCGTGACCGGGAGACTGTAAACGTGGTCGGTGAGCTCCATACCTCGGTGTTGGGTTCGGGGGGTGGTAGAACTGACGGCGTCGCGTCGCTCGACCGCGGCGCCGTCGCCGCCGGCTACCCCGTCGCGTACGCCGTGACGCTCCCGACCTCTCCCTCGGCGATCGCCGCCGCGAGCGCGCGGTAGTCCACGTCGTCGGGCATCTCCCGCGGGTACTTCCGCTGGAAGAAGCTCACGACGTTCTCCACGTCGCGCTCGAGGAACTCGTCGGCGTTCTCGTGGTCGGTCGCGACCGCCTGGGGCCAGTCGAACACGGTGACGCCGCCCTCGGCGACGGCGACGTTGTGCTGGCTCATGTCGGCGTGGACGTAGCCGGCGTCGTAGGCGTCGCCGACCTCCCGCAGCACGAGGTCACAGACGCCGACGACCTGCTCGCTCGGCAGCGACGCGCGCTCGAGTTCGACGCCGTCGAACTTCTCCATCAGGATCGCGTGGCGGTTCTGGTCGACCGGCCGGGGGACCGACACGTCGGGGTAGAGCTCCTCGAGCACCTCGTGCTCGCGCTCGGCGGCCTTGCGAGCGGTGTAGAACCACGAGACGTGGTTGCGGTCGGCGGTGTACTCCCGCTCCTTGTCGACTTTCCGGAACTCGGTGTACCCCTCGCGGTGGAACTTCAGCGCCATCGGCTCGTACGACTGCACCTCGTACACGTCGCTCTCCTTGCCGACGCCGAGGGGGGCGCCCATCCCCTCGATCGTGCCGCGCTCGGAGAACGCCCGCAGCGCGAGGCAGTCGTACCCCTCGAACGTGAGGCGGTACCCCTCGTACTGGATCGTCTTGCGCTCGATCAGTTCGCGGTCGGCACAGCGGTCGATCCGGTAGTCGACCTCCTCCGCGGTCAAGTCGGCGTACTCGGGGAGCTTCTCGCGCTGGACCCACTCCGAGAAGCGCATCCCCTGTTCGAGCCCGGAGAGGAGGTAGAAGTCCTCGGGTTCGAGCTCGGCCATGACGGAGGCGACGTTGCCGACCATACGTCGTTTCCGGGTTGCGTGGGAAAAAGGGTGCCGCGTTATTCGTCTGATTCGTTTTGCTCGGTGGGGGTACTAGCGTGGTCAGCAACACCGTGAAAGCCCCGCCGCGCTCGGCGAAGGCCGCCGACGCAAGCACCGCAGCGGAGTGAGCGAAGCGAGGAGCGCAGCGAGGCGCCCGAGCCGAGCGCGTCGCCCCGTTCAGTCCCTCCCGACCGCACCGACCACGAACCACCCCAGCCGACTCCTTCCCTCACTTCGTTCGGTCAGTCGTCCCTCGCGCTCGGTTCGCGTCCGTCGACGCGACCGCTTCGCGCCGACCGCACGGGGCGTCGACGCCACGGGAGCGTCCACCGCAACCGCTTTTCGCCTCCCCCACGCACTCCGAGCCATGACCGACCACGCCGACCGGGAGTGGCGGCTGATCCGCGAGGAATCCCGCCCCGGCCCGCTGCAGATGGCGCTGGACGAGGTGGCCGCCGAGACCGCCGCTGCCGGAGGCCCGCGCACGGTCCGCGTCTACCGCTGGGACCCCTCCTGCCTCTCGATGGGGTACGGACAGGCCGTCGACACCGTCGACTGGGAGCACTGCGAGGCTGCTGGGGTCGACGTGACTCGCCGACAGACCGGCGGCGGCGGCATCTACCACGACAACGAGGGCGACATCGCCTACTCCATCGCCGCGCCCGCCGACGAACTCCCCGGCGAACTCATCGAGAGCTACCACGAGCTCTGCCCGCCGATCCTCGACGCGTTCGCCCGCCTCGGCGTCGACGCCGACTTCGTCGACGAGGAGCGCCCGCCGATCTACCAGCCCGCCTGCTACCTCCGCGGCCTGCACCCGGCCCACGACGTCGTGAGCGACGGCGGCGCCGGCCGGAAGCTGGCCGGGAACGCCCAGTACCGCCGGAAGGAGGCCGTGATCCAGCACGGCTCGATCACCTACGACGCCCGGCCGGAGGCCCACCTCGCGGTGTTCGCGGACCCTGACGTGACCCCGGCGGCGTTCTCGGAGCGCGTCGCGGGGATCACCGATCTCGTCGACGCGAGCCGCGCCGAGGCCGTCGACGCCGTCGAGACGGCGCTGGGGGAGTGGGCCGACGCCGACGAGGGCGAGTGGACCGCGGACGAACTGGCCCGCGCCGAGGAGATCGCGGACGCGAAGTACCGCAGCGAGGCGTGGGTCCGGGAGCGCGACGCCGAGCGCTGATCGCGGGGGAACGCCGCGATACCACCCGCCTCCGAACGCTTTTTGCCGGTCGCTCGCCCACTCGAACCATGCTCAAAATCGGGGCGCACGTCTCCATCGCGGGCGGGGTCGACAACGCGGTGGAACGGCAGCTGGAGATCGACGGCAACTGCGGGCAGGTGTTCACCCACTCACCGCAGGTCTGGGATCACGGCGACATCGGCGACGACGAGGCCGAACGGTTCCGCGAGGAGACCGAGGACGAACTCGCGGGTCCGTGGGTGATCCACTCCTCCTACCTCGTGAACCTCTGTACGCCGAAGGAGGACCTCCGGGCGAAGAGCCGCGACTCGATGCAGCAGGAGGTCGACGCCGCCGCGAAACTCGACATCGACTACGTGAACGTCCACCTCGGCGCCCACACCGGCGCGGGCGTCGAGGGGGGCATCGAGAACGCCGCGAACGTGATCGACTCGCTGGACGTGCCCGACGACGTGAAACTGCTCGTCGAGAGCGACGCCGGCAGCGGCACGAAGCTCGGCGGCCAGTTCGAGCATCTCGCGAAGGTGATCGACGAGACCGACGAGGAGATCGGCGTCTGTCTCGACACCGCCCACATGTTCGCGGCGGGCTACGACCTCTCGACCCCGGCGGCCGTCGACGAGACGGTCGAAGAGTTCGACGACGTGGTCGGGAACGAGTACCTCCACTGCATCCACCTCAACGACTCCAAACACGAGTGTGGGACGAACAAGGACGAGCACGCCCACATCGGCGACGGACACATCGGCGACGACGGGATGGCCCGGATCGTCAACCATCCCGAGTGGCGCGACCAGCCGTTCGTGCTCGAGACGCCGACGGAGGACGGCCGGAGCTTCGCGTGGAACGTCGACCACGTCCGGGAGCTGCGTGAGGAGTAGGCCGGGAATCGCAGCAATACATTTACCTGTCGACCAATTCGGTTCGGTCATGATGACGAGGGGCCGATGACCGAGGACGCGGTTTCGTTCTCGCTGTCGGCCGGCGAGCTGACCGTCCGCGACGAGGCCGGCGGCGGCGCGGTCGTGATCGACGTGGACGGCGACGCCTCGGTCACCCCCGCGACGGACGCGTGGTTCGACGTGCCGGTCGACGACGCGGTGAGCCTGACGACGGAGTCGCTTGAGTTCCACGGCGCGCCGTCCGCCCAGCTCCGGAACGTCCACGGCGAGGACTACGGCTCGCTCACGGACGGGACGTTCTCGATCGAGGGGGAGAGCTACGTCGATCTCACGACGGCGATGAAGCTCCTCGTGTACGTCGACGGGGAGGTGACCGGTCGGTACGTCGGTGACGCGGAGAACCCCGACTCGCTGCTGTTGACGTTCGACGACTCGGCCCGCGTCGTCGTCGGCGCCCGCTCGTTCCACGACGCGCCGATCGCGACGATGACGGTGTCAGACGACCCCGAGGAGCTGATGACGGCGGTCTCCCATCTCGGCTCCGCGGTCAAGGAGTGGTCGGCCGAGCGCTCGTGGCCGACGCTGCGGGGGCACCCGCCCGCCATCGAGGTCGGCGAGGAGCTCGCCGTCCCCGACCGCCTCTCGGTCCCCGACACCGAGGTCACCGTCGCCGTCCCGCCGGACACGGCGGACGTCCTCCGGGTGACGCCGCTCGCGTACTACTTCGGCGCCGACGTGGTGGCCGGCGACCGGGCCGAGCTCCGACTCGGCACCCAGCACGTCGAACCGCTGGGGACGGGCGCCGAACTGGAGCGCTCGGTCGACGATCTCCTCGCCCACGCGATCGTGCTGGACAGCCTGGTCCGCATCGACGGCTACTACTCGCTCCCCCGCCGCGAGTACGACGAGCTCGCGCCGGAGCTCCCGTTCTACCCGCCCGAGCTGTACGACGAGCCGATCCATCGCCAGCTGCTGGAGTACCTCGAGGTACCGTTCGAGACGACCCGCCCGTACGCGCCGACGTGGCACGCGGTCGGTACGCTCCGGCCGACCGTCGCCGACGCCGAGGCGGTTCCCTACCTCCTGAACACGCTCGCCAGGATCCACGTGACCGAGGACGGGCTACCGCGTGACCCGCCGCCCGCGGCCGGGAAGCCGGTCGAGTTCTCGACGAACGCCGCCGTCCCCCACAACGCCGCCGCACTCCCCCCTGCGGCCAGGGAGCGTGCGGCCGATCACGAGGCGCGCCAGTCGGGCGACGCGGAAGTGCTGTTCGTCGGCTGGGAGCCGCCGGGCCGGGACGCGTTCGAGGCCGTCGACTGGGACCGGTTCAAGCTCGACGAGGCGCCGACCGCCACGTACCGGTCGTCGGTGACGCGGGCGGAGCTCCGCTCGCTACTCGCGACGGAGTACGCACACGTCCACTACGGGAACCGCGTCACGGAGGAGGGGTTCGTCTGCTCCGACGGCGTGCTCGCGTTCGACGACTGCCCGACCGGATCGGTCGGCGCCGTCTCGTTCGCGTGGGGGCAGCCGAGAACCGACCCGCTGACTGGACTGCTCGACACCGCGTCGGTCGTCTGTCTGCCCGACGAGCGGCTCTCGATGTCGGCGGCACAGGAGCTCGCGGTGTATCTCGTCCTCGGTCGGTCGGTCGCCTCGAGCGCCCAGCTCACCGGGATCGACGCGGTCCGGTATCTGGGGGACGCCCTGCTCCCGGTTGCGCGCAGGCCGGTCGGCTACTGTCCGACGGTGTTCTTCGTCGAGCGGGCCGACGACGGGTTCCACGTCTCGACCCAACACGAGACTGACGAGCGCGACCTGATCGGTCGTGTCTCCTTCTCTCGCTTCGAGAAGATGCCCGATAAGTTTCGGCTCTCGGGGACCCGTGCCCGGATGCCCGAACCGGTCTCGGCCGACGAACTCGCCGAGATCCTGACCATCGACGGGATCTTCCGGTTCGACTGGCGTTCGGCGTCGGAGCAGGCGCCGGACCTGCCGGCGACCGACGACCTCCTCACGGAGTAGCCCGGTTCCGAGGGAGACTTACCACTCCGCGCCCAACGCCCGCTATGCGACCCCTCCTCCTCGTCGCCCTGCTCTCGCTGGTCGTCGCGCCCGCGGCCGTCGCCGCCGCGCCCGCGGACGCGGCCGCGTCGCCGGCGGTCCAGACCGACACGAGCCTCTCGGGAACCGTCAGCTACCTCAACGGGAGCGCCGTCGCCGACGCGACGGTGCTCGTCGGGAGCGAAGACCGCCTCGGCAACGCCTCCGCGAGCGAGCTCCGCGAGATCGCGGCCGACCCGCCCGACGACGTGGCGACGGCGACGACGAACGCCTCCGGCGGCTACGAGATGACCGTCGCCGACGAGGTCGACGCCGAGCTCGTCGTCGCGGTCGGCGACGCGGGGACGAGCCGTCCCCGCCGCTACGTCGCCGGCGAGATGGACCTCACCGTCCGCACGGCCGAGACGCTGACTCTCGACTCGCCCTCGATTACCGCCGAGCCCGGCGAGCGGGTCCAAGTGCCGTTCTCGCTCACCAACACCGGCGACCAGCCCGTCGAGGGGCTCTCGCTGTCGCTGACGCTCCCCGACGGCTGGAACCACGTCTCGGCCACCTCGGAGACCGGCACGTACCACCAGAGCAACCGGACGTTCACCTGGGGGCCGGTCGAGCCGGGCGAGACCGTCGAGGCGTCGTTCCGGATCTTCGTCGGCCTCGACGCCGTCAACGACACCGCGGAGACGTACGAGCTCGCGACGTTCGCCGACAGCCGGACCCACCCCCTCGACGTGTCGGACGCGAGGGTCACCGTGCGCTACCCGACCGAGCGGACGGACGCCGAAGTGCCCGGCTTCGGCGCGCCCGCGGCACTCGGCGCCGTCGCGGTCCTCGCCGGCGCGGCCGCGCTCGCCCGGCGGGACTGAGCGCGCCCGGCAGCCCCGGATCGACCGACCCGCTTTTCTCCGTTCCGGCACCACCACCGCCCGTGCGGGAGTTCACGCCGGAGTACCTCGAACACACGCGCCGCGGGATGTGGGAGTCGACCGCGGCGCTCGACCCGCTCGAGCTCGACAGCCGGGAGCGCGTGCTGGACGTGGGCTGTGGCACCGGCGAGCTCTCCCGCGTGCTCGCCGCCGAGAGCCCGGGCGAGGTGGTCGGCGTCGACGCCGACACGGCCCTGCTCTCGGTGGCGCGGGAGCACGTCCCGACCGTCGCCGGCGACGCGACGCGGCTGCCGTTCGTCGACGACGCCGCGGATCTGGTGGTCTGCCAGGCGCTGCTGATCAACCTCCCCGACCCCGCGGCCGCGGTCCGGGAGTTCGCCCGGGTCTCGGCGGATCTCGTCGCGGCGATCGAGCCCGACAACGCCGCCGTCGAAGTCTCGTCGACCGTCGACGCCGAGGAGCGGCTGGAGCGGGAGGTCCGGACGGCGTACCTCGACGGCGTCGAGACCGACGTGGCGATGGG
>SDGW01001445.1_pt1 | contig 14144 bp, 9 predicted proteins | sample 2873831 | NCBI WGS metagenome assembly SDGW01 (sample SAMN08132700, study PRJNA421101) | hypersaline lake metagenome | isolation source: celular fraction 0.22 microns magnesium sulfate-rich crust from ephemeral... | place: Spain: Penahueca Lagoon, Toledo | collected 2011-07
AGCACGAGATGATTCTCGGCAGGGACAAACCGTCTGGCACCGGGATGCATCTCCTCACTCCAGCTACCTCGGTGACGCGCTCGACGAGGAGTACGTTATGGGGATGGATCAATGGAGGGCCTATCAGATTGGGGATTCACTCGTTCGTGGCGGACGAATCGCAAAGTTGGGAGCGAGGAGACGGTCGCGGGACGGTTAACGCCCACCAGCGGGTTTTTGTCCGAATAGCGTTTGGGCGTCCGTTCTAGTTGGAGGGTGGATCTCAGGGTGATTGTTTGACGAGGTTGATGGCTGCGTTTACGTGGGCGTGGACTTGGAAGTCGCATCGCCGACAATGGAAGTCTGGACCATTTCGGTAGGTCAGGGAACTATTCCGATGTCCAGTCGTTCAGATACTCCTCGACGACAGTCGCGGGGTTGTGGGTTGCGTACGTAGCGTCCTGATACGTCTCGTAGACCTCCGGTTCGACAGGCTTGGGTGCTTTGTTCGGGTCACGCGAAGGCTGTGTCTTGGGTACATCACCGGTTGTGAGTCCGACAACCGTTTCGTCGAGGGTGACGAGTGGCGAGCCGCTGTTACCGCTCATGTTTGGCGTCGTGGTCAAGATTGCGTCGCCGTACTTCTGGTCGCGGACGTACTCGCCGCTCGCGATAACCCAGTTGCCGATGGCGAACGGATGGCCAACCTGCACGACCGTCTGGCCCTCGGTCAGCGAGGACTCGTCGCCGAGCGAGAGTGTCTTCGGCGCGGCGAAGTCGGTGCGGAGGAGTGCGACGTCGTGGTATGGCTGGGAGCGATGGTCGGTTGCGTTGACGACGTCCGGTTGGAAGGAGTCGCCGTCGAGCGTCCAGCAGGTGATCGAGGATGCACCGTCGATGACGTGGCTGTTCGTGATGAGTAGATTCTCGGTGACGAACCAGCCTGTGCCGCCACTCCCGGAGGTATTGTTGGTTTGCGTATCGATGCTGACGACCGCTGGACGGATGGCCTTCCCGACCTGCTGGACGGTCTGCGTGTCCCCTCCGGTGTTCGCGGTTCCGGCTTGCTCGGATTCGTCTGTCGAGCGTGCGGTCTCCGTTGGTTCCGTGGTCTCAACCAACGATGTTTGGAGTTCGGTACACCCTGCAAGGCTCGTAAGCGTTCCAACGGCACCAGTATAACCAAGGCCGCATTCTTGAGATACGAGTGGAAACAGTTGGCCAAGGGCACGGAAAATGGGAAGTGGGCGGTTTCTTTGTGTTAAGGTCGTTTCTTCCACTTATCTTCCCATTCACCGAAGTAGACTGGAGGTGTATGAATTCCGTCATCCGCCCTTTTTTGCTCGTGTAATTTAACGGCAGTAAGGAGGTAGAAGATTGCAGCTCGTGCCTTCTTCGCCGTCCTTAACGCGTAGTCTTCCAGTTCCTCAACTTTGATTGAGTGAGCTAGCTCATCCTGATGTTCTCGGTCAGGAATCATCCAGTGAACCTTCAGATAACGATGTTCTGCAATATTCCGTCTTTCACGAACTTCTCCCATGCCCGGGTCAAGAGAGTCATCTGCAACAACACCGCCTTGGTTTCGGAAATCCTTATCAAGCCAATATAATGCACAAAGTGATATATTTTTTAAGTCTTTGGCCCATTGTTCATCCTCCCAAATTTTGTTCCGCTTTACTTTCTTTTCATCCATTCCAACTTCAAAATAATAGTTTATGAAGAATGCTATTTTATCAAATAGTGAGAACATATTTCGTAGCGAGGTCCGTAGCATCTCTATCGCATAGCCGTATTCTGGATAATCGAGAGTATTTTTCAGCCCCACATTTTTATCAGAATAGTGCAAATCATCGTAAGACATTCCTTGATAAAGTAAGTATCGAGCAGAAACGTATTCTTGCTTAATTCGATTTAGAAGGCCGTGACAAGAGGTTGCTCGAGTCCGGGTTTGCGTATCAAAGGTTTCAGTAATTACATCAGATGCTGCGATTGAAAACTGACCTATATCGTTAAGTGGATTTAGGAAAAGTCTGTTCTGTAGACACCACTCTCGGTACTTTCGTTCTTCTTTGCTATCTCCTACTGTTCCAGTCGGCAACGACATTGAGATATCAAGTGGGCTATCTGAAAATGCCTTCCTAATTGTATGTGCCCGCTGTTGGAACTGTGGAGTCGCATCGGCACGGTTTGAAAGAGAACCTGCGTAAAAAAGCTCATAATAAGCAAAAGATAGGAGTTTATGAGAATAAGGAGCATGGCTATACAGTCTTCCGTACCGCATAAGCCCGATACCTCTATTTCCGCGGGCCATTAGATGTGTGGGATCAAGATGCAACGCACGATCCCAGTATTCTAAGGCCTCAATGAATCTTCCTGTTACAGAGAGCGAATTTGCTAGATTAGTATATAGCTGACAAATATGGAATTTATCTAGTTCATTCAGATTGTCAGGTCTAATTGCTTTTCTATAATGATATATGGCTGACTCTATCCGTTCATCATTCCAAGCAAGGTTTTGCTTTTGAGAACGTTTCCAGAGGGCATAATGACAATTTCCAATACAGTACTGGAGCTTTGCTTTTTCAGCCGGTGTTGGCTCTTTACTGTTTAAGATTCCAAGAGCCATTCTAATTGCCGCTTTGATTCCATCTTCATAATTAAAATCTTCAGATAGATCTACTAACGTTCCAATTAGCCCAATTGATTGAGAAGTAGAGAGCGGCTTAGTATTTGCATACTCTATACAATTCATCACTGACTTTATTTCCGAATTAGTGAACTGAAGAAGGGATTCTGATAAATCTTGGTCACCCAGAGGTTTAATAGCTGAGTACTGCATTCTTGTTCCCTCTTTCTTTGTACGCTCTCATCAAACCTTCTTATTTTGTTTCTCTCTAAGGAATGTTATTTTCTGGAAACAATTGAAAATGCGGTGTGAAACTCGTGTTTTCTGGCGTTAGAGACACTCTAACTTGTGCTTTGCCTTCGGTAGTTTTAAACGCGGTTGGTTCTAACGGGCGTCGAGCTAGAGCAGTGCAGCGAGCCGGACGACGGAAGCGACGCGTAGCGGATCGGTCGGGGTGGGGCTTTCTGCTTGATTGCTCGGTGTTGGTACTCGCCTAGGTAGTCCAGCAGACGCGAGCGTCGAGACCGACTGTCCCTCTCGCTAACCAATAGATTGTGTTTCGCAAGCAGGTTTCATTGGTTAGCGATATGCTGGTGCGAACCGCTTTTTCTCTCCTATACGACCATGCGAATCTTTTCCGAGCGAAGGAAATCGAGATACGGCCTACTGCTAACCAATGATTACTATCTAATATAGAGCGTCATTGGTTAGTATCGATACGGTCGGGCGTACTCGAAGAGGCTAACCAAAATTCGAAGTCGAAACCAACGCGACGGCAAGATCTGCAGTCGTTTTTCCTCTATAGCTATTTCACTTTCAGCGCTTATTCCTTTCGTGTTATGTGGTGGTCTGTAGATTCATAGTAGCGTTCTCCTAAAAACGTCCAAGAGTATCGATATGCGATGAACATCTTTTCGTCTTTGTCGATTCTGTGTGCGTGATCACTTCGCGTACCTTCTTCGATACCGAAATGAATCATTAGGGGTTTACCGTGTTCATCGATGTTTCGTCGTACAAAATCGACTTTTACACGCGCAACGCCGCCGTCAGTAATTTCAATATTCGTCTCTGGGGCTGGGGGAATATTTATCCAGTCCTCGGCGGCAGCAGCGGTTATCTGTTCCTTGAATCCAAGGTAAAATGACAAATTCTCGGCAGTTTCTTCACCACTATTGGTGATCTGTAATGTATACCCTCCCTCACCGAATTCTTGGCTCTCTGCGTAACCAAAATTCACGTTGGCTTCTCGTCCAAATCTCGTTTCTGAGATTAACTCGTTAATCCTCCGCTTGAGTGGGTCCAGAAAGCTACCTAGAAACCACCCTGAAATGACTGCTCCAAGATGTGTAATGAGTCCTCGTTTACTAACGACATTCTTGTCATCGGTGTCAGTATCTTCAGACATCATACCGAATAACAATTCGGACATGTTGAATCTTCCTCCACTCCATTGGAATGACCTTAGTCGAGAAGGTTGGGCAGACTATGGACGTACTATCGATATTTAGAATCGTAAGATATGTTTTCAAAGTGGAGGCCGCGCACGGGTCGGCATTGTTGACTACTGGTCTCCACGAGAACAAGCGATCAGCTCCGAAGCAAAGAGCAGAATCACGCTGAGTTGTTTGTGAATCAATGTGGCCAGACTACACCAGCGAAGTCATCCAAACCACGAACCCGACGGTCGCCGCGACGAAACCAACCAGAACCTACTGGAGAATTTGCGTCCAGTAATGGACTGACCGGCCGACCATCAATTACTCCTCGTCGTTTTCTAATTCTTCTGCGTCGAGATTGCCCGCGAGATACGCGCGGCCTTTGTCGGTGATTTGGTAGTATCCTTGTTGGCCGAGTATTCTCTCGACGTAGCCATAGTCTTCCAGTAATTTGAGTCGGCGTTTCACAGTTCGTTGTGAGAAGGTTGCTCCCTCAAGCCGGAGATTCTCATAGAGTGGCGTTGGAGGGAGTGCAATCTCTTTCTCCGCGAGAAATTTGAGAATAGCCTCATCACGGAGATTCGGTTCCATCAGGCGATTTTTTCACACCAATCACCATAATTGTCATCGAAGAGATCCGGGGCCGCATTTTATTCATCTTCCAGTTCGCTCGCGTCAAGGTCACCAGAGAGATAATTTTCGCCAAGATCAGTGATTGTGTACACACCATTGCCGAGGTTTTGGGCTAATCCATACGGAACTAGATATTCTCTCAGCCGACGGCCAATGTATTCCGCTCCGAAGCGCATCCGATCATCTTCAGCCATCTTCGATGGAGGGTGTGGTCCCTCCTCAGAGAGAAATTCTAGAATCCGACCATCTGCTCTCGTCATCCAACTCGCATCGAGTCTCATGTTCCTCCTTTCCAATCAAATTTGCATATAGGCCACGCTAAACCACCCCTACGACATTCACATTATACAAACGGTTTGTATGAACAAACTATTAGTAGGTCTAACCAAATAGCTGTTTGTAGGAAGCGGCATACGGACCCTTCTCTACGGGTCCGAACACGAGAAAGCGGACCGATGCTGTGGACATCGAGTCCGCAGAACGCTTCCACGCACCACGTAGAAGCATGTACGCATTCACTCAGACGGGACTTGAATGTCCCGCACGACCAGCGGATAGTCTAGCAATCGACCTGACGACGGGAGGAGTCCTGCAATGAGCGCGGACTCCTCTCGGTCCGCCACGGATCTCCGTGCGTTCGAGCGCGATCTCCTCTATGCGGTGCGCGCGCTCGAACGCACCACCGGAACTCCTCCGAAGGGACTCGATATCAAGTCGCGTCTCGACGTCGAGTACCCCGAGGAGGTGAACCATTCGCGACTCTACCAGAACCTCGACCGACTCGCGGAACGCGACCTCCTGCAGAAGGCCGAGAAGGACGGCCGGACGAACGAGTACGAATGTCTGCGACAACTGTGGCACACCAACGATTCAACTTTCTAGTCACACCTGCCCGGACGGGGAAGAGGAGCCAACGCACGAGGATCTCGACACACGTATTGACAACGACCCGTACCCGGAACACGAAACCGTACTCGTTATCGAGACGACGGGCAGGCGGTCGTACGCCTACCACGAAACCAACCACAACGACACCTCGCTGTGCCCGGTCGGCCACGACGGACTCACGAACGTCCCCCGCGCGGAAGCCCAACAACAACGGTATGCACCGTGCCAGTTCTGCCAGCGGATTCGCCGCGCAAACGAGGAGGTGACCGGCCAATGAATACCACGACTTTAGAGGACGGCGAGTGTCCGGCGTGCAAAACGCCGATTTGCGCCATCACTGCCGACGGTCCTACGGAACACACCCTCCAACCCTGTGGGTGCACAGTTCCCGCAGGTTCTACCACGGGAGGTGACCGTCGATGAATCCGTCTCGCTCGGTCAACGAGACAGTGGCCGACCTCACCAGCTACAAACGCGACCTCCTGCTCGCGGCCTACCGCGCGAACCAACAACACGACACACCAGTCGGCGCAGACGTCATGGATGAACTCGAAGCACTCGGCCAGACGAACACGGAGGGCGGCCAGTTCTACCCGCGGCTCAACGAACTCGTCGACCGAGGCCTCCTGACCAAGAGCGACCACCCGGACGACGCCCGCGGATTCACCTGCAGCCTCACCCACGACGGCAGAACCCTCCTCACGCAGTTGTTCGTGCGGAACGCCATCTCGCTCGACATCGACATCACTGACTTCGACCTGCCTGCGGAGCCGCCGCGGCCCGGCCGTCGACTCCACGGCCGGACACGCGGCTAACCCATACTCGCTCCGTCCCTTGCGCCCACGCGCACGCCTAGCGGTATCGCTAGCCAACCACCCAACCCCACACTCCCGAGACCCCATGACAACCGACACCCCCACCAACGAACCGCTCCCCGAACAACTCGACGAGCTCGTCGAACAACGCATCCAGCAAGCAACCGCCGACCTCCGAGAACAGATCGCCGATCTCCAAGCCGAAGTCGAGGACCTCCGCAACGAACTCTCCAAAGAGCGCGAGGCGCGCCGCGAGGCCGAAGCCCGACTTGCAGACGTCGAGGAGACAGTCGAAAACAAACACGACGCCCGACTGAGCGCGCTCGAAGCGAAAGCAAACGGCACGCGGTCGATGATCGCGGAACTCCAATCGCGGGAACTCGAGAAGGGCGCGCATCTCGCCTACGAGAACGTCGAGGCGAACATCATGGACGAGCGACTGGACGTCGATGGCGAGCGCGTCGAACGCATCACCAAAGACGACGGCAACCACTACGCCCGCCTGCCCGGTGAAGAAGATGCGCTCGAGCGCGGCGGTGCAGTTGCGCACTCCACGGCCGACCTCCTACCGCTTCAACGTCTCGCCCGCTACGACGACGAGATGCTCGCGAGTGTGACCAATCGCAAGCCGGACGAACTCGCCGCGAAAGCGTGGCGGGAGCGTGATGATCCCGGTCGCTACCAGTTGTGGACGAGCGGGAGTAGCGGGTGGCGCGTCTACCTGAAGTCGTCCGACCTTGCGGACTGGATTCGTGCGAACGAGGAGGGTGTCTCGAAAAACTATGCGCAAGAATTGGCGCGGCGGACGCTTGACGCGATGCGAGAACTCAGCAAGCACCGTCTCATCACCACTCAGAAGAAACGCACCGCGGACGGCCTCACGTACAAGGAGAACGTTGTCGTTCTCACGGACGACGCCGATCTACCGGGCGAACCGTCGCTCGGTGAGTCGGAGGGTCCGGCCACAGACGAGGTGGCCGGATAACGGAGTGGCCGGACCGAACCACACCCCGAGAGGGACACGTCTCTCCCACAACCGACCGTAATCGACCGCGGTCTGGATCCGTCACGACGTGTAGCCCACCCGTGTAGGTGGCTCCTCGTGGCGGTGACACGGTACGCTTACTCGTACGTCTATCAGTTCCAGCGGTGTCCAGCGGGAGACACGGACGGGGTGGACTAGGGGAATGACCGCCAACAGTGTTTGTGGCTGGAGGGAAATACTCTCGAGGAGGGTTGTTGTGGTGGGTTGCGGTTGTGGTCGTTGATGTCTTCTTCGAGTGTTTCGAGAGGGTACGCTTTGCGGTGTTGTCGAACTGCGGTGTATCTGTCGCCTGTCCATGGCTTTCGCCGTGGGATTTTCTTTCTACGGATGCGCCGTCGTGCGGTTCGGTGGTCACTGAGCCATCATATCAACCATAACTAAGTAATAACTTTTAAATATATACTATTTTAATAGATGGGGAAAATGCGATTATCTTGCCAGTTATTAGCAGTTATATTTTCATTTCTCATCGTGACAGCATCCCTGCCACTGAACGCAGTCAGCACGCCCGCCCCCTCGACGCCCACTCCACCCACGACCTCCTCACCCGCACCCACGGCTCAATCCCCGAACACCACAACCGAATTCGCAACACAACTCTCCACATCCAACGCCAGACAACTCAGAGGAGCCGCCATCGACCGACTCGCCGCGCGCAACAACACCGCCGACGCGCTCGCCAGACTCAACGCGACCGTGGCCGTCTCCGGGCCGACCCGGCCGGAGAGCCGAGACGTGTTCCTAACCGACCAACAGGTCGCCGCCGACATCCAAAACTCGACCCCCGCCGCCGCCCGCCTCCTCGCCGTCGCCGACCACCGCGCCGCCGACACCGCCCTCGCCGACATCAAGCGCGTCAGACAACGCACCTCCTCGATCAACGACACAACCGCCACCACGGTCTCCTCGTACGTCTCGACGGCACGCGAGGCGCTCGCTCGCGGCGACCGCCGCCGGACGAACGACCGGTACGCCGCCGCCATCAACGCATACAAGGAGAGCTGGCTGGCCGCCCAGCGCGCACTCGCCTTGCTGGACCGCACCACCGACCCACAGGTACGGCTCACGACGCGGCGCGACCCATTCCGCGACGGCCCCTACACGTACACCCTCCGCGGCGTGGTCGCTGACGCGCGCACGCTCTACACGAACGTCACCGTGACCGTCGATGGCGACCCGCGACCAGTTTCGGTTTCGACGCCGAGCGCGCCCGGCCGCAACGCGACGTTCACCGCGACCCTCTCGCTGACCGACGCCCCACACCGCATCGTAGTGAACGCGACGACAGCTGGCGTCGCCATGACCACGACGAACGTCTCGCTCGTCCAGAACGATTCTGCAGTCCTACGGCTCGACGGCGACGGCCTCCGCGGGACCTACGAACAGTCAGTCACCGGCACCGATCCCCTCGACCCCGACAGCGACTCCACCAAGACTGCCAGCAACGAGGCCGACAACGGCCGACGGGACGGCCGCGAGGACTTCGACGGCGACAACGCCACCACCGCCGCCGAACAACGGGCCTCCTCGGATCCCTTCCGGGCCGACACTGACGGCGACGGCCTCACCGACGGCGTCGAGATTCGCACCGACGGTCTCAGTCCCGTGCGAGCCAACAGCAGCGCCACCCGCAACGCGACGAACGACGCTGGCGGCGACCTCGACGGCGACGGCCTGTCCAACCGCCGCGAACAGACCCTCGGCACCGCGCTCGACGACCCCGACACCGACGGCGACGGCCTCACCGATAGCGCGGAACTCCGGAAGTACGACACCGACCCCCTCGACCCCGACACCGACGGCGACGGACTCCTCGACAGCGAGGTCACGAGGTACGGGAGCGATCCATTGAGCAACAACTCGGACGGCGACGGTATCGCCGACGGGGTGGAAGTCAATCGGTACGGCACCGACCCGGCGAGCAACGACACGGACGGCGACGGGGTGGCGGACGACGCCGAGCTTCGACTCGGGACCGATCCGACCGGAATCGACACGGACGGCGATGGACTGGACGACCACGAGGAGTTACGCCGGTACGGGACCGACCCGACCGAGTTCGACAGTGATAGCGACGGATTGGGAGATGGCACGGAGGTTAACGTCCAACACACCGACCCGAACGAGCCCGACAGCGACGACGATGGTCTCTCGGATGGTGCGGAGGTCAAACGATACGGTACCGACCCGAACGCAGTCGACACCGACGATGACGGGTTGACTGACGCGGCCGAAGTGGAGAAGCACGAGACCGACCCGAACGAGCCCGACAGCGACCGTGACGGGCTGAACGACGCCGCGGAACTGCACGAGTACGACACCGAACCCACTGACGCCGACACCGACGACGACGGTCTTGACGACGGGGCGGAGGTCCGGGAGAACGGCACCGACCCGCTTGACCCTGACACCGACGGGGACGGCCTCGAAGACGGGGCCGAAGTCCACGACCACGGTACCGAGCCGCTGGTTGCGGACACCGACGGCGACGGCCTCACGGACGGCGAGGAGGTTACCGAGTATGGGACGGACCCGCTGGCGGTCCACAGCGACAACGACAGCCTGTCGGACGGAACCGAGGTCCTGAAGTACGGAACGGACCCGTTGGCGGCGGACACGGACGGCGATAGAGTGACGGACGGTAACGAGACGAAGGTGGGGCTGTGGCCGGACGACCCGGACAGCGACTCGAATCGGACCGCACCCGACGAGAGCGACAACGGGCGACGGGACGGCGCGGAGGATTTGGACCGAGATGGCGCGACCAACGCCGAGGAGTTCAACGCGACGCTCGACCCGCTCGACCCGGACACCGACGGCGACGAGCTACGCGACGGGTTCGAGTTGGATTACGACCGGCTGGACCCGCGGGCGACCGACACTGACGGCGACGGGACGCCCGACGCGAGCGAGGACTTCGACAACGACGGCTTGGACAACGAGCGCGAGCAGACCCACGACACCAACCCCCACGTCGCGGACACCGACGGCGACAACCTTACCGACGGCGTCGAAGTCGATACCTACGGGACGGACCCGAGCGCGCCCGACACGGACGGTGACGGTCTGCGAGACGGAGCCGAGATTCAAATATACGGGACGGAACCGCTCACGGCCGACACGGACGGTGACGGCCTTACGGACGGCGAGGAGGTCGAGAAATACGGCACCGACCCACTGACCAAGGACACCGACGGTGACGGCCTCTCGGACGCGGCCGAACTGAACGTCCACGGAACGGACCCACTCACGGCGGACACGGACGGCGACGGTCTCCAAGACGGGGCGGAAATCGCCAACGGCACCGACCCCCTCGACCCGGACACGGACGGCGACGGCCTCCGGGACGGTCCCGAGATTCACACGTACGAAAGCGACCCGCTGGACGTCGACACCGACAACGATACCATCCGGGACGGCCCGGAGGTCCACCAGTACGGCACCGACCCGAACGCGTCGGACACCGACGGCGACCGCCTGAACGACAGCACGGAATTGAACCGGACGCTCACGAACCCGCTCGTAGCCGACAGCAATTCGGAACGCACAGACACCAACGAAGCAGGCAACAACGTCAGCGACGGCTTCGAGGACTTCGACGGCGACGGCGTCGCCACGTACTACGAGTACGCGCTGGGGACCGACCCCTACGACAACGACACCGACGGCGACGGTCTCAGCGACGGCTACGAGACCAAATCAAGTCTGCTGTCGCCGCTCTCGGCGGACACCGACGACGACGGCGTTCGCGACGCCGCCGAGGACTTTGATAACGACGGACTCGACACCGGCCGCGAGATGACGGTCGGAACCGACCTGAATCAGTCGGACACCGACGGCGACGGATTGAACGACAGCGAAGAACTGGACACCTATGGGACGAATCCGCTGGTTTCGGACACCGACGGCGACGGCCTGACCGACAGCGAGGAGATCAACCTCTCGACGGACCCGACGGTGGCCGACACCGACGGCGACGGAACGCTCGACGGCAACGAGACGTTCACGACGAGTTCGACCGACCAGCAGACCGGCGTCTCGATGAGTATCACCGGCGAGGGCAACGTCGCGGACACGGTGTCGGTCAACAACAGTTCCGACCCGATGTTAGAGACCGAAAGTGTCGAGACCGTCACGGCGAGCGAGACCTACGAGTTCGAGACCAGCGAGAACTTCTCGACCGCGAACATCACCCTCCCCTACAACGAGTCGACGGTCAGCGACGCGAACGAATCGACGCTCGACGCCTACCGCTACAACGAAACGCTCCAGACGTTCGTCGCCGTCGAGAACTCCACCGTCGACACCACCAACGACACCGTGACCGCCGAGACGCCCCACTTCTCGACGTACACGGTCATCTCGACCGACGAATGGGAAGCACAATTCAACCGCACCCGACCTGCGAAGTGGTCCCAGAGCGACGACTTCAGCGACCTCACCAACTGGTCGCAGGACGGCGAAGTCTCGACCGCGACCGTCAGCGCAACAGCCTCACTCGACACCACCAGCGACGCGGACACCACCGACTCCTCGTCGGCCGTCGTCGTCGGCACGACCGACCGCCCCGACAACCGCAACTGGACGAAACCATCCAACCGGACAGAGCAACTCGGGAGTCAGTCCGAGGCGAACTCCTCGACCACCCGCGTCTCGGACGCGAAGACGACCACCGACGCTGCAGGGAACCGAACCACCTCGGAGCAAGCGACGACCGTTCAGAGGACTCCCTCGACCGTCGTTCAAACGGCTACCTCGACCACCGGCACCGCAACTACGACTGAGGGCACGACAGTCGAGACTCCTGCCGCCACGGAGACGACGGCTACTACCGAGAACGCTGTCGGGAACCGCACAGACGACGAGCGTTCATCGACTCCCGACCGAACTGCGACGACCGTCACGACCGGAGAGGCCACTCCTTCCGAGAAGACTACCAGTGCCGAATCGAGGGAGACTGACGGCAGCTCCGAGGGCGAGCGCGAAGCGCAGGTTGCTCCACCGAAGATTGACAATCCGGGCGGCAGCGGGTCCTGTGACGGGGGGTGTGATGAAGACACGACCGAGGAGACGACCGAGGAAGAAGTGTCGAATCCGGACCCGAAAGAGGACTCGGACGGGGACGGGGTGTGGGACCGGTACGACGACTGTCCGTACGAGTACGGACTCGGGTCCGACGGGTGTCCCGTCGACAGCGACGGCGACGGGATAGACGACCACGACGACGCCTGCGACAACCGCGTCGGGGCAGGGAACGGCTGTCCGAGCGACAGCGACGACGACGGCACGCGCAACTACTACGACGAGTGTCCGAACACGCCCGGTCTCAAGGGCAACGGATGCGCCAAGAATTCCGACGGCGACCAGCACAACGACTACTTCGATGACTGCCCGAAAGAGGCTGGAAGCGGGCCGGACGGGTGTCCGGTGGACGACGACGGCGACGGGACGAAGAACCTGAACGACGACTGTCCGCAGTTCCCCGGCTGGAAACAGGACGGCTGTCCACAGGAGTCGAGCCTCGAACGCACCGTCACGCTACGCGACGCAGAGACGGTCACGCTCGGCACTATCGCCAAGGCCGAGGCCATCAGCGACCGGTCGGTCGCCGAACTCGTGGTCGTGGGTCCCGACGACCAGCGCATCCGTGTCTACGGCGAGGACCGCTCGCACATCGTTCGCACGGCGAACAACTCGACGGTCGCGGCGACCGGCATCATCCCCGGCGGCGAGGGCGACCGCGGCGAGTTCGAGGCGGTCGAAGAAGATCTCTCGCAGTTCGCGGGCGAGCAGGTCACGATTCGAGTGGTGACGGTCGGACGCGCGACCTTCGAGATCGACGCGCTCAAAATCGGCTACGACTCCGACGGCGACGGTCTCTACGATAGCGTCGAACGCGGGACCTGCGGCCTCTGGGACGGCCGTGGGCAGTGTCTCGACACTGACCCGTATCTCGCGGACACTGACGGCGACGGGCTGACCGACAGTGAGGAGATCGGGCCGCGAAAGCAGGTTCACGGGCGGGAGTACTACGCGTTGGTGAGCAACCCGACGGTCCGGGATACCGACCACGACGGACTGAGCGACAAACAGGAGGTCGAAGGAAGCTTCAAGACCGCGGTAACGCGGAGTCCGGAGGCATCCCGGAAGTATCTCAACGGCCAGTCGCCGTCGGACAAGCGCGAGCATCTGAGCCGCGAATCAGTGAGCAGTAGCCCGCTCAAATACGATACCGACGACGATGGCCTCTCGGACCGCCAAGAGTGGCTGTATAAGACGGATCCGGAGAACCCGGATAGCGATGGTGACGGTCTCGAAGACGGCCGCGAGCGCGACTTCGGCGGGGATCCGACCCTCCACGACTACCACGGGCCGGATATCCGCCTCGCCAAGTACGGCTACATCGGCAACGCCAGCGCCACCAAAATCCAGTACATCGTCGAGTATCTGGTTGCGGACCCCAGCGGCGTGGCGCAAACCCGCGTCCGGAAGAACGGCGGAACACGCTATCGAGCGCGGCCGGATAACGTCATCAGTCGGCACAACGGTTCATTCACCGTCACAGGCTTCGCCACGCTCGGCGACCAACTCGCGGGCGCGAAAGTCGAAGTGACAGCGACCGACAGTCACGGGAACGAGGAGTCAACGGTTGCGATTCGGCGGGCGAACGCCATCGGCCAGCTCGCGGGTAAAATCGAATCCGATACCATTTACGCCGAGAA
>SDGW01000683.1_pt1 | contig 14138 bp, 11 predicted proteins | sample 2873831 | NCBI WGS metagenome assembly SDGW01 (sample SAMN08132700, study PRJNA421101) | hypersaline lake metagenome | isolation source: celular fraction 0.22 microns magnesium sulfate-rich crust from ephemeral... | place: Spain: Penahueca Lagoon, Toledo | collected 2011-07
ACATTTGGTCGGATCCGAAATATGTGGGTTTACTCTATGCTTCTTACTTTACTCATGTGGGGCGGAGGAGTCATGATTACATATCTCCTTATTGCTCAGATTTGGGATGTTCCTTCTGGTTTTGGACTCATGCTTGGTGCAGGGTTTTTAGGTGGTCATGGAACAGCTGCTGCTGTAGGAGAAGCTTTTACACGCCTTGGATGGGAAGAAGCAACGGCTCTTGGTTATACTTCTGCAACAATCGGACTGATTACAGCGATTATTGGCGGTTTGTTAATCATTAAAAAGAATGCTAGAAATAATCAAACGAATTTCATTTCGGATTTTAAGGATTTACCGAATGAATTACGTACAGGTTTAGTGGCAAAAGATCAGCGAAAGCCTGCTGGGGATGACACGGTGTCTAGTAATACGGTTGACCCTTTATTCTTCCATATTGCTCTGATCTCTGTAGTGGTAATGGTGAGTTATTTTGTACAGTCTGGAATTGAAAGTCTATTTCCGCAGGTTAGTATTCCACTCCTCAGTCTATCTTTTGTTGTCGGAGTAATCGCTCAAATGATTTTGAATATCACTAAAGCGAACGATTACGTCGATAAGCGCATCATTGATCGAATAAGTGGAACAGCAACGGACCTTATTGTGGCATTCGGAATTACATCTATAAATCTAGCGATTGTGGCTTCTTATATTTGGCCTCTTGTTGCCTTGTTTGTTTTCGGCATTATTTGGGCATATGGTATTTTTCATTTCATTGCTCCACGTGTCTTTTATAAACATTGGTTTGAAAACGGTATCTTTGGCTGGGGATGGAGTACAGGTACGGTGGCCATGGGGATCGCGTTACTTCGAATTGTAGATCCTGAGTCGGAAAGCACTACCTTAGATGATTACGCTTTAGGGTATATTGGTATGGTACCTGTAGAAATTTTGATTATTACGTTTGGGCCAATGATGTTAATGAGTAGTTTTGGTATTCTGTATCCTATTATTCTATTAGGTACGGCTACTGTATTAATCTTTATTGCGGCTAAATCCGGTTGGCTGGCTTCGCCTTCGCACAGTACTTATTCAAGTAAAAATGAAAATGTTTCATAGGAGAGGATGACCTCATCGAATGAAGATTGAACGTAAGAAAGTATCCATGCAAGTTTATGACCGTATAAAAGATTACATTCAAGAGAATAGCTTGCAGCCGGGAGATCGACTCCCGACAGAAAAAGAATTATCCGAAATGTTTGGAGTAAGCCGTACGCCCGTAAGAGAAGCCTTAAGTGTTCTCGAAGCTAGTGGATTAACCATATCTAAACAAGGTGGAGGTAGTATGATCCAAGAGGCCTCTTTAACGAATGTTATGGAAGAAACACAATTTGAATTTGTAGATTCTCAAGAGGTCTTAAATTTGCTAGAAACACGTATGATTTTAGAAACAGAAGCGGCTCGCTTAGCTGCTTTGCGGGCTAACGATGAGAATATTTTGAACATACAAGAACAATTAAATAGGTTGCGAGATTCTCAAAAAGACCATCATGTAGGACACCAAGAAGACATTGATTTTCACCTGGCCATCGCCAAAGCTGCCCATAACCCGATTCTTTACCAAAATATCGAAAACATGTTGAATTTATATGAAAAAGCCATTCGTTTTTCCTTAATGAAGAATATGGGGATTTCGGAAAAACGCGCACAAGTTTTGGGTGAGCATGAAATGATTTATGAGGCAATTTTCGAGCGTGACGGTGAACAAGCAAGGGATAAGATGAATGAACACTTAACAAATGCTAGTCAGAAATTCAAATCAGTATTTAATCATTAAAGGAGCGTTTCATATGCAGGAAAAAGCGATTGAATTTTACAGTGATGGTTTAAAGCTACAAGGGACTCTTTATTATCCGGATTCATTTAATTCTAGTGGTCAATACCCAGCGATTCTTGTGAATTCTGGTTATCAAGGGGTAAATGAATTTTATCCGAGAATGTTCGCGAAAGCCTTAACGAAAAAAGGGTATATCTGCATGGGGTTTGATTACCGTGGTTTTGCAGATAGTGAAGGTGACCCGACTCGTGTTCTTTTAGAAGAGCAGGTAGAGGACATTAACAATGCGTTGACTTATTTACGTTATCAAAATGAAGTTGACGAAGAGAGAATCGGATTGATTGGATGGGGCATGGGTGGCTCCAATGTGGTCCGTGTTGCTGAGCATAATGATGTTGCAGGAGTGGCTGCGTTGAATGGCTTTTACCATGGTGAGCGTTGGTTGAAAATGGTTCATTCCTATGAGAGTTGGTCGAAGGTCTTGGAAGCTGTTCGTGAAGATCGTATTAAGCGCGTCACGACAGGCGAATCAACGCCGGAGGATCCATTTTTCCATTATCCATTAGACCCAGCAACGAAAGATTATGTGCAGAAGGAACTTGCATCTAAGAAAGGGTTTGGCGATCAGACGCAACTACAGTTCACGGAGTCCGTTATAGATTTAGATGCTGAAAAATCAGCCAAAAACCTTGTTGAAACACCTTTATTTGTCGCACATGGAAAGAAAAATCTACTTCATCCAATTGAAGAATCCATTGCGCTTTACCGAGCAGCCACGGGTCCGAAAACCTTCTATGAAATTGACGGAAAACATAATGACTTTATGTATAGTGAGCATGCAGAATTTACAGCTCTGGTAGAGGAGCTCGATACCTTTTTTCGTGAGGCATTAGCATAATGACAACCTATCATCCATTGCTTAAGGGAGCCTATGATCTTCATGTTCATAGCTCCCCAAGTGCATTTCCAAGAAAACAAACGGATTGGGAATTGGCTGCAGAGGCGCGGAAAGCTGGTATGGGCGGTTTTTTGCTTAAGGCGCATGAAGGGGTTACGCATGATCGAGCTACGTTAATTCGTGAAAAAATGCCGGACATGAATGTATATGGTGGTTTAGTCTGTAATCTCTACACAGGTGGACTGTCTTCTTTTGCTGTTGATATGGCTCTTCGCATGGGAGCGAAAGTCATTTGGATGCCGACCATTTCAGCCAAACAGCATGCAAAATATTTTGCTGAGCATACAAAGGATCGTTTTTTTAATAGTAAAAAAGCGTTGGATGATTCAGCATCTACATTAACCGTCTTGAATCAGGATGGAAGTGTGAAAGATGAAGTAAAGCAGATCCTACATGGAATCGCTTCTTATGATGCTACAATGGCCACAGGACATCTTGCACCTGATGAGGTAGATGTACTGGTAGAAGAGGCATTGAGTATCGGCGTGAAGCGTATTTTAATTCAACATGCGGACTTAGGAATCGCTCAAGTGCCGATGGACCTTCAAAAGAAGTTTGCTAGGCAGGGCTGTATCATAGAAAAGTGTTATCTAGCCTGTGGTGAGGATTTTAAAAATAGTACAATTCAACAAATGGCAGATAGTATCCGTGAATTGGGAGCTGACTCTTGTGTGTTAGTAACGGACTATGGCCAGCCTCATAACATAACGCCAGTGCAAGGTTTGCAGGAATTTGTAGTTCGTTTGTTAGAGTGTGGAATAAGGGAAGAAGAGATCAAAAAGATGATTGTTCGTAATCCTGAAAAGTTGTTGTTTTGAACAAATGAAAGGAGCACGTTTACATGGAACAATGGAAGGAAGCTTTACAAAAGCATATAAACGAAGAGCGCATTTTGACGAGTTTAGCAGATCGATATAGTTATAGCTTTGACGCTTCCTTTGGCGAGCACCTCCCGGAAGTCGTAGTTCAACCGAGAAATCGAGACGAAGTGATTGGAGTCTTAAAAGTTGCCAATCAGTATCAAGTACCTGTGTATCCACGTGGGCAGGGGACATGTTTAAGCGGTGGTCCATTACCGGTGCATGGTGGTATCGTTCTTGATATGTCCCAATGGCCTGAAAACATTGATCTTAGAGTAGAAGATTTAACGGTTACCGTTTCGCCTAGTGTATTAACCGCTCGTATTAATGAAGAGGCAAATAAGCACGGACTTATGTATGCGCCCGATCCAAGTAGTGCACACGTAGCGACAATTGGTGGGAATTTAGCTGAAAACTCGGGAGGTCCTCGTGGTCTAAAGTATGGCGTGACGAAGGATTTTGTTTTAGGGCTTGAGGTTGTGACGCCTGAAGGTGAGGTTATCCGAACAGGTGGTCAAACGATTAAGAATGTAACAGGATTTGATTTAACGAAATTGCTTGTAGGATCTGAGGGGACTCTAGGTGTCATTACGGAGGCGACGTTAAAACTTGTACCGAAACCTCCAGCTGTCCAAACATTAATGGTGACGTTTGATGATGTACATACGGCAGGACGAGCTATTTCCAAAACATTAACATCAGGGATCTTGCCTTCAAAGCTAGAGTTTATGGATCAGGCTTGTATTCAAGCTGTTGAAAACTTTAACCCGATTGGTCTTCCAACACATGCAGCTGCTATTGTCATTGTGGAGTTGGATGGGCATCCTGAGGCCATAAAGGTTGAGAAAGAGCTTGTCCAAGATATTATGAATTCGATTGGCGCAACAGATGTTAGGATTCCGGAGAATCAAGAGGACGCCGATCGCATTTGGCATGCTAGAAAACAGGTGTCACCTGCCATTGCCAAGATTAAGCCAACAAAAGTTTCAGAGGATGCTACAGTACCGCGTAGTAAAATTCCTGATATGATGGCGCGCCTTGAAGATATCAAGGAAAAATACAATGTGGAGGTCGTCTGTTTCGGTCATGCTGGGGATGGCAATCTTCACCCAAATATTTTGTGTGATAAGCGCGACCAGGAAGAGATGAAGAGAGCGGAGCAAGCGGTTGAAGAGCTGTTCCAGGCTGCGATTGATCTTGGTGGAACACTTTCTGGTGAGCACGGTATAGGAACGATGAAAGCCCCGTTTATGGAAAGTGAACTTGGAAGTGTTGGTGTTGATATGATGCGCCGGATCAAAGACGCTTGGGATCCGAATGGGATCATGAATCCAGGTAAGATTTTTGCTGAGAAGGGTCAAAAGTTGGTGTTACGTGATGAGTGATCTACAACAATTACAGAAGACGATCAACTATGATAAGACCTTTGATTGCGTGCAGTGCGGCTATTGTTTACCTGCTTGTCCGACCTACGAAACGATGGAGAAGGAAACCCATTCTCCACGTGGACGAATTAACCTCGTCAAAATGGTAGCAGAGGGTAAGGCGTCTGTGGATGACTTACGCGATCCCATTGAAAAATGCTTGGGATGCATGGCTTGTACGACCGTTTGTCCAACAGATGTGCAGTACGGTCAAATACTTGAGGGAGCAAAAGAAGTCATTGAGAATAACGAGGTAAAGTCTAGCGTTCAGAAGCGGACAGAGGATTTCCTTTTTGGGGTGTTTTTTCCTTCTAAGGGGTGGATGAACACATTAGGGAACTTTACGTGGTTTTATCAAAAGTCTGGTCTGCAGTCTTTTGCAAATTTAACATCTGTGTCGAAAATGGCGCCTCTTCACTTAGGTCATTTTGAACAGATTATCCCAAAACAGCCATCACCAAGGAAGAGAGCGAAACGTACGAAGCGTTATTTACCGAAACAAAAAGCTTCTGCCAAAGTAGCGTTTTTTACAGGTTGCGTGATGGATAGTGTGTTTTTTGAAACGAATCAGAATACGATTGATTTAATGGTTCGGAGTGGCCTTGAGATTGTCATCCCTGAACAGCAAACGTGCTGCGGTGCGCTCCATGCCCATGCCGGAAAAGTTCAGGATTCCGTAGAACTTGCCAAGCGTAATATTCGAGCGTTTGAAGAAGAAGAAATTGATTATATCGTGAATAACGCAGGAGGCTGTGGTGCTCGTTTGGTTGAGTACCATCATTTATTTGAGGAAGGTACAAAATGGCGAGAACGTGCAGAAGAATTTGTATCACGGGTAAAAGATATATCGCAAATTTTAGTAGGTGTAGAGGGATTACATTTTACTAACCCTGTTGAAAAAACGATCACCTATCAACCGTCCTGTCATATGTCCAACGTCCAAGGCGTTAAATCGCCTCCATTGGAATTGTTGAAGAAGGTGCCAGGATTAGAATTAAAAGAGTTGGAGCGACCAGGTTTTTGCTGCGGATCAGCAGGAATCTATAACATTATCAATTACGAGGAATCCATGGAAATACTAGATGTGAAAATGAAAGATGTATGCTCTGTTCAACCAGAGAGCGTTGTAACGACAAATCCAGGATGTCTATTGCAAATGAAATTAGGCATCGAGCGTGAAGGTCAGTCAGAAAGCATGGAAGCCGTGCACCTGGTAGATCTTTTGTTGGAAGCGGTGCCTCAAGTTTAATAGAATGTTAAGAGACTCAGGAGGGCACTCCTGGGTCTTTTGTTTCTCGATAAGAACCGAAGTCCGGGAGAGCAGATTCCAGTAATGGTTACAAGAACACCAACCGAGTAAAGAAACAGCCACATCTAAAACATAAAAACCTCCCGATTCAAATCTAGAATCAGGAGGTTTCATTCAAAAAGGATCTTTATTTTACTGTTACTTCATCAAGCATGTAGATGCCTGCTGGGTGCATCCAGAAGCCTTTGACGTTGTTTCCAACTGCGACAAGGTCTTCATCGTTACGTAGGAAAACCATTGGTGCATCTTCCATTTCGATCTCTTGGACTTCGTTATAAATTTCTTGACGCTTTTCCGTATCGGATTCTTCTCTTCCTTTGTCAATGAGTTCATCTACACGTTCGTTAGTGTAGAATGTACGGTTACCTGGTGTACCTTTTGCATCAGAGTGGAAAAGGAAGTACTGGTTATAGTCAGCGTCACCGGTCATGTTAGACCAACCAAGTACAAACATATCATGTTCGCCTTTGGCTGTTGCATCTAGGTAAGCGCCCCATTCCATCACTTTAAGTTCTACATCGATGCCTACGCCTTTCAGCTGGGATTGAACGACTTCCGCTACGTCTACTCGCGCATTATTGTCATTTGTCCAGATCGTTGTTTCGAATCCATCTTCATAGCCTGCTTCTTTAAGAAGTTCTTTTGCTTTCTCTACATCGTAATCATAACCATCAAGGTCTTTGTTGTGTCCCCAAACTCCTGGACCCATAGGAGCAGTTGCTTCAGTACCTACGTTATTATAAACACCTGAAAGAATTGCATCGGTATCAACAGCAAGGTTAATGGCTTGGCGAACTTTCTTATTGTCAAATGGTTCTTTTTCAGTGTTAAAGCCGAGATAGTCAATGCCTAAGCCCTCGCTGCGGTTTAACGTCATATCTTGGTTTTGTTCAACACGATCAACCTGATTTACAGGAACAGGGTTCGCAAGGTGAGCCTGTCCAGTTTCGACCATGGCAATACGTGTGGAGTCTTCAGGGATAACTTCGAATACAACGCTATTTACTTTTGCGTTATCCCCCCAGTAGTCTTCGTTTTTCGTCAGTTTGATTTGAGAACCTGAATCCCAACTATCAAATTCAAACGGTCCTGTACCGGATGGGTTTTGTCCAAGCTCTTCCCCATGTTCTTCAATTGCTTTTGGACTTATGATCCCGGCAGAATAGTGTGCTAGATTTGATAGTAGTGGTGCAAATGGATATTCCGTCTTCAGTTGAACGGTATAATCATCAACGATTTTTATATCTGTAATCATTTCAAAAAGCTTTTTACGTGGTGAAGCTGTTTCCTCATCTAAAATACGTTCAAATGTCTTCTTGACCGCTTCAGCAGTGAAGTCTGTTCCGTCATGGAATTTCACACCTTCACGTAGTTCAAATTCCCAAGTCTTTTCATCGATTTGTTCCCAATCTGTTGCAAGAGCAGGTTGGACTTCCATATCTTTATCCTGCTTAACAAGACCTTCATAGATCTTACCGTGATACACATTAGCAGAAGGGATATCAGTTCCCTGATGTGGATCTAACTTTGTTGCATCAGATAGAACAGCTAATGTAAGCTCTCCACCTGTTTCTCCTGAGTCTTCTGAATCTCCGTTGCCTTCTTGACTGTTCCCTGAATTAGATGGTTCACTAGCGCAGCCTGCCAAAGCGAACATCAGGGTAAGCAGTCCTGCAAATAATAGTGCTCCGAATTTTTTCCCTCTCATGTTTAACTCTCCTTTTTCATTCTTGATGATTTTTTTATCCCTAATGTAATTAGGAAGGAATAACAATAAGATCTTTTGTTGCTTGAGTAAGGTTGGTGTGTCCGTCCTCTGTTATGACCACTAAGTCCTCAATTCGTACTCCTCCAAAACCTTTGATATAGATACCAGGCTCGACTGTAATAACCATACCGGGTTGTAGCACGGTGTCATCCGTTGCTCGCATAACAGGTTTTTCATGTAGCGCGAGTCCAATTGAGTGACCTAAACTATGACCAAAATTTTCTCCATACCCATATGACTCAATGATGCTTCGTCCGATTCGATCCATTTCAGAGCATGTCATTCCCGGACCGATTGCTTCGAGTGATTTTTCTTGAGCTTCCCGAACGATGGAATGGATCTCCTTTTGTTGCTCACAAGGTTCACCTAATACGACAGTACGAGTGAAATCAGAGTAATACCCATTTACTCGTGCACCAATATCCATTTTGATAAAGTCCCCTTTTTTGATGACACGGTCTGTAGCTTGACCATGGGGGAGGGATGAACGTTCACCTGAAGCAATAACGTGATTGGATTTAATGCTCTCTGCGCCAGCTTTTCTCATGAATATCTCCAACTCTAATCCAATATCCTTTTCCGTAATACCAGGCTCAATAAATGAAGTGATGTGTTCAAAAGCTTGATCACAAATATCAATTGCCTGTTGAAGGGATTGGATTTCATCCGCGTCTTTAAGCATTCGGACATCATCCAGTTCGTCGTCAATACCGCGAAAACATACTTGAGGTGAACGTTCCGTTATCTGTAAATATTGCTGAGCATTAAGGTTAGAAAGCTCCAGTCCGAGAGTGCCACAGGAATGCTTGTCCATTAATCTTATGACTTCATCAATTTCTTGACGTTTGTGATTCAAGATCGTAAAGAAAGGAGATTCATTTTCAGCTTGATCGATATATCGAAAGTCTGTTAATAAAAATGCTTCCTCCTGTGTGATAAAAAGAGAGCCACTTGATCCTCTAAAATTAGAAAAATAATAGCGGTTTTCATTTGATGTCAACCATACGCTATGGACACCTGCTTTGTTCATCTTTTGCCTCAGCATTTGTATTCGGTTGTTGTGCACGTTCCGTTTCACCACCTTGTTGAAATAGTTTTTGCGGTCGCTACCTTATGCGGGGGATGTTGCTACACCCAACTCCAGAGCGCCTACGCTTTTGTTAATGACTTGAACTAATTATATGAAAATTTCGAATAGTGTGTTTCTAGTATATTTACTCAAGTTTTCATTTTCTTTACGAAAGATTAAAAATAAAACAAATGTTACATATTTTCTGATAATTTTATGTACAACATCAAAAACGAGGAGGGGACGAGATGAGTCAGTCAGCAGTAGAAGTAGAGGAAGGTAGCACTCAGAAGAAGTCTCTAAAGAAGTCACCCAAAATTGAGCGGTGGATTCATGTATACAAACAATTAAAGAAAAACAAAATGGCAGTCGTTGGGGCTTGGATTATTGCTTTTTACTTTTTAGTGGCATTGTTGGCACCATTCATTGCTCCCTATGATCCATTGCAAGTTGATCTAGTTAATAAATTACAAACTCCTTCATGGGATCATTGGATGGGGACAGATGATAAAGGAAGAGATATTTTAAGTCGAGTCATTTATGGATCACAGCTATCATTGGCTGTAGGTAGTGTATCTGTTCTTATCGGTGCCTTCTTCGGCGTCATGCTGGGTCTAATAGCCGGATACTATGGGAAAATGATCGATACCGTTATTATGCGATTCATAGACATTTTACTTGCATTCCCAGGAATCTTGTTAGCTCTGGCTATTATTAGTGCACTTGGCCCAAGCTTGATTAACGTTATGATTGCTGTTGGTATATTCTCTGTACCTACCTTTGCCAGAATCGTGAGAGGTTCCATGTTAGGTGAGAAAAAGAAGGAGTATGTAGATGCGATTAGAGCGCTCGGTGCGTCAGATTTCCATATCATTGTGGTACATATCCTGCCGAACATTTTTTCACCAATCATTGTACAAGGGACACTTCGGTTGGCGACAGCTATCTTAACAGCAGCAGGGTTATCCTTCTTAGGTATGGGGGCACAACCACCTTCACCAGAATGGGGGGCAATGTTAAGTGGCGGACGAAACTTCTTATGGACAGCTCCTCATATTGCAACATTCCCAGGATTAGCTATTGCATTTATTGTTCTTGGTTTAAATCTTTTCGGTGATGGTTTACGTGATGCATTGGACCCTAGAAGTAAGAAATAAACAGAATAAAAATAAAACTACTAAAAGAAGGATGTGAGCACCATGTTTGTTTTTATTATACGTAGAATGCTCCAGATGATTCCCGTCGTATTAGGTGTTATTCTCATAGTCTTGTTGATTATGCAGATGGTACCTGGTGATCCGGCAGTCTTGTTAGCAGGAGAAAGTGCTACGCAAGAACAAGTCGAACAACTACGGAATCAACTTGGATTAAATCAACCTTTATTTATTCAATATATAGATTATGTGAAAGATGTAGCCACAGGAGATCTAGGCACATCTGTCCGTTCAGGCCGACCTGTAGCAGAAGAGATTTTCACACGTCTTCCTATAACGATTGAGCTTGCATTCTGGAGTGTTCTTGTGACAACAGTACTAGGTTTGTTTGCTGGAATTATTTCAGCTACAAAGCAGTATTCCTTGTCAGATGTATCCATTATGATTGTTGCTTTGTTAGGGGTTTCTTTACCTAACTTCTGGCTAGGGCTCATGCTAATTCTTGCTTTTGCAGTGAATTTTCAAATCTTTCCGGTGTCAGGCTGGGGGAGCTTCATGCACGTTGTGTTACCCGCCATTACACTTGGAACAGCAGGTGCAGCAATTGTAGCTCGAATGACACGTTCAAGTATGCTTGAAGTGATCAGTCAGGATTATATTCGTACAGCGAAAGCAAAAGGGGTAAAAGAAACGTACATTGTATATAAGCATGCGCTGAAAAATGCTTTAATACCAGTTATTACAGTGGTTGGACTACAATTCGGTGCTCTTTTGGGAGGAACCGTACTTACTGAGTCTGTGTTTGCGATTAATGGATTAGGGCGACTGATTATTGATGCAATTCGAATGAGAGATTTACCAGTTGTGCAGGGGTCTATTTTAATAGTTTCAATCCTTTTCGTTATTGTAAATATGTTCGTTGACATTGCATACCGGCTTCTGAATAAACGCGTGGATCTAAACTAGCAAAGGAGTGGTGACATGAGTGAGAATCAAGAAAAGATCTTAGACGTGAAGGATTTAAAAACCTACTTCTATGTGGACGACGAAGAGGTTCCTGCAGTAGATGGGGTGGACTTCAGTGTAAAAAAAGGCGAAACACTAGGAATCGTCGGAGAATCAGGTTGTGGAAAGAGTATAACTTCACTTTCTGTAATGCAGTTAGTCCCGGATCCGCCAGGGAAGATTGTTGGTGGTGAAATTAACTTCAAAGGGGAAAACCTACTCTCTAAAACAGAAGAACAATTGAGAAAAATTCGCGGAAATGAAATCTCGATGATATTCCAAGAACCTATGACATCGTTGAATCCCGTGTATACAGTCGGAGAACAAATTGCAGAAGCGATCCGTATTCACCAGAAAAAGGGACGTAAAGAAGCGTTTGAACAAGCGGTGAAAATGCTTGAATTGGTAGGGATCCCTTCTCCTGAAAAAAGAGCAAAGCAGGAGCCCCACCAATTGAGTGGTGGTATGAGGCAGCGTGTTGTGATTGCTATGGCCCTTGCCTGTAACCCAGAGTTATTGATTGCCGACGAACCAACCACCGCATTAGATGTAACGATTCAGGCGCAAATCTTAGATTTACTGAAAAATTTACAGAAAGAGTTTAACTCTGCAATTGTTCTTATCACCCACGACTTGGGTGTTGTAGCTGACACATGTGACCAGGTCGTCGTCATGTATGCAGGGAAGGTTGTAGAGCATACCGATGTGGATTCACTGTTTGAATCACCGAAACATCCTTATACAAAAGGGCTGCTGAAATCTATCCCTAGAATTGATGAAGACCAGGATGAACTTGAAGCGATAGATGGTACGGTACCTAGTCCGACTAAGAGGCCTAGCGGATGCACATTCGCTCCCCGTTGTCCGTTTGCTCAAGATATTTGCTATAACAAACTTCCGGAGCTGGAAGAAGTAGACGGAGCGAAGGCGAGATGCTGGATTTACACGGATCAATGGCAAGGAGACAATCCACTGGAAGAGAAAGGAGACATGGCCAATGTCGGTAGCTGAATCCAAACAACCTCTACTTGATGTACGAAATTTAAGGCAATATTTTGATATTAAAGGTGGCGTGTTAGGACGTACAGTCAATCATGTCAAAGCGGTAGATGGAATTGACTTTCAAATTTACGAAGGTGAGACGGTTAGTATAGTAGGTGAGTCTGGTTGTGGAAAATCAACAACTGGACGAGCTATTCTACGACTCGATGACCCGACTTCTGGAGAAATTGAGTTTGATGGACGTGATTTAGCCAGCTTGAGTAAACGACAAATGCGGGATGTTCGAAAAGATTTGCAGGTGATCTTTCAGGATCCGTTCGCTTCCTTAAATCCGAGACAGACTGTTGGACGTATTATTGAAGAAGGCATGAGTATTCTGGACGTCGTGCCAAAAGAAAAGCGGAAGGAAAGAACAGTAGAGTTACTCGAGCAAGTTGGATTGAATGCAGATGTAATTGATCGATATCCCCACGAATTCAGTGGAGGGCAACGCCAACGTATAGGCATTGCACGTGCGCTGGCCATCGAACCAAAACTTATTGTTTGTGACGAAGCCGTATCCGCTTTGGACGTTTCAGTTCAGGCCCAGGTATTAAACCTGTTGAAAAAGCTGCAACGAGAGTACAACCTAACCTATCTATTTATTTCCCACGACCTTGGAGTAGTAAGGCACATTTCAGACCGTATCATGGTAATGTATCTTGGGAAGGTCGTAGAAGTTGCGGATAAGAAAACATTATTTGAGAATCCACAACATCCTTACACGAAAGCATTACTATCCGCGATTCCTGAGCCAACAACGAAAAAGCAAAAGGAGCGAATTGTTTTACAAGGTGATGTGCCATCCCCGATCTCACCACCATCCGGATGTCGTTTCCATACCCGTTGTCCTTTAGCCCAGGAGTCTTGTAAAACAAAAGAACCAGAGCTACGACAAGCAGAAGATGGGCACTTGTATGCATGTGATGTCGTATAAGCACTACAGGAAAGTCGAAAGATATCCTTTAACAAGGGTCTTTCGACTTTTTTATGTTTTTTCCTTTAGTTAAGATATTACAATTTTCAAAATACCCCTGACACATTGCTATGTAAAAGTGTTAAAGTGTATAGAAAGAATAATGAAAAAGTGGGGGGAGTCTTGTGATTACGCTTAATTTTCTTACAACAGTGATTGTATTCTCCATAATAGCCCCGATTGCTGCGGCCATTACCTTGTTCATGATTCTAGCCTTTGAACGTGAGCTCGACTTTTTAAAAAGTCAGAATGTGCAAGTGCAGTTGGAAAAGGAGCTACAATATAGTGAGTACATGCAATTAAATCAGCAGATACAGCCCCATTTTTTATTTAATACAATGAATCTGCTCTTAGGACTAGCTAGGTTGAGAAGGATCGATCAACTTATCGAGGTCATGGAGCACTTTTCAAAATTTCTTCAATTCAAATATCATATAAAAGACCAGCTGATCCCATTTTCTACAGAACATGCTTATACAAAGCACTACTTAGCGATTCAGAAATCACGGTTCGGTGATAGGCTTCGAACTGAAGAAGATGTAAGGGATACTGATTTAGAAGTCCCTCCGTATTTGTTGCAAACGTTAGTCGAGAATGCTTTTAAGCACGGTCTGGAGAAGAAAGCAGGTGAAGTTATTCTCATCATCCGTTTTCGTCAAAACAATGGGTTGGTCACGCTGGAAGTGATCGACAATGGTGTTGGTCTTACAGAAAAGAGTCAGTATACAAATCCGTATAAAAGCGGTCATGGGCTCGAT
>SDGW01000684.1_pt1 | contig 14126 bp, 11 predicted proteins | sample 2873831 | NCBI WGS metagenome assembly SDGW01 (sample SAMN08132700, study PRJNA421101) | hypersaline lake metagenome | isolation source: celular fraction 0.22 microns magnesium sulfate-rich crust from ephemeral... | place: Spain: Penahueca Lagoon, Toledo | collected 2011-07
ACCCGCGAGTACTCTAACAGCCCCTCGATCATCTCGCGCATGCGGTCGGCGCCGTCGACCGCGTACTCGAGGAACTCCCGACCGTCCTCGTCCAGTTCCGCCGCGTAGCGCTGCTCGATCAGCTGGAGGTAGCTAGAGACCATCCGCAACGGCTCCTGGAGGTCGTGGGAGGCCGCGTAGGCGAACTGCTCTAAGCGCTCGTTGGACTCCTCGAGCCTGTGCTGGTACTCCCGCCGGTCGGTGATGTCGTGGACGTAGACCGACAGCCCCGACTCGGAGGGGTAGACGTTGTACTCCAGCCAGGCGTCCAGCTCCTCGTCGTACAGCTCGAAGCTGGCCGGCTCCTGGGCATCCATGGCCGCCTGGAACTCCTCCCAGAGCCGGCCGCCTGACCGCTCGGGGAACGCCTCCCAGAATGCCCGCCCGGTGAGGTCGGCCTCGGAGCGACGGAACAGCTCCGCGGCGTGCTCGTTGAGGTGGGTGAACCGCCACTCCTCGTCGAGCGCGAAGAAGGCGTCGGAGATCCGCCCCAGGATCCCGCTCAACTCGGTCTCCAGCTCCGTCTTCCGCTGCTCGAGCTGGCGCTCGCGTTCCTTCTGGTCGGTGATGTCCTCGATGGCGACGACGACGTCGCCGTCCTCCGACGCGTCGCTGCCCAGCGGGGCCGCGTTGAGCGAGAACCACTGGCTGCCCGGCTTACGCGCGGATCGACACTGGAAGTCGTAGACGGGCCGCCCCGTCTCGGCGACGCGCGACCACGGTCGCTCCTCGACCGGGACCGGCTCGCCCTCGCCGTCGTAGAGGTCCCAGTCGTCGATCGACCGCTCCGTCAGGCCGTCCTCGTCGACGTCGAGGAGGTCGAGCGCCCGCTGGTTGGCCCGCCGGAACGCCCCGTCGGCGCCGACCACGCAGATGCTGACCGGGACGGTCTCGATGATCTGTTCGGTCAGGTCGCGCTCCTTGCGGAGCTGGAGCTCGTACTCCCGCTGCTCGGTCATGTCGCGGGTGACCTTGGTAAAGCCCTGGAGCGTCCCGTCGACGTCGCGGATGGCGGTGATGACGACGTTGGCCCAGAACCGCGATCCGTCCGCCCGGACGCGCCAGCCCTCGTCCTCGGCGCGGCCCTGCTCGGTGGCCTTCTCGAGGTTCGTCTCGGGGACGTTCTCGGCCCTGTCCGCCTCCGTGTAGAACGTCGAGAAGTGCCGGCCGACGATCTCGTCCTCGTCGTACCCCTTGATCCGCCTGGCGCCCTGGTTCCAGCTGGCGACGGTGCCGTCGGGCTCGAGCATGAAGATGGCGTAGTCCTTGACGGCGCTCACGAAGGCACCGAACTCCCGGAGCCGCGACTGGCCGTCGGTCGCGTCCGCGTCCCCGGCCGGCTGCCACCACACCCGACTGCCGTCGTCGGTCTCCCTGCTCCGTAGCTCGTTGCGGTCCGCCAGCGACGACAGGGTCCGCTCGGCCGTCGCCGGCGAACAGCCCAGCCGCTCGGCGACCTCGGTCGTCGTGTACGGCGTGCCGGGCCCCTCCAGCTGCGAGAAGAGGTGCCGGACGTCGTCCCGGCCCACCGGCGCCGAGTCGGACGGTTCCATTGCGAGAGATATCGGCTCCGTCCCGTATACGGCTAACGGTGGAGTCGACGCGGCGGCGGACGGGGCCCGCTCCGCCGCTGGCGACGGACGGCGTCATCCGAGGCCCGCCGCTGGCGACGGACGGCGTCACCCCCAGGTCCAGCGCGCGTCGAGCACGTACCGGTAGAGCCCGCTGACGGCGATCGCGGCGGCGTTCGCCGCCAGGTACGGGATGCTCCGCCAGTCGACGAGGACGAAGAGGACGGCGAGCTGGATCGGGATGGCCGTTCCGCGGACCACGTTCGTCTTGGCGAGGCCGGCAAGGTACTCGATCGTCCCGGTGTTGCGCGAGGCCCGGAACGTCCAGGCGTTGTTGAGGACGTACGAGAGCAGGATGGTGAGCTCGATGGCGATCAGGGCGCCGAGCAGGTAGTTCAGGTCGGCGGCGTCGACGAACAGCCACAGCAGCACCATCTGGACGCCGGCCGCGAGGGCGCCGACGGCGACGAACCGCCGCAGCTGCGGCGCGAGCGGCCCGTCGACGACGTTCCGGAGGAACGCCCGCAGCATCTATCGGTACCCCAGCGCCTCCAGGCGGGCCGCGAGCTCGTCGTCGATGTCGTCCCCGCCGTCCGTCGGTCCCTCGCGGAGGCGCTCGGCGTGGGCCTCGACGATCGGCTCGAACCGCTCGATCACCTCACGCTGCTGTTCCGGAGTCGGATCCGCCGACAGGTCCGCCTGTTCGGTCGGATCGGTCGAGCGGTCGTACAGCTCCACCTCGCCGGCGTCGACGTTCTCGACGTACGTCCAGTCGCGGTCGCGGACGCTGACGAAGAGGTCGCCGTCGGACAGCGACCGCGGGATCGGCTGGGCGGTGATCTCCTCGCCCCGGACGGTGACCGAGACGACGGGCTCGTCGGACGGGGCCGCGCCCCCTTCGACGGACGGCGCGAGCGACTGCCCGGTCCACTCCTCGGGCGGGTCGACGTCCAGCAGGTCCGTCACGGTGGGCGGGACGTCGTCGAGGCCGACTTGGCCGTCGACGCGGCGGCCGTCGGCACCGGGGACGTCGACGATCAGCGGCACGCGGATCAGCTCATCGTAGAGCTTAGGGTAGTGTGCGAGGTGGCCGTGCTCCTGGAACTCCTCGCCGTGGTCGCCGGCCACGACGATGGCCGTCTCGTCGGCGACGCCCTCGGCCTCGAGCGTCTCGAGCAGGCGGCCCACGCTGGCGTCGACCTGCCGGACGGCCGCCTGGTAGAGCGTCCGCAGCTCGGCGAGCGTCCGCTCGCCGACCTCCCAGCCCAGCCCCGTCCGCGTGTGCGCGTGTAGCATCCGGTGGGTGCCCAGCCAGTCGGAGGACACCTCGCGGATGTACCGGGGCGCGGGGATGTACGGCGTGTGGGCGTCCATGTAGTGGACCCACAGGAAAAAGGGCTCGTCAGTCCCCTCGACGAACTCGGTCGCGGCGTGCTCGACGTCGAACATCCGCGAGGCGTCCAGGAACGGCCGGTCGTCGCTCTCGCCGCGCAGCCACGACTTCGCGCGCCGGAGCGGCGAGGTCGCCAGCTGGAGCCAAGCCTCGACCGTGGGGTGGGTCGCGAGGTAGCGGCTGTAGATGCTCGACCCCACGCTGGCGACGAAGGGCTCGAACTCGTCGAACCCGTCGTCGTAGCCCCAGTGGGACGTCAGGAAGCCGTTGGCGGCGTTGAATCCGCCGGTCGCGACGCCGGCCCCGGACAGCGCCTCGGCCAGCGTTGGCGACGCCTCGACGCCGATCCCGCCGGAGTCGGCGAACACCGGCCGCGAGGCCAGCAGGGACGGGAACGAGAACGGCGTCCAGTTGCCCGTCGCGAACGCCCGCTCGAACACCGCTCCGTCCGCGGCCACCGAGTCCAGCACCGGCGTGTGTCGGTCGCCGTCGTAGGCGCCGACCGCGTCCGCCCGGAGCGAGTCGACCGTGACGAGGACGACGTTCGATGTATCAGATCCCATGCGAGTCAGTGCCGCCTGTCGCTCTCGGCCGGGACGGTCCCCGTCGGACGCGGCGACGTCCGGCGTCCGATCACCGGGGTGCGAACGGACGCGTCCGGACCCGTCCGGCCGACAGTTCCGCAGCGATACTAACCGAACAGTCAGTTTACGCCTTCAGCGTTTCGGTCGTCGGGGTAAGACGTGTCTACAGAGTGTCAGCTCCGGGTTCAGTCCAGCCGGGCGGGCACCGGCGACTCCGCGTCGCGGGCCCGGTCGCGGAGCGCCGCCTGCTCCTCGTCGCTCATCGGCTCGTAGTTCCGCGCCGCTTCGAGGATCGCCGGCACGAGGTCGGGGTCGCCCGCGTTTGGGATGGAGGTCATGCCGTGCGAGAGCGCGAACCGCAGGCACTCGACGAGCTCCTCCTCGGTGTCGTACGGCTCGTACCACGTGTCGTACGGCCGCTCGTCCTCCGGCATGTCGTCGGGCCAGGGCCCCTTCGCGAAGCCCTTGATGCACAGCGTCCCCAGCCCCTCCTCCTCGGCCAGTTCCAGCACGGAGCCGTAGTCGTACTCCGGCCCCTCCTTCGCCTCGAGGGTGTAGTTGAACGGGAACATCACCGTCTCCAGCTCGTCGACGTCCGTGATCGCCTGCCGGATCAGGCTCGGGTCGCCGTGACTCGTGAGGCCGATGTGATCGATCAGCCCCTCCTCCTTCGCCTCGAGAAAGGCCTGCAGCGCGCCGGGGTCGTGATCGCCCTGCGCGAGCTCCGGGTCGTACTCGCCCTTGATCGCCTCCAGTTCCCGGTACTCCGTCACTGCGTGGAACTGGTAGAGGTCGATCTTGTCGACGCCCAGCCTGTCCAGCGACTTCCGGAGCTCGCCCCAGGCGCCGTAGTAGCCCCGCTCCTGGGTCTTGCACCCGAGGAAGATGTCGTCTCGGTGCTCGTCGAGCTTGGGGGCCAGCTTCAGTTCCGCGTCGCCGTAGGTCGGCGCGACGTCGAAGTGGTTGACGCCCGCCTGGACTGCGTCCTCGACCATCTCGTTCGCCTCGTCCTGGTCGAGGAAGTTCAGCACGATCGAGCCGAAGGTGAGGACACTCGAGTCGTGGCCGGTCTCGCCGAGCGGTCGGGTTTCCATATCACGAGATTGGCCGCCCTGTCAATAAATGCACCCGGCCGACGATACCTGACCGGCTGAAAGAACATTTCCAGCTGATATTTACAGTGCAAGTATTTTTATGTATATACGGACAAACCAACGTGAACGAATATGGCGGACGATACCACACCAGACGACGGTTCCGAACCAGCGTACCGGCGGCAGCTCAGGGCGCGCGACGTCGACCGGCGCGACGTGCTCCGGTCCGGGGCGGCGGTCGCCCTCAGCGGCGTCTTCGCCGGGTGTCTCAGCGAACCCGGCGACGGCGGCGACGGGGGCGGCGGTGGCGACGGCGGTGACGACACCGAAACCGGCGGCACCCAGACCGAGGGTACGGACAGCGGCGGCGGGGAGACGACGAACGTCGCCATCGTCTCCAGCTCGGCCGGCTTCGGCGACCAGGCGTTCAACGACCTGGCGTGGGAGGGCCTCCAGAACGCGGCCGAGGAGCACGACATCGAGCTCCAGCAGGTCGAGGAGACCAACCAGTCCAACTACGGGACGGTCCAGTCCCGCCTCGCCGAGAGCGGGAACCCCGACTACGACCTGATCGTGCTGGTCGGCTACCAGCACACCCAGGCCCTGGAGACCAACGCCGAGGAGTACCCCGACCAGCGGTGGATGCTGATCAACGACTCCATCGACCGGGACAACGTGGCGGGCTACATCTGGGCCAACCACGAGATGTCGTTCCAGGCCGGCGTCCTCGCGGGCACGATGACGACGCGGGAGCTGTCTCACGAGGGCAACTCGCTCAATCCGGACAACGGCGTCGTCGGCTTCGTCGGCGGCGTCGACGGCGCGCTCATCAACGCCTTCGAGCGCGCCTACGTGGCTGGCGTCGAGTGGGTCGACGAGGACGTGGACGTCCGCGTCGGCTACATCGGCAACTACAACGACACCCAGACCGCGGCGAACATCGCCTCCTCGCAGTACGACGCCGGCGCGGACATCGTCTACCACGCCGCGGCCGCCGCGGGCCAGGGCGTCTTCCAGGCCGCACAAGAGGCCGACCGGTTCGCCATCGGCGTCGACGCCGACCAGTCGCAGACCCTGACCGACTACCAGGACGTCATCATGGGGTCCGCGGTGAAGTACATCAACGAGGGGACGCGCATGGTGGCGTCGGCCGTCGCCGAGGACAACTGGGACGAGGTCAACGGCCGCAACGTACTCGGCCTCGAGGAGGACGCCGTCGCCATGGTGCTTGGCCAGGCGGTCGGTCCGAAACTCCCCGACGTCGTGGAGGAGAACCTCAGCGAGGCCAAGCAGGCCATCGTCGACGGCGACGTGACGGTGCCGTGCTCGGCGTCGGGCTGCCAGGACTGAGCCGCCCCTCTCGTTATCATGCTGTCTGATGACACACCACTATGAGCGACACAGACGCACCCGCCGTCGAACTGGACGGGATCACGAAGCGGTTCGGGGACGTCGTCGCCAACGACGGCGTCGACTTCGCGCTGGAACGGGGCGAGATCCACGCGCTGGTCGGCGAGAACGGCGCCGGCAAGACCACGCTGATGAGCGTCCTCTACGGGCTCTACGAGCCGGACGAGGGCACCGTCGCGGTCGACGGCCGCCCCCGGTCGTTCGACTCTCCGCGGGACGCCATCGACGCCGGCGTCGGGATGATCCACCAGCACTTCCAGCTGGTCGACACGATGACCGTCGTCCAGAACGTCGTCCTCGGTCACGAGCCGACCGACCGCGGCCTGGTCGACGAGGACGGCGCCCGCGAGCGCATCCGGGAGGTCTGCGACGCGTACGGCTTCGACGTCGATCAGCACCTCGACAGCCGGATCGAGGACCTCGGCGTGGGCGTCCAGCAGCGCGTCGAGATCGTCAAGAGCCTCTACCGCGGCGCCGACGTACTGATCCTCGACGAGCCGACGGCCGTCCTCACGCCCCAGGAGGTCGACGAGCTGTTCGAGGTGATGGCCGAACTGGCCAACCGGGGCCGCTCGCTGATCTTCATCACCCACAAGCTCGACGAGGCGATGGCCGTCGCCGACCGGATCACCGTCCTGCGGGACGGGAAGGCCGTCGGCACCGTCGACGGCGACGCGACGAGCGAGCAGGAACTGGCCCGCATGATGGTCGGACGGGAGGTGCTCTTCGAGGGCGAGGAGCGGACGACCGAGCCCGGCGACGCGCTCCTGTCCGTCGAGGGCCTGACCGTCCGCGACGACCGTGACCTGGAGCAGGTGTCCGACGTCGACCTCACCGTCCGCGAGGGCGAGGTGTTCGGCGTCGCCGGCGTCGACGGCAACGGCCAGGCCGAACTGGTCGAGGCGATCACCGGCCTCCGGGACGTCGCCTCGGGGACGGTCGCCTTCCGCGGCGAGGACGTCACCGACGCCTCCCGCCGGGAGCGGATCGACGCGGGGATCGCGTACGTCCCCGAGGACCGCCAGGAGGAGGGGCTCGTCCAGGACTACGACCTCGTGCGCAACGCCCTGCTGGGCAACCAGACCGTCGCTCCCTACGTCGAGGGCGGCTTCGTCGACTGGGCGGCCGTCCGCGAGCACGCCGAGGAGATCGTCGCGGAGTACGACGTCCAGCCGCCGGACCCCGAGGCCGAGGCGGCGTCGCTCTCGGGCGGCAACCAGCAGAAGTTCGTCGTCGGCCGGGAACTGGAACACGACCCCGACCTGCTGGTGGCCTCACACCCCACCCGCGGGGTCGACGTCGGCGCCATCGAGTTCATCCACGGGCGCCTGCGCGAGCTACGGGACGCCGGCGCGGCGGTCCTGCTGATCTCCTCGAAGCTCGACGAGGTCCGGACGCTCTCGGACCGCCTGGCGGTCGTCCACGAGGGCGAGTTCGTCGACGTCGTCGACCCCGACGCGGCCTCCGAGGAGGAGCTCGGCCTCATGATGGCGGGGCGGCGCCCGGGGACGGAGCGCGACCGGGCCGAGTCCGCGGAGGTGTCCGGCAGTGAGTAGCGCCGCCGGGCGCGCGCGGACCGCCGCGGACAGGCTGGCCGACCGCATGCTCGGGGCCACGGTCCTGGAGCGGTTGGCCATCGCCCTGGCCGCGACGCTGTTGGCGCTGGGGCTGGGGTCGCTGGTCGTGGCCGCGGCCGGCTACGACGCGGGGCTGTTCGCCTACGCACTGCTGTACGGCGCCGTCGGGACCGTTTCGAACGTCGCCTTCACGCTCCGGCAGACGACCATGCTGATCCTGACGGGCGTGGCCGTCGCCGTCGCGTTCCGCGCCGGCGTGTTCAACATCGGCGTCCAGGGCCAGTTCGTCGTCGGCGGGTTCGCGACGACGCTGACGATCCTCTTCCTCGCGCCGCACCTCCCCGGCGGCGGGGTCGGCGGCGCCCTGCTGATCACTTTCGGGACGGCCGCCGCAGTGCTGGCCGGCGGCGCCTACGCGGCGATCCCGGGTCTGATGAAGGCCTACGCGGACGCCAACGAGGTCATCACGACCATCATGCTGAACTTCATCGCCTCGGGGGTCGTCTACTTCCTCATCGACGCGTTCCTGCGACCGCCGGGCACCTCGGCGCCGAACACCGAGTCGTTCCCGGCGTACGTGGACCTCCCCGAGCCCGTCTTCGGCAGCGGTTCGTTCTCGGTGATCGGGCTGGGCGTCGCGCTGCTGGCCGTCGTCCTCGTCTCCGTCGTCGTGACCCGGACGCGCTTCGGCTACGACCTGGTCACCAGCGGCTACCAGCCGCCGGCCGCGGCGTACTCCGGCGTCGACCCCCAGCGGACGGTCGTCGCGACGATGACCCTCTCCGGGATGGTCGCGGGCCTCGGCGGCGCGCTGTTCGCCGTCATGATCCTGGGGTACTACAGCGACCCCGCGACGTTCCCGACGTTCGGCTTCGACGCCATCGCGGTGAGCCTGCTGGCGGCGAACAACCCGCTCGGGGTCGTCCCGGCCGCGCTCCTCTTCGGGGGCCTCGACGCGGGCGGCCAGTACATTGGCTTCACGCTCGACGTGCCCGCCGAGCTCGTCGACGGCGTCGTCGGCCTGATCGTGCTGTTCGTCGCTGCGCCGGAGCTGTTCCGGATGGCCGCGCGCCGCACCGGCCTAGGAGGTGACGGCCGATGAGCGTCGCCGACTACGCCGAGCGGAACGGCCGCGCCATCGCCGGCGCCGCGGTGGTGATCGTCGCCGTCGCGGCCGTCGCCACGCTGCTGGACCTGCCCGGAGCGGAGCTGCTGACCGTCGGCGCGGTCCAGCGGGCGCTCCAGGCGGCCGTGCCCATCGCGCTCGCCGCCGTCGGCGGCCTCTACGCCGAGAAGAGCGGCGTCTTCAACATCGGCCTCGAGGGGTTCATGATCTTCGGGGCCGTCACCGCGGCGGCCGCCGCGTGGCTGGTCTCGGGCAGCCAGTCGATCACGCAGCTCGACCTCTGGCTGGGCCTCCTGGCGGCGGTGCTGGTGTGCGCCCTGCTGACGGCCGCCTTCGCCGTGCTGACCATCCGGTACGAGGCCGACCAGATCGTCGCCGGGCTGGCCGTGTGGTTCATCGGCCTCGGGTTCGGGCCGTTCGCCGCCACCGTCGTCTGGGGCGGCGTCTCCAGCCCCTCGCTGCCCAACGTGAACAACCTGACCGTGCCGGTGCTGGCCGAGGTGCCCGTGGTCGGCCGACTGCTCTTCGACGCGTCGCCGCTGACGCTGCTGACGCTGCTGCTGGTCGCGGCGGCGTGGATCGTGCTCTACCGCACGCGGTACGGCTACTGGGTGCAGGCGGCCGGCGAGAACCCCGAGGCGCTCGACACCGCCGGCGTCAACGTCAACCGCGTCCGCTACGCCACCGTGATCTTCTCGGGCGCGATGGCCGGCCTCGGCGGCGGCGCACTCTCGATCGGCTTTGGGAGCGGCTTCACCGGGACCGGCGTGACGATGGTCGACGGCCGCGGCTGGATCGCCATCGTCGCGTACCTGTTCGGCAACTACAACCCCGTCGGCGCGTTCCTGGCGTCGCTGCTGTTCGGCGCCATGGACATGCTCCAGATCCAGCTGCAGACAATCGGCATCTCGCTCCCGGGCAGCATCACCGGCCTGTTCCCCTACGTCGCGGTGCTCGTCGTCCTGACGCTGGTCGGGTACACCCGCGTGCCCGCGGCGGTCGGCGAGCCCTACGAGTCCGAGCACTGAACGGAGCGGTCCCGTTCGGCGCTCGACCGCGTCACTCCTCGCCGTCCCGGAAGAACTCCGGCCGCTCGAACGGTTCGTCCTCGCCCTCGACGGCGAGGACGTCCAGCGCGGTCACCACGGCGTCGACGCCCAGTTCCCCGGCGAGGCTCGGCTCCGTCCGCCCCTCGTCGCTGGAGACCAGCTCCTTGACGTAGAGGCCGCCCGCGCCGTGGATCTCGAGGTCGGCGTGGCGGTCGTCGACGAGCTCGCCGTCGGTCGCGTACACCTCGCGCGTCCGGACGAGGCTGGCCCGGCGGTGGTCGACCCGCTGCGGCGTCTCCTGCTCGATAGTCGCCCCTTCCAGCGCGTCGAGCGCCGCGTCGAGCGCGGCCTCGTCGACGGGCTCGCCGAACTCGACGTCCATGCGATAGGTCTTCGAGGCGTCGTGCTCCTTGACGCGCTCGACCATGTCGTGGGTGGCCTGCCGGAGCTCCTCGACCTCGGCCTTGCCGTCGGCGAACTCGTTGATCTCCGCCTCCAGCGCCTCGACGTCGACGTCCCGGCGGCGGGGCTCCTTGACCTCGATCACGAACGGCCGGCCCGTGCCCAGCATCAGCGCGTCGACGTCCTCGCGGCCGGCGCCGTGGAAGACGGCCTCTTCGCCGTCCATCGCGTCCAGCACGACCGGCGCGGTCAGCTCCTCGACGCTCTCGTCGTAGCGGTAGCCCGTGCCGCCGCAGCCGGGGCACTCCTCGCCGGCCTTGATCCCCGTCTCGTGGCACTCCTTGCACGGCCACTCCGTCTGGGGGATGTCCCGCTCTAACTTCCGGTAGCGGCCGTAGACGAACGCGGAGTTGACCTGGACTTCCACCTCGTCGGTGGCCAGGTCCAGCGTCAGCTGGACGTCCGGGCGCTCGAAGTCCACCTCGGCGTCGACCCGCCCGCCGACGCGCTTGCCCACCTCGCGGTTGAACTCCGTCTTCAGGCGCTCGCCGGCGAAGTCAGTGCGGTCGGCGTCCTCGCCCTCGCCGACGGACAGGCCCAGGTCCTCCCGCAGCAGGCGGTCGTTCTCCTCCAGCAGCGGCGGCACCTTCGTGCCGAGCTGGTAGGTGTCGAACTCGTAGCCCCGAACGGCCGCGGCGGCGCGGTCGGCCCACTCGTCGAAGCGGGCGGCCTCGCCCTCGCAGACCCAGCAGTCCTCGTCGGGCTCGAAGGGCTCGTCGTCCTCGAGCGCGACGGAGACTCGCAGTGAGCGGCCCCGCTCGGCGTTGGCCAGCCCGAAGCTCCGGTCGGCGAACAGCCGCCCCAGACAGGAGTCGCAGAGCGGCCCGGTCGACAGCGCCGCCCGGGCGTCCTCGAGTACCGTCATGGGGAGAATCGAGGGGAGCGGCCCGTAATTCAGTTTCGGAGCGGGGTCGCGGTCGGTCCGCGCCAGCAGACGTCGGAGATCGAGGACTCAGCACAATACCTAAGTAATTATCGCGATAATCATTATCTAAAGTATGACCTTCTACGACCGAGACGACGCGCTCGACGCGCTCGCCAATGCGTTTGATGCATCTGGTCACGCCTTCTACGTCGTCTACGGACGACGCCGGGTCGGAAAGACCGAACTGCTCAAGGAGTTCTGTTCTGATCGACCGCACCTCTACTTCCTGGCGGCCCAGGAAGCAGAACAGCGGCAGCGAGAGAAGTTCGTCGAGCAGGTCGCCACGGTGTTCGACGATCGCGTCCCGCGAATCGACGGATGGGACGAGGCGCTCGACTACCTCGGTGAGAAGCTCACCGACGAGCGAGTCGTCGTCGTAATCGACGAATTCCCGTATCTGGTCGAGGAGAACGACTCGCTGCCGTCGTACGTCCAGTCGTTCGTCGACGAGCAACTCCAGCACAGCGAGTCGATGCTCGTCCTCTGTGGATCGAGTGTGAGCACCATGGAATCGGCCGTACTCGGCCACGAAAGTCCGCTGTACGGCCGACGGACTGGACAGATCGATCTCCAGCCGTTCTCCTTCCAGCAGTCTCGTGAGGTCATCACCTACGACGTGGCGGACGCGATCAGGTCGTACGCGGTCACCGGCGGAACGCCGATGTATCTCACACTGTTCGACTACGGGCAGTCGCTCGCCGAGAACATCACGTCACACGTCCTGTCTCCGACTGCGGTCCTGTACAACGAGCCGGAGTTTCTACTGCGGACCGAACTCCGGAATCCCGCCCGGTACATGAGCATCCTCGAAGCAGTCGCCCTGGGGAACACGACGCCCAACGAGATCGCAGGTGCATCGGGTATCGACGTCGGCCCGCTGTCGAAGTACCTCCAGACGCTCCGGCGGCTCCGTCTGGTAGACCGCGAGATCCCGATCACGGCCTCCAGAAAGAAGTCGAAACGGTCGCGGTATCGCGTCGCGGACGAGTTCCTGCGCTTCTGGTTCCGATACGTCGAACCGAATCGCTCTAGCATCGAAGAAGCGCCCGACGTGGTCTACCAGGGGAGTATCGAACCGAACCTCCCCGAACACGTGGCAACGACGTTCGAGACCGTCTGCCGGGAAGCCGTCTGGGAAGCGATTCGGCAGGGCATCCTCGATCCGTACTCCGAGGTCGGACGCTGGTGGTACGGTGAAGACGAGATCGACATCGTCGGGCTCGCGCCGGACGACGACCGGATTCTCCTCGCCGAGTGCAAGTGGACGAACGAACCCGTCGGAACTGCTCTTGCCGACCAACTCCGAGCGAAAGCCGAGAACGTCCGCTGGGGACCAGGGGCACGGGAGGAGCGATACGCGCTATTCTCGAGAAGTGGATTCACGGACGGACTCGAAGACGAACTCGACGACAGGTGGACGCTCTTCGACCTAGATGATCTTGATACGCTTCTGACTCCTCGCGGCTGATACGCCGTCGACAGAGAACTCGCAGTATCGGCCTCCTCCTCCGGACCGCTACCCGCCGTCGACCGAACCGCATAAGTCCGAGTTTCTGCCTTCCATTCGCATGGACGACGCCGTCGTCGCGGTGATCCTGGGCGCAATCCAGGGGGCGCTCGAGTGGTTGCCGGTCTCCAGCGAGGGGGCCACGGCCGTGGCCGTCAGCGCGCTGGCCGGCTCCACGCCGGCCGTGGCCACCCAGTTCGGCCTATTCCTGCACGCCGGAACCGCCCTCTCGGCGCTGGCGTACTACCGCGAGTCCGTGGCCGAGGTGCTCCAGTCCGCGACGGAGTGGCGCCCGCGGACGGCGTTCGCCGAGGACACGGCGGACCTCTCCTTCCTCGCGCTGGCGACGCTGGCGACCGGCGTCACGGGCATCCCCGCCCTGATCATGCTGGAGGAGGCCGTCTCCGGGCTGGAGACGGGCACCTTCCTCGCCGTCATCGGCGGCCTGCTGGTCCTGACGGGCCTGCTCCAGCGGTTCGCCGCCGCCGTCTCCCTGGAGCAGCGGGCCACGCCGGACTGGGTCGACGCCCTGCTCGTGGGCGCGCTTCAGGGGCTGGCCGTCCTGCCGGGCGTCTCCCGCTCGGGGACGACCGTCAGCGCGCTGCTGCTGCGGGGCCACGAGGGAGAGTCGACGCTGCGGCTCTCCTTCCTGCTGTCGATCCCTGCCGCGCTGGCCGCGAACGTCCTCGTGGTCGCCGACGACGGGATCCCCGCCATCGACCCCGGTCCGGCCGTCCTCGCGCTGGCGGTCAGCGCCGTCGTCGGCTACCTGACCGTTGACGCGCTCGTCAGGCTAGTCCGCCGGGTTCCCTTCTGGGCCGTCTGCGTCGGCTTCGGCGCGCTTGGCGTGGTCGGCGGGCTACTGGTGATCTAATCCGCAGTGGCCAATTTCTACTATAGCTCCGTTTAGGAATCCTCGGAGAACGCCGGGTCTTCCTCGTACCCGGCGAGATCGTGCGTTTCGAGACCGTCGCCGCCCATGGGGGCAGCCTCGAAGTCGTCCTCGAACGCACCATAGCGCTGCCGGCAGACCTCCACAGAGAGATCCCCCTCCTCGTCGACGTCCCAGCGGAGTTTGTCCCCGGGCTCGATGTCGAGACGGCGTCTGACTGGTGCCGGAATCGTGACCACCCCGTCGTCGCCGACTGTGGTCTCAACCGGAACTTCGTCGGACGACATACCCGACACCACGGGCTCTCATCGAAAACGCGTTTCTCTGTCTGGCGAGAGAGTTGCCACTCCCCGCGGCCGGCACTGTTCAGATAAGGATGAAGGGTGAGGCGGAGCGAGATTCTAGTGGTCTATGCCAGAATTCGCCCGGCTCAACGGTGGTAGCGACTGCATTGAGTTAGATTTTGTGCAGCGAGAGGCGACACCGGAGCCACTGAT
>SDGW01000947.1_pt1 | contig 14118 bp, 15 predicted proteins | sample 2873831 | NCBI WGS metagenome assembly SDGW01 (sample SAMN08132700, study PRJNA421101) | hypersaline lake metagenome | isolation source: celular fraction 0.22 microns magnesium sulfate-rich crust from ephemeral... | place: Spain: Penahueca Lagoon, Toledo | collected 2011-07
CACTCAAGATTCTCCGTCTCGAAACTCTCTCTGAGCAGGTCTGAGAGTGGCATGAACACCTAGCTCTTCGGCCTGCTCATTCCTTATATAGACAGTGCCCACAGATCGAACGCCTCACCAGTCAGACTGGCGGGAAAATAACAAGTGGGATTGAGCCGATTACTCGAGCGATCGCGCCCAAGTATTGCGGACCTGTACCCGGCTACCCTCCTCCTTAAGGCGGAGCGGCAGTTCCGAGGCGTGGTTTTCGTACTCGCCAAGCGAGCCATCGGCGTTTGGTCCTTCCACCTGGAGCCGAGTCTGGACTGCAACGCCGTTCAGGAAGACGGTGGCCTGGGCCTCCTGTGCGAGTTCGCCATCCTTGAATTGCGGACCCTGCCAGACGATGTCGAGTTGCTGCCACTCGCCGGGTCGGCGGACGGCATCGTGGTGGGGTGAGGCCTGGTCGACGTACGCGCCGGCCCACTCGTCGGCGTCGACGCCGTTCATGTAGGTGTCAACAATTTGGATCTCGTATTGACCCAGCATTAGGACGCCGCTATTGCCCCGATCCGTTCCCTCCCCCTCGACGTCCTCAGGGATGCGGAACTCGACGTGGAACTGTGCGTCGCCGTACACCTCGTCGCTCATCCAGTCACCATCACCCGGCTCAAGCGTGAGCTCGTCGTCAATTAATAGATCGGCATCGTCTGGCGCATCGCTAGACTCCTCGCCGGGGTCGATCTGCTCGGGATGGTCGGGGTGATCAGGATCTGTCGCAGCATCGCGGTCCGGCCAATCCTCGCGCTCTTCCCAGACACCCCGTTCACTGTCGTAGTCTGGCATGGCGCTTGGATCGTCGATCTCGACAGGAGATTCGGGCAGATCACGGTACCAGATGTTTCGGTAGTGAACCTCATCCATCTCAGCTCCATGGTCCTGCAGCATGAGGGGAGCTTCCTCGAGGAAGTTTCCGTCCTCGTCCTGCGGATGGGGATTGGTATCGTTGTCGAAGTTGTCTTCGAACAAGTCAACCCAATAGTTGGGCCCCGGGACGTCGAAGTGATTGATGATGGCGACACCGTTGAAGAACACCGTCAGCTGTGGATAGCGGAGCAGTTCCCCGTCGTCGAACCGAGGGCCACGCCAGACGATATCGTACGTGTTCCACTTGCCGGGGGGATTGATCGGCAGTACCAGTGGCACGGCACCACCTTCGGGCGAGGCGAGGTAGAATGACCCGGCATAGCCGCTCGGGTAGGTGGGATTGTCGTGGCTCTGGAGCACCTGAATTTCGTAGGTCTCCATCAGGAAGACACCGCTGTTCCCCGGTGTCTGGCCGTCGCCTCCTTCCTCGATGTCGACGTAGTCATCGTACTCCTCTGGAGAGCGCCACTCCAGGTGCAGGTGAGAGTCGCCGAACGTTTCCTCCGTTCGAATATTACCGGAACCGAGGTTCACCGCGAAGTAATCGTCGTTCTCAGTCCACTCTGCATCGCTCCCGTCGGTGTGTTCCCAGTCTTCGAGTGTCGCCTCGTCACCGTTCCAGAGAACTGTCGCATCTGACGGTGGATTTCCGCTTAACCCTCCGCTGCCGGGGACCACGCGGGGGGGCCATTCCTCAGATGGGACGCCGTCTCGATCCTCTGGGCCGTTTACTCGTTCGAGGTATTGAGCACCGTAGTAGAGGGAATGAACCGGATCGGGCGCCCCGTCGTACTCGTAGATGAGATAGTCGACGTCTGTATTCTTCCGGGCGACGTTTGCGAGTGCGTTCATGTTGACGTCGCCTGTACCGATCTCGGTGAACTCCCCGTCGACAGTCATATCCTTCATGTGGAGTGAACCGATCTTGTCGCTGTGCCTGTTGAGGAGCGCGACCGGATCAGCGCCTCCTACGAGTGCCCACCCGACGTCCAACTGCAGATGAACGTTATCATTGATATGCTTGGCGAAGATGTCAAAGCCGAACGTCCCGTCGATCGTCTGGAACTCCTGGTCGTGATTGTGGTAGCCGAACTCCATCCCCTTCTCGGCAACCTTGTCTGCCATCTCGTTAACGCGCTCAGCCCACTCGATGATCGCGTCCTCGCTCTCCCAGGTGCCATCGCCTTTGTAGGCGTGAATGAGCGCGTCGGCACCAAACTCAAAGTACGTTTCGACCGTTTCCTCAAAATTCTCTTCCAGTGTCCCAATGCCGACGTGAGCACTGGACAGTTCGAGCCCGGTTTCCTCAAGTGCGGTAGCGACTGCGTCCTCGTCGTCGATATAAAACGGCCCGACGGTATCGTAGCCTGCATTAGCGCTTTCGTAGATCAACTCTGCAACCGATAGATCGGAGTTATTGTACGTCCAAAACTGCGTAGAGATTGGGATCTCGTTCGCCCCGCGCTGAGGGCTGTCTTTCCCCTTTCCTCGGGCCCTGTCTCTGCCCTTGCCGGGCTTTGCCATTCCGAGTCCCGCTAGGGAACCGCTGAGCCCAACAGCGCCGAGCCCCTGCAGTATTCCCCGGCGGTTTGACGTTTTTCCATCATTGCTTCTTCTTTTCTCTGCTTGATTTGAATCGCTTATAGTCTGTATAACAGCACCCGAACTCTCCGTCGGGGCTACTCTTCCTATCAGGAAAGCACATGATAAGTATACGCAGAATTACTACATTATCAGTGAATGAGAATACAAATCTGATGTGTCTGAGTATCTCACACTACTATGCCTTGTTGAATCCGGTGTAGCGGTCACTGTGTAATCGAGCGTTCGAGGTTGTAGGCTGCGGCGGTGAGCACCAGCTCACGAAACTCTCGGTACCAAGTGCGAGGCCTGACAGCGGACCCGTATCGGCGCTTGATGGCCGAGAAGGACGTCTCGGCTATCCATCGCTGTCCGTAGAGCCTGCTGTCCAACCGTGCGTTGTGGGCGTGGTCGTAGTGAGCGAACAGCCGGTGTCTGATTACCAGCCGGACGCCTGCAGTGCGGAGCGCATCTCGCAGCGACTGATCGTTGTAGCCATTGTCGTCGGCGAAACCCTCTATTTCTGTCGTGTTCCGCAGCGCTACCCGACTGCCCACCTGGGTATCTGGGGCCAGTGTACCGAACAGTGGACGTCGAGGACGGCACACGATTTAGTGTCGACTAGGGCCGTCGCTTTCAGCGTTCGTATGTGGCGATCCGAGCGTCTCACGTAGTGGCTGGATGCCGACTGGCGGTCGAAGAACGTGGCATCCATAGCGCCATGATCACCCGGATCGCAGCGAGTTGCTGACCGACGGAGCAGCTGGCGCCAGACGCGCATCGGCGTCCGCTCGCGCGACCGCCCCAGTGTTGAGGGCGCAGGAAACGCCGATCGATCTAGCTGCAACAGACCACGCACGCGATCTATCTCGCTCGCCTAGTCGATGATTTTCCGGTACGTCGCATCCATATGGATCCGCAAGAAATGCGGTGCTACGTGCTTCCAAGCAAGAAACCCGTTGCCAGCCGGATCACTTACCGCCGTGGGGCTGGCGGCGCAGCGCTTTTGAGCCAGCGACACCGCTTGTTTGACGAAGCAGAAGAGGGTTCTAGGCATACTCATCTGCCGCTTCGCTTCTCCCTTCACAGCGACGCTATCCGCTCGCTGCCTGCGGATTCAGCAGAGCAGACGCGTGGTTACACGATCCCCTACGGATTGCGAACTGACTCACTGGCGCAAACACGTATGCATCTCCACGATACTACTTTTGACGAGTCTTCGCAGCCAAGAGAGGTATGAGCTGATACGTCGGCGATCAAAGCGGATACGGGACCAATAGTATCGGGGCTCTCGGTGATCTCCTGCTCTATTTAGTCGACGTAAATCGAGTACCGCAACCGTGCGACGGCGGGAGAGAAGTTTACTCCTCGCTTTCGTAGGACTCACCGACGGCAGAGGGCGTCCGCGTGGAGCCCCAGACAGTGAGTACGACTATCACGGCGGCGTACGGGAACAGGTTGACGAGCCTGTTGGGAACGCTGATGCCGACCGTTTGCAACTGGATCTGCAGCATGTCCAGCCCGCCGAACACGAGCGCCGCGATGGCTGCCCCAATCGGGTTGTAGTTCCCGAACAGGTAGGCGACGATGCCGATCCATCCGCGACCGCCAACCATCGTCTCGCCGGTCCCGGTGAACGACCCCGCTTGCGCCAACAACACTGCACCGCCCAGACCGGCCATCACGCCGGAGAAGATCACAGCAGCGTACCGAACCCGCGTGACGCTGACGCCGGCTGTATCGAGCGCTTCCGGGTTCTCACCGGCCGCCTGAATCCAGTACCCGTACTTCGTATCGTTGAGGAACTTCCATGCGGCTACGGCCAAGACGGCGGTAAACATCACCAGAGGTGATGTGTCGAAGAAGATCGGACCGAGCACCGGAATGTCCGCGAGAACCGGTACGGTCAGATCGTTGATGCTCTCGAGGCTCGGGCTGTTTCGACTGTCCCAGACGAGGACGGCCATGAACGGCCCGAACCCAAGACCGATGAACCAGAGCGCCAGTCCCGCGACGATCTGGTCGGCTTCGTACCTGATCAGCAGGACGGCAAACACGATCGCGAACACCAGACTGACAAGTACCGACGCGAGGATCGCGAGCCAGACGTCGCTCTGGCCAGGAGAACCCCCGCTTATGATCCACATCGAGGTCGCCGCGGTTGCAGCCCCGAAGATCATGAATCCCTCGACGCCGATGTTGAAGACGCCGCTCTTCTCGGCGTACAGTCCGCCGATGGCTGTCAGTGCGATAGGGGTCGCAGCTTGGAGCGAGCGCTCCACGAAACCGACCGTAATGATCTCCACGATCGGCAAATCCATCGCCACGGTCGCTAGCACCGCTGCAGCGACGATGGCGACGATACCGACGATCTGAACTCGATTGCCGTCGGTATATTCGGCGAGGCTCATCGGCCCTCACCCCCCAGGCCAGTCCGCTGGGCAGCCATTCGGAACAGCTCCGGAACGGCGACGAACAGGATGACGAGTCCGATGACGCCGTCGATAAGCTGGACCGGAACGTCGGTGTAGATCCCGATGTGCGTCCCTGCAGAGTCGAGCCCGCCGAACAGGAGCCCGGCTGGGATGATACCGAGGGGATTGTTCGCCGCGAGCAGGCTCACTGCGATCGCGTCAAATCCGTATGTGCCGATGCCGCCCGGGTCAGTGTAGTATCCCATAATCATAACTGCGAACACTGCTCCTGCGATCCCAGCGACTACGCCCGAGAGGGTCATCGTCGCGACGACCGTTCGCTTGGCGTCGACGCCGGAGTACGTCGCGGCTGCCTCCTGATGGCCGCTCGTCACCATGTCGTAGCCAAACTGGCTACGTTCCATGATCACGTAGATCACCGCGACGGTTACGAGTGCGATCCCCAGTCCGATGATCGAGAACCCGGGACTGTCGAAGACGAGTCTCGGGAACGAGACGTACTCAGGGATCCGCGCCGTGTTCGGAGCCGCGTTGCCTTCGCCACGAAGCGGGTTCTGGACGAACCATCCGACGACGCCGGTCGCGATGAAGTTCAGCATGATCGTCGTGATGATCACGTTCGCGTCGGCGTACGCCTTCAGAGCACCGGGGAGCGCCGCGTAGGCGCCACCCGCGACCGCGCCCGCAACGAATCCGATGATCAGCAGTCCGACTCCACCGACGACACCTTCCGGTAGCAGCGGCGCCGTCCAGATGATCGAGACGATGGTCGCGAAGCCGCCGACGACAAACTGGCCCTGGACGCCGATGTTGAACACGCCGGCTCGGAACGCGACCGCGACCGCGACGCCGGTCAGGATGAACAGCGTCGAGAACTTCAGCGTCCGTGCGATAGCGGACTGTCCACCGAGCGCTCCGTTAATCAGACTAGTCACGAACATCACCGGGTCGTAGCCGGCCGCCGCGACGATGGCGACGCCGATCAGCAGCGCCAGCGCAGTCGAGGCCGTCGCGATCGCCAACCGTTCGATCACCGACGCGCGCAACATATGTCCGGCCGCTCGATCGACGGCATCGTAGAGCCGCCCCGACGAACTGCTCACGACTGAACACCCCCGCTGGACGCTTTTTCGGGAGCGTTTTCGCTATCGTCGGCGTCGTGACCAGCCATCAGCATACCGAGTTCCTCTTCGGTCGCCTCCACCGGGTCCACTGTGTCCATAAACTCGCCCTCGTACATCACTGCGACCCGATCGGAGAGTTTCTGTATCTCGTCGAGCTTCGAGGAGACGACAACGATTGCCATCCCCGCGTCGCGCAGTTCCAGCAACCGATCGTGAATGAACTCGATCGATCCGATGTCGACCCCCCGCGTCGGGTGGGACGCAATCATGACCTCTGGATCGTGTTCGATCTCCCGTCCGACGATGAACTTCTGCTGGTTCCCACCGGACAGCGACTTCGCCTCGGCGCTTTCGTTCGGCGGCTGAACGTCGTACTCCTGGATGATCTCCTCGGCGTGGTTACGGACAGCCGCCCAGTCGATCATTCCGTTGTCGACGAACGGTTCGACGGTCTGGTTCCCCAGTAGCGCGTTGCGAACGAGGCTGTAGTCCTGAACGAGCCCCTCCGTCGTACGATCTTCCGGAATGTACGCGATACCGGCGTCGATACGCTGGCGGCGGTTCGTGTCGGTGATGTCCTCACCGCGGAACCGCACGGCCCCGGAATCGACGGCGCGGAGCCCCGTCAGCGCTTCGACCAGTTCAGTCTGACCGTTCCCCTGAACTCCGGCGATTCCCAGGATCTCGCCCTCCCGTACGGTGAGGTCAACGCCGCTCACCTGTTCGAGATCCCGGCTCCCTCGTACGTGGAGCTGTTCCGCGTCGAGTACCGGATCGCCATCCGATGGGTCCCGGGGCGGCCGATCAAACTGAACTTCTCGGCCGACCATCATCCGCGCTAGCTCTTCCTCCGAGGTCCCGCTGGCGTCGACCGTGCCGATGGCCGCACCGTCTCGCAGCACGGTGATCTCATCGGCCGCGTTGAGCGCCTCCCCCAGCTTGTGCGTGATGAAGATGAGCGAGTGACCGGCATCGGTGAGTTCCTCCATCACGTTGAGCAGGTCCTCGATCTCCTGCGGGGTGAGAACCGCAGTCGGTTCGTCGAGGATGAGTATATCCGCACCTCGATAGAGACTCTTCACGATCTCGACGCGCTGGCGGGCGCCGAGATCGAGATCCTGAACCTTCGTGTCGAGATACTGGTCGACGTCGAAATCGTAGCGCGAGCAGATCTCTTCGATGTCGTCTCGGGCGGCCGACGTGTCGACGAAGCCGTTATCGCTCGGCTCGTGGCCCAAGATGATGTTCTGGAGAACGGTCATCGTCTCCACGAGTTGGAAGTGCTGGTGGATCATTCCCACGCCCGCGTCCATCGCGTCCCTGGGGGAATCGAACGTTTTGGGCTCGCCGTCAACGTGAATCGTCCCGGCGTTCTTCTCGTAGAGCCCATAGAGAACACTCATCAGCGTGGTCTTTCCGGACCCGTTCTCACCGAGGAGGGCATGAATCGATCCCTGCTCTAACGAAAAATCGACATCGTCGTTCGCAACGACGTCGCCGAATCGTTTAGTGATTCCCTCCATGCGAACGGCGGGCGGCTGTGTGTTTTCAGTTGTCATTATCCATCGTGAGAAATGCGGTCATAAATATTTATAGATGCTGCGGGAGACTCAGTTACAGCCGGAGGCGGAACACGGAACCTCGATGTCGCCGCTCGTGATTCCATCCTTCGCATCCTGGATGTTCTGCGACACGACGTCGGGCAGGTTCCCTTCGAACGCCTGGCCGATCACGACGTCGACGCCCTCTTCCTCGAGGCCAAGCGTGTTCGCACCCGTGACGCTCTCGAAGTTGTCCTCAGCGACCGCTGAAGCGACCTCCTGGGTCCCCTCGTTAATGTACTTGACCGCGGAGCCGATGATGACGTCCTGGAACTGATCCAGGGCCACGGACTGATCCGAGTCGACGCCGATGGCGAAACGGCTCTTCTGCTGGGCGGCCTCGAAGACGCCCTGCCCAGCCGCCGCTGCGGCGTGGTAAACGATGTCAGCGCCGTTGTCGTACTGGGAGGAGGCGATGCTGGCAGCGGTGTCCGTGTCGCTGTAGTTGCCGATGTATCCCACGTCGACGGTGACGTCAGAGTTGACCCACTCTGCACCGGCTTTGTAGGACTCCTCGAACGCGTTGATGAGGGACCCGTCGACGCCGCCGACGAAGCCAATGTGTGCGCTGCTCGGGTCATTCGAGTTCCCTTCGTGGGAGAGCTCCTCGGTCGTCATCGTCCCACCTAGGACGCCCGCGAGGTAGGACATCTGGTGGTTCGCCCACGTGTACCCGGCCACGTTGGGCTCGTCGACGTGAGCGTTGATGAGCATCCAGTTCTGGTCCGGGTAGTCCGCGGCGTTCTGCGTCAGGGCCTCGGTGTGGTTGTACGAAACCAGGACGATGAGATCGTAATCGCCGCTTTCAGCGAGGTTCGCCTGTGTGGACTGGTAGTTCGACTGCTCGGTCTCCTCGACCTGATTGATCTCGATGTCGTACTCCTCCTGCGCGCTTTGGAGGCCCTGGACTGCTAGGTCGTTGAACGCGTTGTCGTCGAAGCCAGCAGGACTGGAGACGATTGCGATGTTCGTCGCCGACCCCGAATCGCCGCCGTTGCCGCCGAGGCAGCCGGAGAGTGCCGTTCCTCCAACCGCGGTGGCACCCGCTGCGAGCATGGAGCGTCGGTCGATCGTGGTTCTCTTACCTGAATCTGCAGATTTATCAGGATTTTCTGTATTAGACATTACAGTCCAGGAGACGTTATCCTCCATTAAAAAATTAGGCATTCCTGCATATAATTTCGTTGAGACGGTTCACGTGTCGTCCGCGGGGCTTAGATTCTAGACGGTCGCTACACTACCTCAAACTGCATTAATAGATCACTGGACATGACCTCGAACGTCCTAGACTCGACCACGGAATCGCCGTTCGGTTGCACGACACCAAGATCGGAGACCTCGATACCGACAGCGAGCGATATGTGAGACTGTCTTCTCGACGATCAAGCGTACGCACGGTGTCGCCGTACGTGCGCGAACATAGCATTAGGAATTTCGAGAACTCGCCGTAAAATATATAGTTTATGATATCAAGATAGTGTAGACACAGTGAATCCAAGTGCTGTATAGCAATTCACCAGAGCCGAATTAAGTTAAATAGAGGGGCGAAGAGCTGTATCTGCACGACCGGAATTTGGTGAAACAAGTAGTTCGTTAAGACTGTGACATATCCTCATTGATGCTCGTTGTGGACCGTTCTGTCTGATTCACATTCACTGTCCAATTTCTATTATCCACCGCCTCCAAACGTTATTACCCAATACACAAATTATGAATTAGGTGTCGAAAGCCATCGGGGACCCCGAGCGAGCCGTCAACGGCCTCCTGTCGGTCGCCCAGCTCCTGGAAGAGCCGCGACTGGCTCGGCTCTATACGTTCATCCTTCATGAGGGCGAACTCACCATCGACGACATCGTCGACGCTCTGGAAACACCACGGACGACCGCGTATTCAGACACTGGAACGCTCGTTGATCTTGGGGTACTGACGCGCAACGAAGAGCAGAAGACACACACACACACACACGTATTCGGCGGTACCGATCACCCTTACCGCTAACCTTGACGGGGACGAATACACAGTCACACCGACCCTCATCGGGGCTTCGGTCGTTCGCCGCAGGATCAGGATCTCAATCTCCTGATCGAAAAGTATGGGATGGGAAAACTCGCGGCCGCACTCACGTACGCAATCCCGTACGCCGAAGGCAAGATGTCGGAGCGAGTGGCTGCCCGGGAACTAGATTTCCAGCCCGCCTTTGCCATTGCCGTCTTGCAAGCCCTTCGAGAAGTCGTACTCGACATGCAGACGGTCGATCCGTGCTTTGATGACATTCGAAGTGCCCGCGACCAACCGCCTGAGACGGAGGACTGACGGGTTGATAGATGAACGGGTCTTTCAATCCGATCGAAGAGAGCGTCGTCTGGGTCGCAGATATGGGGCTGTTCGTGGCCTGTGGACGCCAGCAAAACAACAAATACACAGCCCTCGAACGGTTCGCCCAGCGGAACGATCTCTCGTTCGTGATTCCACAACGCATGTACAATGAACTCGGTGGGGCGCCAAATCGAAGTACACCTGGTCAAACCCCGATCGACAGCGCGATTAACGCAGGTTGGGTGACGGTGGCCGAGGAACTAGACTATACGAACAGCATCGTATCGCAGGTGATGGATGACGTACGAACGTATATCGCCCAATCGTCAAACCGGCGGGAATATCAGACCGAAAAAGCAGACACCGCACTCGCGGCCGTTGCAGCAGAACAGCTTACGGGCTCTGATGTCAAGTTTGCGTGCGTCGTGACGACTGACATTGACGCCGGCGAAGGTATCGTTTCGGCGCTCTCACGGAACGGGTTCGACGGGCGCGTTCAGTTCAAAAATGGGTTCGAGTTGATCGAGGAGATTGCTTAATTCATCGTCGCATTACAGGTCATCGGAGTAGTCTCTCAGCTGCTCCTATTAGTTCTGAGGATCGAAACCAACGCTGTGTGGCGATTCACAAGAACTCAATCACGTACAATCCAACCTTCGTACGCGAAAATACTGAAGAACTCTAGTAATGAGGCGGGCTAATATAGCCCGTTACGGATCTTCTTTTCAGCGACTCCGTAGCCGTCCGCGGGTACTAGGTCCCACTTTGATGGGGTGTACCCAAGGAGTTGACGAATCTCAGATTGTGGAACTCCGGTCCGAAGCAGGCGCGTTGTGAACGTCGACCGAAGTGTTCGAGAGGTGACGTTCTCGGAGAGACTGTCTTCACTGACTGACTTGACCCGTTTTGTCACCGTTGAGGGGGTGATCGCAACCTCACTTTGCGTTCTGAAGAAGTCCTCGAACCGTTCGACCCCGTCTTCGGACAGCGGAATCGACCTCACTCGAGACCTTATGCCCTTAACTGCATCTGCCGGGACTTGGAGCATTTGCTTTTCGCTATCGAGCCATTCACAGCTCAAGCGACTGAACTCACTACCGCGCAGTCCAGTATGGCCGAGCGCGTACACGGTGAATCCGTGTCGGTTTGACCTCTCTTCTGCGGCCTTGAGCAGCTTGTTGTACTTCGATGGCGACAGCGGTGCGGGCTCTTTACTCATCCTCACTGAGCACTAGATCGTACAAGTTCGCTTCTTTTGGATCTCGGGCATACTGCTTGAGGAACTTGATGCCGTCTTCGACTGCGATTTGCCCTTCCAGGAAGATGGGGACCTCAAATGGGCTCCCCACGCCCCAGGACTCGAGGTGCACGACTGCCTGCATCTGATTCCCTGCAAACTGAAGCTGCTTTTCATCATCCACAGACTCCGCGTCAGAGAGGTCGGCGTGCACCTTGATGATGAGTGCTCTCCCTTCTAGCAGAGACTCTTTCGCCACTGCGATACTGTGGACTCCTTCCGTTTCGCTGAGGTTTCGGACGTAGTTTTCCAGTTCGATACTACCATCGTTTTCGTTTTGTGATTCTGATTTTGACATAGATCACTCTATGCAGGTTCTGCGATTTTCGCCTCAAATGGCGCAATTCGCCGTGTAATGGCGATCTCTACTACCCGACTTCGCTGCAAGTGATCTTTGGTGAGTTTAGTAAAATTCTTTGCGATAGATAATATGACAGGTTCTGGCTCATCTTGGTTAATGACTACTTCACTTAAAGGGTTTATATAGATTTTCGGCTGGAGAGGGTGTAGATTATAAATTAGGCTCGGCAGACGTGAATCAATCACTATGAGCCAATAGACCTGGTGCAGAAATCAGGCAATAGAGGTCCTGAGACCAACCTTCAGCCAGTAATAGAGATAATAACTACTTCTTCGAAGTGGCGATTATAGATAAAAAGCTTCGAAAATAGATCGTAGATTCTCTTGGGATCTCCCTATTTGATGACTTCGATGAACTCTACCTCCCCTTTCGACTCTAACTCGAGCAAGAACCTCGCTCTCCCAATCTCATACTCCCCTTTCGTGGATGAGGAGACCTTCACGCGATCCACGTTGTCCTCGTTGATTACCCCGGCTACCCGCGCAGAAAGTGATGGACTATACTGAGTAACTTCTTGTTCGCCGACGCCGTACCAGAGGGGCAAAATTATTTTTTCGTCATCGCTTTCGAGCGACATCAGCCCTTCCAGTTCGCTTTCCGGCCATTTCTTTCCGAAGAAAGCCTCAGAGAGGATTATGATTCCGTAATCAGAGTTCTTCAATCCGTCATCGATTGAGCTTCGTAGTTGGTCGCCGATTTGGAGTTCAAATTCATCAAACCAGACCTCAAATCCCCGGTCTCGGAGCTCAGTGGCGAGTGGCCGGGCGACTGGATCCTTGTCCTCCCCTGCGTGAGAGATGAATACATCGTAGGCAGTGTCCTCGGATTCAGATTCGACGCTTTTCAGACTCTTTTGATCCTCCTCTGTCTTTTCAGGTTTGTCGCTACTGACCTCATTCATTCCGGGGCAGCCACCGGACAATTCATCATACCGCTCGAATCCCGGTACGGTAAGCTGAAATCCAGAATATGTTCCGGATCGCTCCCTGTAGTAGACTAGCCCATCATCTTTGAGCTGCTGCATTCGGGTCGCTACCGCTTGGTCACTGATTTGGAAGTCATACAGAGTCAGGATGTCATGAACCTCGGATACCGGTACAGCGCCAAAACCGTTACAGGCCGAAATCCAGTAGACTGCAAGCCCCACGAGGTCTTGCTGGCTGTCATAGTCGCTTTGATCGGCAAATTCGGGGAATGCGTTCATAATGCGGAATAATCATCTGCCAAGATAATGAAACCACGGTCATATCTCTCCCGAATGGTGAAAATTGTCCTCGGCCCGTAGGACGGTGATGACCGATGAATTATCATGTAGTGGTTCATTGCGGCTGGAGTATCGAATCTATAGTCACTACCTTTTTATTCCAGAGAAATACGTCGACCGACAAGGGAATGGCTGTCTACGATACCAGCGAGGAAATAGGAGATAGTTGGCTTAGAGCCGATCCAAGTAGTCGCGCCGCTGTTCCATCTTCTCTTTCTCAGTACGCCGGTCGTAATGCTGTTCGATGACCGCAGGGCTCACGTTCGCACGATCGCTGACGACGTTGTCCGGGAGGTCGCTGTTGAGCGAGTGCGTAATGCTTCCCCGTCGGATGGCGTGAGGGTTGACGTTTGCAGGACACCTGAACGCCTCTTGGTCGTTGACAGCAGCCTCACACTCCTCTGGATCCCGATCTTCGGGACACTCTGCGCCACGGAAGCACGGTCGGGTCGCCTGGTAGACGTACTTCCGTAGCGTGGTTTTATTCGCGCGACCTTGTCTCGACGCGACGAGCGGGTGGCGACCGAAGTCGTCAGTGACGGTCGGTCGCTTCTCTTCGATCCAGTCGTCGAGCAGCATGCAGATGTCATCCGACAGCGCGACCAGGCGCTCACCGTCTTTCTTGTTCTTGATTGGTGTGTCAGCCTCCGGACGGTGGTGGACCTCGATGTACTGCTCGCCGGGATTGTAGTCGTCAACGTCGAGGGCGTTGACGCTGCTAACACGCATCATCGTGTGCCACATCAATGCGACGGTGACGTGTTCACGGGATGCGTAGTCGTACTTGGCGAGGTACGAGAGAACCGCTTCGGCTTCTTCGGTCTCAAGCATCTCGTCACGGGTGTTTTGCTCTGGCGTCATCGACGGCGAACGGACCTTCGTCGAGAGATCCTGTTCGACAGCGTCGATCGACTCGGCCCAGCGGATGAACACGCGAAGCGTGTCCATCTGGGTCTTCTCGCTGGCGACGGAGAGGTCACCGTCGTCGCGCCGCCAGAGGCGGTACTGTTGGATTTTGCGACCGGTGAGGTCGTTGAGGTTGTCGATGTCCTCCATCTCGCACCAGCGCAGGAAGTGCTTGAGGCGGTACCTGTGCGACTGAATCGAACTCTCAGCGAGTTCGGCTTCCTTGTCCGTGAGGTACAGCTCGAGTGCTGTCTCCGGATCGATTGGCTCGAGACTCATAGTCGTGAGTCGCGAACCGATAACGGGTCGATCTGAACTCCGCGATTT
>SDGW01001555.1_pt1 | contig 14116 bp, 11 predicted proteins | sample 2873831 | NCBI WGS metagenome assembly SDGW01 (sample SAMN08132700, study PRJNA421101) | hypersaline lake metagenome | isolation source: celular fraction 0.22 microns magnesium sulfate-rich crust from ephemeral... | place: Spain: Penahueca Lagoon, Toledo | collected 2011-07
GCGAGGAGACCTTGTCCGGCCGCGACGGTCAAAAAGAAAAAACCGGGCAAGAGGGTAACGAGGAACGCTCCCGGAAGTTTCCAGAGATGGGCGAGCTGAGACACGAAGGCGAGTGCTGCCGCCAGATAGCGGGCAGTCGAGTCGGACGTCGGCAACTTCGACTCGAGATATGAATCGACGAGCGGCATTTCAGACCACCTCGAAGTTCGCCATCATCATGTTGTCCTCGTGCTCGAGGTTGTGGCAGTGGAAGACGTACTTGCCGCGGTAGGGGGTGAATCGAGCGACGACGCGGGCCGTGCCGCCGTTGAGGAAGATGGTGTCCTTCCAACCGGCGTCGTACGGGCCGGGCGGACCTCCGTTGCGCGAGATGACTTTGAAGTGAACGAGATGCATGTGGATGGGGTGTGCTGGGTCGGCAGAGAACTCCCAAACCTCGGTAGACCCAAGCCGAGGTTTTGCATCGATACGCTCGGGGTCGTATCCCCTCCCGTTTATCGTCGACATTCCGCCGAGCGCGCCCGCAATGAACGAGAATCTTCGGGTAGCTGCTGCTGCGTTCGGATTCGGGAAGGCGAGGTCGGGGGCGAGGCGCTTTGGGACTTCGCTCTCGTCGGGTTCGTCGCTGACGACGTCGAACCGCATCACGTCCGACACGCGGCCGTCTCCCAGCCGGTTGGTGAGCGTCACCTCGGAACCCACGGAGTAGTCGGAGAAATCTACGACGACGTCGAATCGTTCCGCGGGGGAGACTCGGACCGTGTCGTGGGAAATCGGCTTCGAGAGTAGCCCGCCGTCGCTACCGATTTGAACGAAGGAATCACCGCTGGTCGGGGATGGGTCGAGTGCGAGTTCGTACGTTCTGGCGTTCGAGACGTTCAGAATCCTAAATCGGTACTTCGTCGTTGTGACATCCATCCGCGGCCACGGCGCGCCGTTGACGAGAATCGTATCCCCGGAGACGCCACCGTGCGTCCCGAGAGTCGTCGACGCAAGCACTCCGTGGTCCCCCATGAGCGACGGGTCGACGGACGGATAGTACAGTTCGCCGCCCTCGGTGAACGTCCGGTCTGCAATCATGAGTGGGACTTCCTTGTCTCCATCGGGGAGTGGAAGTTCGTTCTCTCGTTCGTCGCGGACGATGTAGAAGCCGGCGAGGCCCTTGTAGACCTGCGGACCGGTGAAATCCATTCGGTGGTCGTGGTACCAGAGAGTCGCTGCACGTTGCTCATTCGGGTATCGGTACACCTTCGAGCCACGTGAGACGCCGGCAATCGTGCCAGAGACGTGGTCACCGAGATCGTCCACCGTCAGGTCAGGTGGGAGAACGAGATCGGTCGGGAACCCGTCGCTCTCCGGCGGTGTCACGCCACCGTGAAGATGGGTGGAGACGGGGACGGGAAGTTCGTTCTCTTGCTCGATAACCACTTCTCGGCCCCGTCTGGCCTCGATGGTCGGCCCCGGAAAGCGGCCATCGTATCCCCATATCGTGGTCTCGTATCCGGGGAGGATTTCAGCGGTCTCCTCTCGCTGTGTGATGGTGTAGTAATCGGTCGTCTCGTCTGTCCGGTCCGGTTCGAGGACCGGTGGAACGGGCAGTCGAACGTCGAATTTCTCGACCTGAGGGCTGCTCACTAGAGCTGATTCGACGAGCCGTCTGGCCGAGCCGGAGACGGTGCCGAGCGGGAGACCGACTCCGAGACCAGCCATCGTCCCGAGCTTCGCGAATTCACGGCGTGTGAAGTTCATCTCTCAGACGAGCGTAGCCCCCTGACCCCGGTCAACGTTCACGTAAACATGTTGGCCTGAAGATCGGCGCTTGCTCGGGTGAACATGTAGACGTGAACCCTGATTCGCTCGTAGGAACACCATTCACTCAATGTCGAGAGTAACAGACCTCCGCTGGCGGCGAATCGTCGCCGGTGGAATCGCAACTCACGTGCTATCGATGGTCGTGTTAGTGGTCGTAATCGTCGGATACTCGTTTTTCGGCGCGTCCGGAGCGGGCGGCCGACCCAACGAGATGGCCCTCCAGCAGTTCGGGACGACGTCGGGTGCGCTGCTCTTCCCCGCCCTGACGATACTGCTGACAGTGTTGGCGGCGATGTGGGTCGTCCGTCGAGTCGACCCTGAAACAGCGACGAGTCACGGTGTCGGAGTCGGTGTAGTCGTTGGCCTCCTCGGCCTCGCGTTCGGCGCACTTGACGGGACTATGCTGATCCGCTTCATCACGAGCGTTGTCGCTGGAGTGGTCGGTGCAAAGTTGCAACCGATGTTCTCCGTCGGGTCACCACAATCGTAGTCTCCCGTGGTCGTATTCTGCGTCTGGCTGTCGTCAACATGTTCAGGTCAATGCTGATGCGAAATTGAGTACGACTTCTTGCTGATGAGCCAGCAATCGAACTGTAATCGCGTCGCTTCGAGAGACGACTCCGAGACGAAGAGGAGTCCGAATAGAGACTTCGGCTCGGTGGTCACGATGAGTCAGGACGTCTCGAATCGAAAGGCTCTGATTATCGGTTGTGGCGTCGCTGGCCCGGTACTGGCGATGTTCCTGCAACGAATCGGCGTCACACCGGTCATCTACGAGGGCCGACCGGAGCCCCGTGACGATGAAGGGTTCTTTCTCAATTTGGCGGAGAACGGCACAGACGTCTTAGAAACGCTCGGTATCGAAGACGACATCCTCGAAGCAGGCCACCCGTCGGAGCGTCTGGTTTTCCAGAATCACAAGCAGAAACAACTGGGAGAGAACCCCCAAGAGACGGTTCTGATCAAGCGCGGACGACTCACGAAGGAGCTGCGAGAAGCGGCACTCGACCGCGATATCGAAGTGAAGTTCGGGAAGCGGTTGACCGACGTGCAGGTCCCCCACGACGACATGGCGATTGCGTACTTCGAGGACGGAACGGAAGCGCACGGGGACTTTCTCGTCGGCTGTGACGGGATTCATTCCCAGACCCGGCGGTCGGTTCTGCCGAACGCTCCCGACCCCGAGTACACCGGAATCATCGACTCCGGTGCGTTCACGCGCAACGAGTCGATTCCGCCGTCCGATGGCGTAATGCGGATGACCTTCGGCGTGAATGGGTTCTTCGGGTATCAGAAGGTCCCGACGGGCGAGATCTTCTGGTTCGAGAACCACGAGCGACCGCAGGCGCCCGACCGGGCGACACTGGACGCGATATCGACGCGAGAGTGGAAGGAAAAACTGCTTGAACGCCACCGAGCCGACCACGACGAGGTAGCCGAGATCATCCGCTCGACCGAGGGGGACATCGGCAAGTGGCCGGTGTACGACCTCCCGTCGCTTCCGACGTGGTACCACGGAACGGTCTGTCTGATCGGCGACGCTGCACACGCGACTTCACCGCACGTCGGTCAGGGAGCCTCGTTGGCGATGGAGGATGCAATCGTCTTGGCGAAGTGTCTGCGGGACGTCGGAGATATTCCGGACGCGTTCGAGACCTTTGAGGCCCTGCGAAGCGAGCGCGTCGAGGAGGTAGTCGAACTCTCTCGGGAGACGGGCAACCAGAAAGCGCCCTCAAATATCGTGACACGGAAGATTCGGGATTTGGTGGTTCCGTTCTTCCTTAAGCGAGGCGTCGAGAACTTTGAGACGATTTACTCTTACCGAGTAGACTGGGACGAGCCGGTGAGCGCGTCGGATTCCACTAGTCACGGGGTGTGACCTCACCAGTAGGAACTCGATTTCGGACGACAGCGGTAAACATGTTCACCTGCGTTTCCATTACTGTGGAGGGTCAAGCACTCCTATGCCACGAGTACGTCTGAAAGTCGGTCCAATGCCGGATATGAAAGCGTTGTCCGACGCGTTTCCGGAGACGGTTATCCGGTTTCTGGCGAACTATCCGACGGAGAACGGTGTCTGTAGCGTGATGGAGGTTCGAACGAGTGAGCCGGAGCGATTCATCGAAGAAGTCCTAGAAAACTGGGACACGGGTACGCTAGAGATACTACACAAAGACGACGACACGGTCGTCGTGACTATCGAGGGAGAACCGCCCGAGGGATACTTCGTCTCTGAAGACATCGAGTACCATCCGACGACTCCGGTCGTCGCCCGTGACGGCTACCTCTTCATCGAGTTCGTCATGCCCGAGTCGAAGATGGCGGCCATGTGGGATTCGCTCGACGAACGCGACGTCGACTATCAGGTCCTCTCCATCACCGACGGCTACGACGTCGTCGATTCGCTCACTGCTCGCCAGCGTGAAATCCTCACGACCGCCATCGAACGAGGGTACTACGACACTATCCAAGCTTGGGGACGACTCCGCTCAGAACCGTCGCGAAGAGCCTAATATCGTCGTATTCGCCGTACAAGCCGACGTTCTACTCGTTTTCCCGCGTATTGTCGACGGCGTGGTGGACGAGCGTCGACTCGGCTTTCCGGAGATGCTCGGCAACCGTACTCGGGGCACAATCGAGACGGTTCGACACATCGGCGACGGTTACCTGTCGCGGTTCCTCGTAATAGCCCGCGTCAATTGCGGCCGTGAGGACCTCTCGTTGCCGCTCGCTGAGCTGGCTACTGAGGTGGGTCACACCCGTAGCCTCGCTCCGAATCTTTTGGACCGAGATTTCTATCTCGTCCGGCGTCCCGTCCAAGGTTCGCTGGAGCGCGTTCGAGTTGCCGACGATAGTCAGTTGAATGGACCGGTCGACACCGTAGACGACGGGTGGCATCACGACGACGTTCTCACCCGCGTACGCATCGACGAGTGCTCGGGCACTCCCCTCGAGCTGCTCGCGAACGTACAGGTAGAAGCCACCGACATCGGACGCAACTGACGAATCGACGAACTCCGCCGTCGCTACATCCGCAAGCGAGGAGAGAAACGGCTCCCGTGGGCCGCTCACGTGAAACAGCAGGACGTTCGTTTCACCGACGTGTGGATTCCACTGCAACAATCGCGTCGGTCCGTACGCTGAATGCTCGGCGTGACGCAAAACGACTTCCAGTCAAAGGTGTCAAATATCGGTATGAACAGTCCCAACGAGACTCTCCGGCGCTCCGACCGAAATCGGTGATCGTCACCTATGAGTTCACACAAACCGACACGGGAATCTCGCTCCGAAGCGACGACTGCGAACGAACTCGCCGACCTCCTCGGGGACCGAGCCACTGCCGACGCCGACCACGTGAACGCCCCGTCGTTCGTTGTCCGGCCAGACATGGTACAGGACGTTCTGACCACCCTCCAGGACGAAGCCGGTTTCGACCACTGTTCGTGCGTAACCGCACAAGAGTACGAGGACCGCTACGAGACGATCTACCACCTGAAAAAATACGATGACGCCACCGACGAAGTGAGTATCGTCGTCCCGGCACTGAAGTCCGATCCCGTCTCGGAGTCCGCTGCATCGGTGTATCGGACGGCCGACTGGCACGAACGGGAAGCGTACGATTTGATCGGCATCGAATACGAGGAGCATCCCGACCTCCGCCGTATCCTACTCCCGGAGACGTGGCAGGGACATCCGCTCAGCCTCGATTACGATCAAGAGAAACCACAGGTCGTAACGTTCGACGAGAACGTCAATCCCGTCGCGGAGAGTACGACTGGCGAGGAGGGTTCGGACACGATGTTCCTCAACATCGGACCGCATCATCCCGCGACGCACGGGGTTTGTCACTTACAGACGGTACTCGACGGCGAGCAAGTCGTGGACGTCGACCCCGATATTGGGTACATCCACCGCTGCGAAGAGCAGATGTGCCAGCAGTCGAACTACCGCTACCAGATCATGCCGTACCCGGACCGCTGGGACTGGAGCGGTGCGGGACTCCTGAACGAGTGGTCGTACGCCCGCGTCGCCGAGAGACTCGTCGACATCGACGTTCCCGAATACGCGCAGGTACTTCGGACGCTGAGCGGTGAACTCTCCCGAATACTCGCACACTTGCTCTCGGTCGGCGCATACGCACTCGACATCTACGGCGACTTCACGGCGATGTTCATGTACGCGATAAACGAGCGCGAGAAAGTCCAAAAACTCCTCGAAGACCTCACCGGCCAACGGTTGATGTTCAACTACTTCCGACTCGGCGGGGTCGCCTGGGACATCCCGCAACCCCGTGAGGAGTGGCTTCAGAACGTCCGTTCGTTCACCGATAGCCTTCCCGAACAGTTAGAGGAGTTCCACGACCTCCTCACATCGAACGAATTACTGCAAATTCGCACCATCGACACCGGCGAACTCCCACCGGACGTTGCGAAGTCCTACGGGTGTACCGGACCGGTTGCGCGTGGGTCCGGTATCGACTACGACCTCCGTCGTGACGACCCGTACGGGTACTACGACGAACTCGATTGGAACGTCGTCACCGAGGACGGGTGTGATAACTTCGCTCGTCTGCTGGTTCGGTTGCGAGAGATAGAGGAATCGGCGAAGATCGTCGAGCAGTGCGTCGATTTACTTCAGGACTGGCCGGAGGACGAACGCACCGTCCAGAGTAACGTCCCCCGCACGATTCGACCGGAGGAGGACGCAGAAATTTACTCGGCCGTGGAGGCCGCAAAGGGGGAACTCGGGATCTACATTCGGTCGGATGGCACCGATACGCCCGCCCGATTCAAGATTCGCGGCCCCTCGTTTTCGAACTTGCAGGTAATCTCCGAGATTGCCGAGGGCGAACACATCCCGGACCTTATCGCGTCTCTCGGAAGCCTCGACATCATCATGGGTGACGTCGACCGATGACACGTTACGGCGATCCAGGGGAGAGTATCGACTCACACCTCGTCCGGTCCGCCGACGCCCAGTAACCGAGGGTTTTCCTCCCCACCGTCGCTCAAACGCCGGTCATCGAGAAGGTGGCCGACCGGGTTCGCCCGTCAGACGAACTCCTCTATCAGCGGTGCAGAAACGATCCGATAGTGGGTCAAATCACGGAGTTCTCGGACAGTACCGGACTCGTCGTCGCTGGGGGCTCCGACGGTTGTTCGGGGAGATGGAACGCGACTACCGCCGGAATGGAGGTCGCTAAACACGACCGCACCGTGTGGACGGACGACGACTTCCATCGCCCCGACGACTGGGCCGAGAGCGAGCGGAGATCGGCGTCGAGCCCGGTACAGATCTTCTCGACAGCCTGATTGGATGCTCCTTTTGGAGTGCCGCGAGGCGACGGACGGCAACGATATGTTTTCGATGGAGGAGCCGATCGCTATGGAAGCGACGTGCCAGCGGCTTGCTGTCGCCGAACACGACGAATCACTGCGTCAGGAACGGTATCGATGGCGAAGTTTCGGAGGCGACATCCGAGAGCGGACTGCATCGTTCCGAGACGGCCGAGGCGGTGGGATTCACTGCGGACGCGGTTCGCACGGGGCTTCCGTTCGCGTTCGTACTCGTCGAAGGCGCGCTCGTGGTCGTCGCATGTGGCGAACGCGTCGGCGAGCATCAGTCCGTCCTCGATCGCTTGTGCGGCCCCCTGTCCCGCGAATGGGAGCATCGCGTGTGCGGCGTCGCCAGTGAGGACGACGCGGCCGCGTGACCAGTGTTCGAGCGGCGGCAGATCTGCGAGCTCGGTTTCGATGATCGTAGCGCTATCGAGTCCGTCGAGGAGTGCGGGAATCGGCTTCGGGTAGCCATCGAGGTACTCGCGGAGCGCCGTCTCAACTTCGGTGGCCGTCGCACGGTCGTCGGTCAACGGTTCGGGTGCAGTCGCAAACCAGTAGAATCGGTCTTCGTCGACGGGTGACCCGCCGGTGTAGGTGCCGTTGCCCCAGATTTCGAATCCCTGCGTCTGGTACGGATTCGGGATGTCGAGGGAGACGAGCGCGCGGTAGGCGATGGCGTCCAGCGGTCGGGGTGTGATGCCGGGCGCGACCGCGTCGCGAATCGTGGAGTGGATGCCGTCTGCACCGACGAGAATGTCTGGTTCGACCGTCGTGCCGTCGTCGAAATGCACTATCGGCGGGTCGGTCCTGACGACGTCAGTGCAGTTCATACTGGTCTGCACGTCGGTCTCCAGTTCGTCCAGGAGGACGCGTTGAAGATCGGCGCGGTGGATGGCGACGAATCCGCATCCAAATTCGCTGCGCTCGACGGCATCGAGATCGAATCGCGTCATATACGTGCCATCCGGCGAACGCAGACCACCGCCGCCGAGGGGTTTGCCTCTAGCGCGGATTCGGTGAGCGAGACCGAGGCGCTCGAAAACGAGCATTGCGTTCGTCTGGAGGAGGATACCGGCTCCGATGGGTTCGTATTCAGTGGCCGCTTCGTAAACGGTCGGTGAGATGCCTCGTTGTTCGAGCGCGACGGCGGTAGTGAGTCCGCAGATTCCGCCACCGACGATAGCGATTTCCGGCCGTTCGCTGGCTTTGTTGGTAGTCCGGCTAGACGTCGTTCTAGTGTGGGATGGCTGAGTTGAGGACTGGTCTGTCGTCATGGTTCGGAATTGGGGCCGTGCTCGGATGGTGTTGCTGTCGGTTATTCACGCGCTTTTAAGACAGCTCAGCGAGCGGACTATCACATGAAATATCTGACCGTCCGTCTCGAACCCGCGGAGGGAGAGGGGTTTCATCCGCTCGGAAAGCGACTCACGGCGGAGCCGACGATCCAGCGGGAAGCGATTCACCACGTCGAACTCCTCGAAGACGGATCGATGATGACGCTCGCAGAGGGAAGTGGGGACAAAGAGCGCTACGAGGAGATCATGTCGTCGTCGCCGTCCGTTCACGAGTACATGCTGTCCGGGGACAGCCGCTGGATGGCGGTCAGCCGGTTCGACCCGACCGACTCCGTCCGCGAGATACTGGAGTGGCGACAACAGGCCAACGTCGCCCTCGAAACGCCGATCCTGTTCGGCGTCAACGGCGCGCAACGAGTCACTGTACTGGGTGACGAGTCGGCATTCAAGACGCTATTCGAAGCGGGGGTCGCGGTCGAGGAAGTTACCTTCGAGGTCCTAAAGACCGGCGAGTACGCTCCGGGCCCCGAGCGACTCACGCGTCTCCTGACGACTCGCCAGGAGGAGGTGTTGACGAACGCGGTCGACGTCGGCTACTACAAGACGCCCCGTGAGGCCACACACGAAGATGTCGCTGAAGCCGTTGGCCTCGCCCCGTCCACAGTCGGTGAACATCTACGGAAAATCGAGGAACGCGTATTCGAGGCAATCGTCCACTGACACGGAGTCATCGCTTTTCTGGCTCAAGGGCTATCGTCGACGTACAGCGCGGACGGGTATCCAAAACAGCTCCGACCTGGTTCGGGACGCCCCAGTGGAAACGATCTCGAAGGCGTTCGAAGAGTATCACGGCCGGGGAAGCTGGGAGTCGCTGTACATGCTCCTGCAGCAAGCGCCAGACAGAGCGGCGATGCAATCGCAACTGGAGGCGGCTGGCGCACCAGCTAGCCAGCAAGAACTCGAGGCCAGGCGGGCAGCGTATGAGGGACGAGCAGAAAACGGCAAATTAAGACGGTCGCCAGCACGGAGTTCGACGCTGAGCGGCTCGCGACGGGTGGCGACGAGTCAACCGCTACTGGCTCTGCCGACTTGTGCGACACGTCATCGGAGATCTCGGAGACGAGCGCAACGGTTCGAGACGGGTCTCGAGTACTGACAGCCGAACAGTTGACCGGAATCGGCGACAGTTCCACGCTCGCGGTCGGGAACACGGACACTGGTGGCAGCTCACACTTGGAAGCATCCATAAATACCGGTGGTGGTTCTGGAGCGTCGTCGTTGCGACAGAACAAGGTGACGGCGAACTACATCGACAAAGTCGACGAGTTCGGGATGGAGGCAACGTACAACGCTGAATTCCAGCGCCTTCGCGAGGAAGGCTGTGTCGAACCGGAGAAGTACGTCCACGACGTGCACACGCGTGGCCTCTACCTCAAGGCGAGAAACGACGATGTCGCTGGCCCAGTTCTGGAAGCATTGGAGGATCGGGGCCAAATCTCCAAGCCGTACTCAGGGTTTGACTTCTTAGTAGTGGCTCGCGATGGGAGCGAGCCAGAGCGGTGTATCGAACTGAAATCGTCTGGGTCGAACACGCGACGCCCGTCGATCAGCTGGAACGAGTGGAAGTCGGCGCGAAACGAAGACCTCAGCGAGGTATACTATCTGTACGTCGCCGTGGAACTCGAATCCGGCAAGAGCGGTGACGCGAGGCTGATTCAGGTTCCGCACCCGTTCTCGACGCTCGATTCGCGCGAGCAAACCGTTCGGTCACAGAGTCTGGAGGTCCAGGTGAAACTCTCGAAGTTCCATCCAGAAGAGCAAGAGGTGGTCGAGCGCGCAATTCACTGGAGGTAGTGAACGCTCGAAAATGGACAAGTTCAGGTAAGAATACAATGTCTCAACTCCGTTTTGTCACGAACAAGTCAAGCCGCTAGGAGGCTATCTATCAGGGGCTAGTCGCCGAGAGCAGCAAGCACCTATGAAACGGTGTGGGATACCCGTTTTGCTTCGTAGTAAATTACCCATGACTGTCCGAGACTTACACCCCTTCCGCCAAAGTCCTACACCAGTAGTAATCAACACTCCGGAGAATTACATTCTATGTTGGTTAAGATGCTGTTCAGCTGATTATCCTACTGGGGATTTGGTCCGTGACGAAGGGACCGACACACTTGGACAGTCATCCGCATCGCGACTAGACAGTGGCAAAGGGATGGGGAAGGATTTCTCGAACCCAGCGAGGTTCGAACACTGTAAGAAGAGACGGTGATCGCCGGGATCAGCTTAGCCGTCGTCGACCGAGACGGTCGTCTCGTAACCCAGCGCGTTCGAAACCAGTTCCATCCCCAACTGCGAAAGGAGGTAATCACTGAGTCCGAACGGGTGGAGGTGGTCCTGGGTCGCAGGCGGTAACGCCCCGCCAATTACGTGAATGCCGCGCTCTGAACCCGACCGGGTGAGCGACCCCGCGGACACGCCTGGCTCTATCTCCTTGTACCTGCCCGCTGTCGTCGCGGCGACGGTGCCGCCCGCCGCCCGGAACTTCTCTGGATCGACCAGCGTCATGGGCGAGTCGAGCGCGAGGCTATACCCAAGCGGTACCCACTTTCCGACCTCCTTCTGGTTCGGCTGCGTCCCGGCGAGCAGCGGGTGGTCGTCGTTGCGGTCGCCGACGAACGACGTGAACACCGAGTGGTCTGTGATATGGACCTCTGAGAACGGCCGCGAGAGGTCGTTGTCCATCGCCGCCAACAGGTGGACACCCCGGTCGGTGAGGACGAGATTCCCGCCGGCCGCTACGTACCGGTCGAGCGCCTCGACGTACCCGGGCGAGTCGGTCCCTTCGTCGTGATTCAGGAGAAGGTTCTCGAAGGCGGGAGCGTCGTCCCGCAGCAAACCGCCGTCCCGCACGTCCGCAACGCTTAGCGCTTGCGTCTCACCCCCGTCGGTGAACTCCTCCTGATACTCCTCGAAGAATGCGAACGGGGACACCTCGTACTCTCGCTGGGAGAACTCCAGCACCTCCCGGGGGTCGGGGTTCTCACCGTCGGACTGCAGCAGCCCTACCGTCACCTCAACGTCCTGTGACCCCTCGGTAACGTTACCCACCTTGACGACCCATTCGCCGGCGGTCCCGACCGTGGCGGTCACCATCGGACGGCTCGCACCGAACCCGCCGGTGGTCCCGCCGAACCGGCGGCGCTGGACCACTTCACCGTCTGGCGAGCGGACCTCAATGCGGACACCGCTGTTAGGTGGGGCGGTTATGGTGAGTTCCCGCGCGGTCGCGGGGACCTCGACGGCGATACGGCGCTCGCCGTCCGGGTCGAGTTCCAGCAAGTGGGATGTCGTCCGGTAGTCGGTCCGACTTTGAGGCCCGTCGCCCGCGAACGAGAGGTCGTCGGACGACCGGACGAGCGAATCGGTGGTCACGTACGCCGTGGAGGCGCCGCCTGTTCGGACCCCGGCGTCGACCTCCTTCGAGGCGTGTTCCGCGGTGGCGCGAATGGCCGTCGCGTTGGCGACGACCCAGGCGTCGACCAGTTCGGGGATGAACTCATCGACGGAGTAGACCGTTTCCGTGGCGAACGTCTTGATGTCGCCCAGTCCGCCGTTCTCTGGGGCTGCCGACATCCAACTGATGGTGTCGCCCGTGGTCGAGTAGCCCAGGATGTCGAACAGCGTCCCGTACTTGTAGGTTTTTTCAGGGATCGGTGGAGCCTCCTCGCTGTACTCGCCCGCCTCCACGGCCTTCTGGTTTAGTCGCTCGAAGACGTTCTGTAGCTCCTCGCTCGTGACCATCTCCTGGAGGTCGGACCGACTGACTGCGTCGCCGATGGCGCGCTGGAGCGCGTAGAGGTCCTGCATGTCCTCGTAGTCGTAGTTTCCGTTGAGCGGGAACCCCTCCAGGAAGGTCTCCGACGCGTAGAAGCCGTGGAGGTCGAGACCGTACTCGAGATTTTGGTAGTCGCGCGTCCGGAAGTACTCTGCGATGTCGAGTTCACCCGGGACCGCCTCCGTGAGGTACTCTGGGACGTCGTCGTCAACGCCCTGGGCATCGTCCTGCAGGTCCGACCCCGCCGGCTCGGCGGGGTAGTGGTCGGGGTTGAGGTAGCCCGGCGTCGGGTACGACCGGTTGGGATCCGCGCCCGACGCGAGTAAGGTCTTGTACTCGTTGACCCGGACGAGACGGTCCTCCGTGACTTCCTCACCGCTGTAGTACTGGGTTTGTTTTGAAACCCAGCCGTCGGGGTTGTTTATCATGAAGAGCAGCGCGAGGTCGTCGAGCAGCTCTTCGGTCTCAGGTTCGTTCCCCGTCAGGAGGTCTTCCACGAACCGCAGCATTCCCTCCGGTCCCTGTCGCTCGCTGCTGTCCTGATTGAACACCAGCACCTTCTGCTTCTCCGCGAACGACTCCTGATCTCCCACGTCGTCGGTCAACTCGAAGAGCCAGATCTTCTGGGGTTCGATATCGTGTGTCCGGAGGTTGTATCGCCCGAGGCTCTCACCGATGGAGGTCACTCGGAGCCGGTCCGAATGCTGTTCAGCGAGGTGCTCCATTCCCTGGACCATCTCCTCGAAGGAGATGAACCCCGTACTCTCGCGGGGCCCTGGGAACACCCGCTCGTCGTACTTGTTCAACCGCCAGAACGGATTGGCTCCCGGCGAGAACAGCACCTCCTCAACCGCAGGGATCTCGACGAGCTTTCCAACTTGTTCTGGTGTCGGTTCGACGTAGGCCGCCAGCTCCGGTTCGCGGGTCGTCCGGAGCGAGTCGACGAGCTCTCGAAGCCGGAACACCCCCGAGATGTCGTCGAGTCGCACGAGCGTCTCGACCGACTCGTTCGTCGGCGTGTGGTTGACGACGAACTCGTAGGTCGAGGTGAACTTCTCCGACCGGAGTTCATCCTGTGCGGTCGATCCGCCAGATAAAAGCAGGGTTCCGCTCGCGGCCGCTGACAGCCGCAGGAACTGTCGTCTATCGACTCGGCAGTTGTCGAAGGTCGCGTTTTCCCGTTGTGTCATCGAAAACCCCCGCCCGTGTAGTGTGTTATCACAGGCCAACAAAACGACAATGTAACAATCTATAGTAGTTTTTGTCCGTTCGTGATAGGTCTCGGCAGACCTCGGCTTGATGTCTGTGACCCCCAATCGAATCCATTACTTGTTAATAGGCCTGAATTAGTTGCGCGCAATATAGAGTGTATTGTTCATCTTCATTGAGGTGGGCCACACTCGTAGTTCTCGTTATACGTTTGGAAGGAATAACCTCTGGCGTCCGGTATAAGTATTCTAACATTCATGTAATCTTCTTCCTCGTAGGCGTGTTGTCTCGCCTGTGTAATCGTATCCAGTTCAATCCATGAAGAATCGTCATCAAGTTGTGCCCGGACAAAATACTGGCCGGGTTCCTCCCATTCTTTTCTTTCGACACAGTTCGTATAGATTTCTCGCTCACCAGTCGCCTCAACGTGAAGTTCATCCCAGAAAAGGAGGTCAGTTCCACGTTGAAGAAGTACCGAAACGACGTGTGAATTATCATCCCGGTTTTCGACTTCAATTGTACTGACACGGATTGCCGACGGAGAGGGTTCCTCATCAGGCGTCATTGAGCAACCACTAACACTAGTTACTCCTGCGACCACCGACAGAACACGCCGTCGAGAGACC
>SDGW01000685.1_pt1 | contig 14112 bp, 11 predicted proteins | sample 2873831 | NCBI WGS metagenome assembly SDGW01 (sample SAMN08132700, study PRJNA421101) | hypersaline lake metagenome | isolation source: celular fraction 0.22 microns magnesium sulfate-rich crust from ephemeral... | place: Spain: Penahueca Lagoon, Toledo | collected 2011-07
GATACGGGCACGGCTGACCCTCGCTCGCTCACTTCGTTCGCTCGCGAGGATCCCGCCGCGCCCTTTTAATTAGGCTCACCCAGCCGCGGGAACGACCGCCACGCGAGCCACACCGCGAACCCGGCGATCGCGAGCGTCGCGCCGGCCAGCAGCGGTCCGGGCTCGTATAAGAGGGGCGGGTGGTAGCCGAGTCCGTAATCGAGGGCGACGTTGCCGGCGGCGACCGCGGCGGCAACGGCGAGCGCGCCGCGCGTCGTCCGACCGAACGCCGGGAACAGCAGCGCGAGCCCGACGAAACAGAGGTGCGTGCCGAGCACGCCCCAGTAGTAGATCCAGGCGTCGGGGGCCGCCACGTACTGCGAGAAGGCGAGGTTCAGCGAGACCAGCGGCCAGAGGCCGAACGTGACCAGCCAGACGAACGCGAGGGTGTGGAGGTACGCCAGCGGTCTCGACGTCGGCGCGTCGGCGACGACGCTCCCGCCGGTCCGCACCGTCGGAACGAGCGTCAGCAGGACGGCGCCGCCGAGCGCGACCGCGACCGCCGAGTCCGCGTACAGCGGCCACAGCGGGACCGGTACGTCGCCGGCGGTCGGGGCGTAGTAGCCGATTCCCACCGCGAGCATGAACGCGACGAACGCGAGCACGACGCCGAGGCTGCGGGACGTACCGAGCAGCTCCTCGGCGATCGCCGCGCGGACGCGACGCCGGACGGCCGGCCGCCTGAGCCGACCGAGCGAGCGGAGCGCCGAGGCGTCGTCGGGGCGCGTCACGCCGGTCGCTTCGACCGCGAGGTATAAAAACCGCGCCCAGCGGGCGATTATCAGAGCCGGTGTTTTGCGAGACACCTTTTTCAACGGTCGCGGCGTTGACGCAGTTATGGCAACCGAGGACGCCGAGCGTTCGCCGCAGTCGCCCGACGAGGCGGCGAGAGCGGCGCCCGCGTCCGACCCGCCCGTAACGAGGGGGCGGTACTCGTGGCGGTCGTTCCTCGCCGACCGCGGCCGGGCCGACGCCGCGGCGGCGCTGTACGCGGACGTCGGCGAGGAGCCGGCGGTCCCGGCGAGCGCGGTCGCCGCGCACGCCGAAGACGGGACCCACCGCGTGCTCCGCGCGCCCGGCGTCGACGAGCCGTTCGTCGCCGACGGCGACACGCCGGTCGCCGGGCACGGGACGCCGGACGCCGGGACGCTCGTGGTCGGCGACGGCCACGTCGCGCTCAGCGGCGACGCCGTCGTCCCCGACGGGACGTCGACGGCGGCGGTGGACTCGGAGGCGTTCGACTCCGAACCCGAGTCCGAGCCGGACTCGACGGGCGAGGAAGACGAAGAGGACGTCGCGGACGAGGCGGACACCGCGGACGAGGCGGACACCGCGGACGAGGAGGACGGGCTCGCGGTCGGTCTCGGCGGCGTGACCGGGACGGTCGCCGTCGCCGCCGCCGACGTCGAGACCGTTCCGAGGCGCGCGCCGACCCCCGAGGAGTGGGCGCGCGTCGACGTCGACCCGAGCGAGTTCCTCGGGTTCGACCCGTCGGAGACGGGGTATCGAGTCCGGGCGGCCGCGGCCGTCGGAGAGGTCCTCTGGGACCGCTGTTCGGCCCGGTACGACCTCTACGAGGTGCCGGTGCTCAAGGGGTACTACACGTGGGACGACTACCGCGACGAGTACTTCCTCGACAAGGAGGGGAACCCGCCGACCGAGGTGAACGAAGAGGGGGAGGAGGTGCCGCTGGAGTTCACCCACGAGGACAAGACGGAGGCGCTGGGGTTCGACCCCGACCGGACCGAAGAGCTGCTGGGGGCCGGCGGGACCGCCGCCGAGGAGCTCGCCGACCTCGTCGACGAGCGCACGGTGAACGTGAACCCCGAGGTCGACGAGGACGAGTTCTTCTCGACGGCGGCGGGCGACACCACGCTCGCGAACCGGTACGACCTGGAGAAGGCGGTGCCGATGCCGAAGAAGGCCCACTTCCGCGAGATCGAGCGGTACTGGGTGAACAAGCCGTACGCGTTCGTCATCGTCTTCCGCTCGACGAAGGAGAACGAGGTGAAGTACTACGCGGTCCAGCCGTACCGCACCGAGATCGAGACGGACCTCGTCGAGTTCCTCACGGGGAAGCTCCGGACCTCGATCAAGTACGCCGACGAGGCGATCGCGGGCGGCGACGAGGAGTTCCGCAAGGGGGTCATCGTCGACGAGGCGCTCACCCTGCTCGACCGGTACGACCTCTACGAGCGCGAGGCGGGCGACCGCGGGGTGATCGACGACCTCGTCGACGAAGCGGTCGACCGGTTCGGGTTCGACGTCACGGAGGGGATCGCCGCCCGGATCACGGAGTCGCTCGGCTACGAGCCCCCGACGGCGTCGGAGTCGGAGTCGACGCCAAGCAAGATACTCGCGAGGCCCGAGCCGGCGGTGATGGCCGAGGACCCGGAGACCCTCTCCGAGCATCAGGTCGAGAAGCTGCTGTACTACCTCAAGCGGGACTTCATCGGCTACGAGCGGATCGACCCGATCAAGTACGACATCAACGTCGAGGACATCTCCTGTGACGGGTACAACTCCCCCGTCTTCGTCTACCACTCCGACTACGAGCAGATCATCACCAACGTCTACCACGAGACCGACGAGCTCGACGACTTCGTCGTGAAGCTCGCGCAGCGCTCCGGGAAGGGGATCTCGAAGCGACGGCCGCAGGTGGACGCCACCCTCCCGGACGGCTCCCGCGCCCAGCTCACGCTCGGCCGCGAGGTGTCGGACCACGGGACCAACTACACCATCCGGCAGTTCAACGACGTCCCCTTCACCCCGATCGACCTGATCAACTGGAAGACGTTCTCGCTCGACGAGATGGCTTTCCTGTGGCTCTCCATCGAGAACCACAAGAGCCTGATCTTCGCGGGCGGCACCGCCTCCGGGAAGACGACGAGCCTGAACGCCGTCTCCCTCTTTATCCCCTCGAACGCGAAGATCGTCTCCATCGAGGACACACGGGAGGTCGAGCTCCCCCAACGCAACTGGATCGCCTCCGTCACCCGTCCCTCCTTCTCCGACGACGACAAGGGCGACATCGACGAGTTCGACCTGCTTGAGGCCGCGCTCCGCCAGCGCCCGGACTACATCGTGATGGGCGAGATCCGCGGCGAGGAGGGCCGGACCGCCTTCCAGGTCATGTCGACCGGCCACACCACGTACACCACCTTCCACGCCGACACGGTCGGCGAGGTGCTCAAGCGGTTCACCACGGAGCCGATCAACGTCTCGAAGACGATGTTCACGGCCCTCGACCTGGTCTCCGTCCAGACCTCCACGCGAGTGCAGGGGAAGAAGGTGCGCCGGAACAAGTCGCTGACCGAGATCAACCACTACGACGCCGAGAACGACGAGATTAACGTTCAGGACGTGTTCCAGTGGCAGGCGGAGACGGACGAGTTCCTCCAGATGGGCGACTCGAACACCCTCGAGGACATCATGTTCGACCGCGGGTGGAGCCGCGAGACGCTGAACGAGGAGCTCCGGAAGCGTCGGGTCGTGTTGGCGTACCTCATCGACCGCGGCCTCAACAGCTACGCGCAGGTGGCCGCGACGTTCCAGGCGTTCATCAACGATCCCGAGACGGTGCTCGCGCTGATGGCCAACGAGGGGCTGGAGCGCTCGCTGGAGGACCTCCGGGAGATGGAGTCCGTCCTCATCAACGTCGACCGCGACAAGGAGGAGATGGTGCCCCGGCCGGACCCGGACGAGGCGGGCCGGGAGGAGGTCGAGCGGATCCTCGACGAGGCCGAGGACCTGTTCGCGGAGTACCGGGGCCGGATGCCCGACTCCGTCGCCGACGCGCTGCTCGACGTTGCCCCCGCCGTCGACGTCGAGGCGTCGCCCGACGCCGACCGCGAGGCGCTCGAAGAGACGGCCCGCGAGGCGGCCGCGCTCCACCCGGATGCGCTCGGCCCGGAGCGCCCCGACGCCGGCGCGGACGGCGACGACGTGGAGACCGACAGCGCGACGGACGGGTCCGTGACGGGCGACGGCGCGACGGACGGCGAGGCGGGCGCCGAGGCCGAATCTCCCGATCCCGACCCCGCTCCCTCGTCGTCGGGATCGGTTCGGCACGACAGCTTCGAGGGGGTCGCCGACGCGACCCCGGTCGACGGCGACCCGAGCGTCGGTCCGACCGGCCGGACGCCGAACGCCGGCGACTCGGCGGACGCAAACGGATCGGGAGCGACGGGCGACGACGACGCGGACGACGACGCCGACCCGAACGCGGACGACAGAGCGATCGACTTCGACGAGCCGTTCGACGAGGGGATCGACGTGTTGGACCCGGCCGACGAGGAGACCGATACGCCCGCGGTCGATCCCGACGATGAGGCGAGCGAGAGCGACTTCGCCGGCGACGACGGGGAGGAGGGCGACGTGGTCGACGAGGACGACGGCGAGGGGGAGGAGAGCGACGAGGACGACGGCGACAGCGATGAGGACGACGGCGACAGCGATGAGGACGACGGCGAGGCGGACGGCGAGGACGACGACATCGACGACTGGGGGTTCGGCACGGTCGAGTCCCCGGAGGAGCGGTAGCGCCGTGTCTCCGAGGAGGCGGTCCGCGTGAGCCTCGATACGGGGGTCGGCGACGGGTCCGCCGACGCCGACGTCCTCGCGGAGCTGTTCTACCCCGTCTTCGAGCTGCTGTTCGACCCCGACGGCGACTTCGTCGGGGACGTCGAGCGCAAGCTCGCGGAGGCCCGGATGCCGGACCAGGTGGAGATGTACGTCTCCCGGGCGCTCGGCGTCGGGCTGCTCGTCGGCGGGCTCCTCTGGGCGCTGGGCACGCTGATCGGCTACGGCGTGTTCTCGCTCGGACTGATCGACCCGAGCGCGCTGTCGCTCGGGATGCCCGCTCCCACGCCGGCGATCCGTGACCTGTTGCGGTCGCTCGTCGTGCCGACCGCGGTGCTGATAAGCGGGCTCGTCTTCGGCTCGGTCGGCTTCGCGCTGGGGTTCGGCTCCCTCGTCGCGGTCCCCTACTCGCGGGCGTCCTCGCGGAAACGCGAGATCAACCTCCTGCTCGCGGACTCCGTCTCGTTCATGTACGCGCTCTCGGTCGGCGGGCTCAACCAGCTCGAGATCCTCCGCGCGATGGCGACGGCGGAGGACACCTACGGCGAGGTCTCCCGCGAGTTCCAGAGCATCGTCAACGAGACGGAGTACTTCGGCACCGACTACCGGAACGCGATCCGCCAGCAGTCGATGGAGACCCCCTCCGACGAGCTCTCGCAGTTCCTCGCCGACATGCTCTCGATCGTCAACTCCGGCGGCGACATGGAGAGCTTCCTGAAGGACAAAAAGGAGAAACACCTCCGCACGTCGAAACAGGAGCGCGAGATGACGCTGGAGACGCTGGAGCTGTTCGGCGAGATGTACATGACGCTCTCCTTATTCCCCCTCCTCCTCATCATCATCCTCGTCATCATGGGGATGATGGGGGAGTCGGACGACTTCCTGCTGTACGCGACGGTGTACGTCCTGATCCCGCTGACGGGCGTCGGCTTCCTCGTGCTCGTCTCCACCGTCAAACAGGACGAGCCCGGCGACGGCTACCTCCGCCCCGACGGCGGCAGCGAGCGCCTCAGACAGACGAGCCAGGAGGGGCTGCTCCACTTCGGACTGATCGAGGGGTTCGTCGGGCGGTTCGGCGTCTTCGACCGGATCCGCGACCGGGAGGGGACGTACAAGACGAAGCAGATCGTCTCGGCGCCCCACCACTTCCTGCGCGACAACCCGCTGTACACGCTGGCGCTGACCGTGCCGGCCGCGGTCGCGATCGTCGCCATCGCGGCGCTCACCGGCAACGCGCCGACGACCTTCGACGGGTGGGTCGCCCGCCCCGTCTGGTCGGCGTTCGTCTGGATCTACCTCCCGGCGTACCTCGTGTTGGTCCCGCTCGCGGTCTTCCACGAGTGGAGCCAGCGGTCGAAGCGGGCGATCACGGGCAAGCTCTCCGAGAGCCTCCGGAAGCTCTCCTCGGCGAACGACACCGGGCAGACCCTGCTCGAATCGGTCCAGACGGTCTCGGAGACGTCGACCGGCCAGCTCGCCGAGGAGTTCGAGGTGATCCACGCGAAGGTGAACTACGGGATGAGCCTCCGGGACGCCATGGTCGAGTTCAACAACAAGTACGCCGTTCCGCGGCTCGCCCGGACGGTGAAGCTCATCTCGGAGGCGCAGGAGGCCTCCTCGCAGATCACGGACGTGTTGACCACGGCGGCGCAGGCCTCGGAGAATCAGGACGACATCGAGCGCGAGCGGATCTCCCGGACCCGGATGCAGGTGGCGATCATCGTGATGACGTACGTCACGCTGCTGGGCGTGATGGCGATCCTCCAGACCCAGTTCATCGACGTGATGGGGGACCTCTCGTCCCAGGGCGAGTCGGCCGGGGGCGCGGGCGGCGCCGGCTTCGGCGGGGGCGGCGGCGTCGACCCCTCGGTGCTCTCGATGCTGTTCTTCCACGCCGTGACCCTGCAGGCGGTGCTCTCCGGGTTCATCAGCGGCTACATCCGGAGCGCCGACATCATCTCCGGCGTCAAGTTCGCGGTGGTCCTGATGACGCTCGCGCTGGGGGTGTGGATCTATGTCGGGTGAGCGGCGGGCGACCGGCGCCTCTCGGAGCTCCCGAAGCCAGCGCCGGCGCTCCGCGAGCGACCGCGCCCAGACCCCGATCGACTTCGCCGTCGGCGCGAGCGTGTTCCTGCTGACGCTCGGGTTCGTGATCGCCTTCGTCCCGACGGTGTTCGACCCCTTCACCGGCGCCGCGACCGCCTCTCCGGTCGTCAGCGACCGCATCGCCGCGGGGCTCGCCGGCGACCTGCTCGCGGCTTCGCCGACCGAGCCCGGGGTGTTGTCCCCCGCGTGCACGGTCGCGTACTTCGACGGCGACGAGGGCAACGCCACCCTCGCCGACGCGGCCGGCTGTCCGGCCGGGGTCGCGAACGACACGGCCGCGGCGTTCGGGATCGACGACGACGTGCTCGTCGTCGTCCACGCGATGGGGGCATCGGACCCGATCGGGAACGCCTCGACCGTCTCGATCGACACGCGGTACGGGACGCACTCGGTCGAGCTGCGCCGCAGCACGAGGGACCCGGTCCGCCTCGACCGCGGCGGCGTCAGCGCCTCGCAGCGGCTCGTCTCGATCGACGGCGACCAGTATCGGCTCACGGTGTGGGTGTGGTGACGATGCCCCCGAGCGAGGACCGCGCGCAGGCGCACACCCTGGAGGCGTTCGCGGCGGCGGTCCTGATCGTCGCCGGGCTCACCTTCGCGCTGCAGGCGACCGCGGTGACCCCGCTGTCCGCCAGCACGTCGAACCAGCACCTAGAGAACCAGCAGCGCGCGGTCGCGGACGACCTGCTGGAGACGAGCGCGGCGAACGGCGACCTCGAGGACGCCCTGCTCCGCTGGGACCCGGAGAACGAGTCGTTCACCGACGGTCGGAGTCCGAGCTACTTCACGGGCGGCGGCCCGCCGAACGCGTTCGGCGAGGCGCTGAACGCGAGCTTCGGCGAGCGACGGATCGCGTTCAACGTTCACATTCGACACGGCCCGGACAACGCCGAGGAGACGACGCTGGTGGACATGGGATCGCCGAGCGACAACGCCGTGACGGCGACGCGCACGGTCGTCCTGACCGACGACGCGAACCTGACCGCGCCGGGACACGGGAACACGACGCTGCGGGCGCTCTCGAACGGGTCGGAGCCGGGCGAGTTCTACGCGGCCGACGCCGCCGCCGGCGCGATCTACGACCGAATGGAGGTGCGCATCGTCGTATGGCAGCTGTGACCCCCGGACCGTCCGACGGCGACCGGTCACGCGACGGTCCCCGTAGCGGCGACGGCCCGCGCGGCTCCCGTGACGGTCCCCGTAGCGACCGGCGGTTCCGCGACGCGGACCGCGGCCAGCTCCTGTTGATATCCGGGCTCGTCGTGGCCGTCTCGCTCGTGGCGCTCGTGGTGCTTCTGAACGCGAGCATCTACAGCGAGAACGTCGCGACCCGCGGGATCGAGGCCGCCGACGGGGAGGCGCTGGAGGTCCGCGCCGCCGCGGTCGAGGAGACCGGCGCGCTGATCGACGGGACGAATCGGAACCGTCCCGCGAACCACTCCGAAGCCACGGCGGCGGTCGAGAGAGGGATCGCCGACCTCGACGAATACCTCGCCCGTGCGTACGCCGATCGGGGCGGCGTGACCCGCGTCTCGGGCGACCCCTCGTCGATCCGCGCCGGCCGCTACGTGACGGGGAACCTCACCGCGAACGGCACCGGCGACGCGAACGCGACGCTCGCCGACGGGGTCGCCCAGACACGGGGGTTCGTCGTCGATGTCGACTCCGCCAACCTCTCGTCGACCGACGCGGCCGGGGCGTCGGACGACGCCTTTTATATCGAGTTCGACGACGGCGTCAACGAGACGCGGGAGGTGTACGTGTACCGGGACGACGCTGACACCAACGTCACCGTCGCCGTCGGCGAGAACGGGAGCGCCCCGACCGTCGTCTGTTCGACGCCGGCCGCCGACCGCGTCGCCGTCGACCTGACCGGCGGGACGCTCGGCGACGAGCGCTGTCCGGGGCTCTGGGCGACGAGCGCCGGGGCGCTGGGCGCCCCCTACGACGTGACCCTCGAGCGGACCGACGAGGCGAACGGGACGGTGACCGCGACCGCGCGTCCCGACTCGGGAGACGCCGTCGACTCGGACCTGACGGCGACACCGGCGGTGTACGACGCGGAGATCGACCTCAGCTACCGAACCGCGGAGCTCCGGTTCGAGACGACGGTTCGGGTCGCCCCGGGTGAGCCCGATGCGTGAGGGCGGGCGCGGCGACCGTCGCGGTCGCCTCCGCGGCGACGAGCGCGCCGTCAGCGTCGCCGTCGGGTACGTGCTGACGCTCGCGATCGGCGCGGTGCTGCTCTCCGGGATCGTCGTCGGGGTCGGCGGCGTCGTCGACTCGCAGACGGAGCGCGTCGTCAGAGACAACCTCGCCGTGGTCGGGCAGACCACCGTCGCGAACCTCGAGAGCGCGGACCGGCTCGCCCGCGCGGCGGAGATCGACCGTCCCGCCGATGCCGACGCCGCGAACGTCTCGGTCGACGTCGACCTCCCAGACAGGATCGCCGGTCGTCCCTACCGGATCGCGGTCGACAACGAGTCGGTGACGCTGCGGACCGACGACCCCGAGGCGGTCGCCGAAATCCCGCACGCCGCGACCCTGCCGGTCGAGCCCTCCCGCGTGCGAGGCGGCCCGATCCGTGTCCGGTACGACAGTTCGACCGGCCGGCTGGAGGTGACGGAGCGATGAGCGGGCGTGAGCGGAGCCAGACCGTCTCCGTCGGCGGCCTCTTCTCGCTCGCGGGCGACGAGCGCGGCGTGAGCGACGTCGTCGGCTACATCCTCGTGTTCTCGCTTATCACGATCACGATCGGCACGGTGTTCGCGGTCGGGATCACCGGCGTGGAGGACCGCCGGGAGGCCGAGCGCGTCGCCAACGTCGAGCGCGCGTTCGACGTGCTCGACGACAACCTCCGGGACATCCAGCGGTACGGCGACCCCAACCGGGCGACGGAGATCCGGCTGGCCGGCGGTACCCTGTCAGTCTCGACGGAGACCCGCGTCGCCCTCGCGACCACCAACGACTCCGACGACGTCGCGAACCACACGCTCGACGGGTGGACGTCGAGGACGATCGCCTACGAGGACGGCGACACGACGATCGCGTACGAGGCCGGCGCGCTGGTCCGCGGCGACGGCGACGGCTCGGTGATGCTCTCGGAGCCGCGCTTCGTCGCCGCCGACGGCCGGACGACGCTCCCGGTCGTCGCGCTGCTCCGCGGCGGTGGAGAGGAGCGCGTCGCCGGCGACGGCACCGTCCAGATCACCGTGACTGAGGACTCGAACGCCGACTCGAAGACCGAGCGCTTCGAGGCCGCGAGCGGCGAGACGCTGTACCTCTGGGTCGAGACGGACCACCCGGACGCGTGGGCGCGATACTTCGAGCGCGCCGACGGGTTCGAGGACGCGACCCCCGCCGACGCCGAGGACGTCGCCGTCGCGGAGCTGTCCCACGACGATCTGGTGTACGTGCGCGAGACGGTCCGGCTCGTCGGGCTGCAGCGCTGACCGGCGGGCGAAGCGGTCGAGTCGGCCGCGGGACCGCGTCCACTCAGTCGTCCTCGATCGTCACCCGGTGTCGGGAGACGTGCAGGTGACTCACCACGGGAACGGAGTCGCCCCCGAACGGCTTGGCGTCTTTGAGCGACTCGTCGTAGTGCAGGCTGAGGTCGGCGTCGTCGAACGCGAAGCTCCCGGAGGTGAACGACCCTTTGAACGTCATATTATTCTCGAGAGTCACGTCGCTCGTCGGCGCGTACATAACGCCCGCGAAGTCGACCCCGTCGGTCTGATTGCCCGCGAAGTCGACGTTGTCCCCGCTCGAGTACAGCCACAGGTTCTTCGTTACGTCCTCGTCGGCGACGATTCGCGCCTTATCCGTCACGTGGACGTTGCCCGTGTTGTACAGCTCGAATCGGGTGCCGGTGTCCGCCGTGATCGACGCGTCGTTCCGTACCTCGACCGCGCCGTCGACGAACAGCCTCTTTCGGTCGCCTCCCCGGGCCTGGAGAGTCGACTGATCCCGCATCGAGAAGTCGCCCTCGACGAGGACGTCGATGTCGCCCGCGTCTCTGAGATCGACCGCGCTTCCGTCCTCGCTCACGTTGAACCCGCCGGTGACGTGGACGGTCGCCCCGTTCTCGATCCGGAGCGTGCTATCGTTCGAGACCGAGATGTCGCCGTTCACGTAGGTGTCCTCGCCGATCGTTTTGACAGATCCGTTGTCGTGTTCGAAGCCGGAGACGGTATTCGATTCGAGATCTTGGTCGCGGATCCGGTTCATCCGCTCGGTTATGGCGCCTGAGATGGGGTCTGCGGGACTCAGCGAGTCGTCAATCCGCCGCTCGCCGGTGACGTTCAGCTTGTCCTCCTGACCGGACGGGATGTTGTACGACTCGGCGACGAGGTCGCCGTGGATCATGATTACGTCGGTGCCACCGCCGCCGCCGGCCGTGAGGCGGAACTCGCCGGTGGTCTGGACCACCGCATTACTACTCGCGTTGTCGCGTCCGGGATAGGAAGTATTGTCTTTAGAGTCGTAACTATCAGCGTACAGCGAGTCGATCCCTCCCGTGTCGAGCCGAGAGCGGCCAACCGATGAGACGCTCGCGCTGAGCGTCGGGTGGACGGTCTCCGTGCGGAGCGCGACGCGGACCTCCGTGGGCGACACCTGCGTGACGTTCGCCTCCGTGCGCGACTCGAAGAACCGCCCCCACGCCTCAGCGTACTCGCTCTCGACCGTGACCGTCACGTTCCCGCCGAGCAGGGGGTTCGAGACGTTCCCGGCCGGGAACAGTCCCTCCGGATGTCCCGAGGCGCCCGTCACGACGGCGTCGTCGCCGAGCCGCCCGTCGACGCCGTCGATCGTCACGAGGGGGAGCGTGAGAGTGTCGCCGCGGTAGTGGAACTCGGGCGGGGAGACCATCCACGAGCCGTCGCCGTTCGACCGCCAGACGCCGCCGCCCTGATACGCGACCCGCTCGTCGCCCCGCTCGTAGACCATCGTCCCGAGCGTGACGTTCCGGGTCGCGGTCTCTAGCCCGCCCGTCTCGTTTTCCGCCTCGACCTCGATGCGCATCACCCCGGCGTCGTCGTCGACGCGCACGTTGGCGCTCCGACCCGGATCGAGCCGCACGCGCTGACTCGTCGACCCGCCGTGCGCGACGAGGCTGGCCTTCGAGTCGAGCTGCGTCATCGTCCCCTCGATCCGCTGCACGTCGGCCGACGACTGGACGTCGGCGAGCGCGGTCGACCCGAGCCCGACCGTTATCCCGACCGCGGTGATCGTGAGCCCCAGGAGGAGCACGACGCCGATCACCTCGCTCTGTGCGCGGTCGGGACGCTTCATACGGGGCCGTACGCCGCGGGCACGGATAAATAGCGACCTCCGAGTATCGCATCTGAGAGCGGTGGCCGCCGGTCCGCCGCGCCCGTCCGGCCGCCGATCCGCCGCGCCCGTCCGACCGCCGCGTCCGCCGCGTTCGTCCGGCCGCCGGTCCGCCGCGTCCGCCGCGCCCGTCCGGCCGCCGCTCCCCGAGCGCACCACCTAAGCCCGCGGAGCCGCTCCGTACGGGCATGACCGAGGAGCTGTACCTCGCCGACGACACGGTGACGACGTTCGAGGCGACCGTCGAGCGCGCGCTCGACGACCGCGTCGTCCTCGACCGAACCCACTTCTACCCGACGGGCGGCGGCCAGCCCCACGACACGGGGACGCTCCGCGTCGCGGACGGGGAGGGCGGCGCGCGGTGGCGGGTGGTCGACGTGCAGAAGAAAGACACGATCTACCACACCCTCGCGCCGGCGGGAGACGGGGTGGACGCGGCGGAAGGCGAGGGGGACGCCCTCTCACCGCCCGAACCCGGTACCGCCGTCGTCGGCGAGATCGACGCTGCGCGCCGGGCGGCCCACTCGAAGTACCACACCGCTCAGCACCTGCTCTCCGCCCTGCTTTTAAACGAGTTCGACGCGCAAACCACCGGGAACCAGCTGTACGACGACCGCGCGCACCTCGACGCGGCGTACGACCGCTTCGACGACGCCGATCTCGACCGGATCGAGGACCGGCTCAACGAGCTCGTCGCCGACGGGCGCCCCGTAACGAGCTACGTGATGGACCGCGCGGAGGCGGAGGCGACCCTCGATCCGGAGCGCACCCGCATCGGCCTCCTGCCGGACTCGATCGAGGAGCTCCGGATCGTCGAGATCGGCGCGGCGGGCGCGGACGAAGCGGGTCCGGGGACCGACGCCGACCCCTACGACCGCACCGCCTGCGCCGGGACCCACGTCGACGACACCGCCGAGATCGGCGAGGTCGTCGTCACCGGCCGGGAGACGAAGGGGGCCGAGGAGGAGCGCGTCCGGTTCGCGCTCGCCGAGCACGTCGACGGCGGCGAATAGCGCTCACCGAGCACGCCGACAGCGGCGAATAGCGCGCGCCGAGCACGCCGACAGCGGCGAATAGCGCGCGCACCGACGCGGCGCGGCGAGCGCCGATCCGATCGCCCGCGATCCCGCCGTTTATATACGATCCGCGGTTGGTTCCGCCATGAAGTTCTGCGACGAGTGCGGCTCGATGATGAAGTCCGGCGAGGGCGAGGACCACTGGGTGTGTAGCTCCGAGGACTGCGGCAACGAGATCGGTCGCGACGACGGCGACGACGAGTGGACCACCGAGTCGCAGGTCGAGTCGGAGGTCATCGACGTGAGCGACGCGGAGGACAAGGGGCTCCCGCAGACGACCGCCCACTGCCCGGAGTGCGGCAACGACCGCGCGTACTGGTACATGCAGCAGATCCGCTCGGCCGACGAGTCCGAGACGCGCTTCTTCGTCTGCACCGAGTGCGAGCACAAGTGGCGCGAAGACGACCACTGACCGCCGCGAGACGACGCCGCCTCTCTTCTCTCCCGTCGACCTCCGCGCTCCTCCCGCCCGCGACCGCTTTTAATTACCTCGCCGGCGAACGGCGACCATGGACCCGCCCGTCGTACCCGCCGACCGCCTCGACGGCTGGCGACGCGTCGACGAGGCGACGGACCGGCCGTTCGCCGCCGGCCCGGTCTCGGTGACCGCGAGCACGGTGCGGTACGAGCGGGTCGAGTCGCCGGCGCCGCGGCCGTTCTGCTTCGCGAGTCGCCTGCGGATCCGCCCGGAGACGACGCCGAACGCCGCGCTCACCCGGCTCGTCGAGCGACGGGCGAGAGAGGGGTTCCGCGACCGGCTCGCGGAGCGCGACATCGAGGCGGTCGAGCGGCGCGGCGACCGCGAGATCGCGATCGACGATCCGGGCGCCTCGCGCGCGACGCTCTGGACGTTCCGCGGCGACTGTCGGACCGGCGAGGTCGACGGCAACGCCGGCGCGGGCGAGGCCGGTGGCGGCGACGACGGCGCGGGGAGCGGCGCCGGCGACGACGGCGCGGGGAGCGGCGCCGCTCCCCGCGC
>SDGW01000686.1_pt1 | contig 14109 bp, 12 predicted proteins | sample 2873831 | NCBI WGS metagenome assembly SDGW01 (sample SAMN08132700, study PRJNA421101) | hypersaline lake metagenome | isolation source: celular fraction 0.22 microns magnesium sulfate-rich crust from ephemeral... | place: Spain: Penahueca Lagoon, Toledo | collected 2011-07
CTGCCGGGCTCGGGAGCCCGGCAGGTCGCCCCTTTCAGTCCTACCCCCACGCCGTCCCACCCCGGACTACTCATCGACAGTCTCACCCGAAAGCTCGTAGCCGATCGGCGTACGGCGGAAAGCCGGTTCCGAGACGGTGGCGGGATTTTGCACCTCCGGAACGAACGCCCGGTATGTCCCTTCGAATCGGCTTCACGGGCGACGTAATGCTCGGCCGGCTCGTCGACGACCGCCAGCGTGATCGCTCCGTCGACGCGGTCTGGGGGAACACGCTCGAGCGCCTGCGCGGACTCGACGGGCTGGTGATCAACCTCGAGTGCGTGCTCTCGAGGCGCGGGCGGAAGTGGACGCGAACGCACAGACCGTTTCACTTCCGAGCCGATCCTGACTGGGCCGTCCCCGCGCTCGAGCACGCCGGCGTCGACGCCTGCGCGCTGGCGAACAACCACGTCCTCGACTACGAGGCGGTAGCGCTGCGGGACACCCTCGCGGCGCTCGACGAAGCGGGGATCGCCCGCGCGGGTGCCGGGGAAACGATCGACGAGGCGCTCGAGCCGGCGGCGTTCACGGTCGGCGGTTCAAACACCGAACTCGACGTGGCGATGGTCTCGTTTACCGACAACACGCCGGAGTACGCCGCCGACGAAAATTCGCCCGGAACGGCCAGAGTCGAGTTCGACGTCGATACGACGGAGACGCGTCAGCGGGTCGCGGAGGCCCTCGAGCGCGCACGCGAGACGGATCCCGATCTGCTGATCGCCTCGTTGCACTGGGGGCCGAACATGGTGACGGAGCCGCCGGAATCGTTCCGCGAGTTCGGGCGCTGGCTCGTCGAACGCGGCGTCGACATCGTCCACGGCCACAGCGCCCACGTCTTCCAGGGAATCGAGATTCACGACGGGAGCCCGATCGTCTACGACGCGGGCGACTTCGTCGACGACTACGCCGTCAATGACGACCTGCGAAACGATTGGAGCTTCCTGTTCGTACTCGCGGTGACAGCCGACGGACGGCCGACCGAACTCCGGCTCCATCCGACGCAGATCGACGATTACGCCGTCCACGAGGCGAGGTCGGAGGCGGCCGCGTGGTCCCGCGACCGGATGCGCGAGCTATCGGAGCCGTTCGGGACCGAGTTCGATCGAGACGGGGAGACGCTCGTTCTGCCGCTCGGTGACGGTGAGCCGGACGGTAACGATTGAGCGATCGCTCGGAACCGGCTCGAGCGGTGTGTCACCACGTCGTCCGGGCAGTTGACAACCCTTAAGATAGCAACTCCGCTACACCGGGGTAGTATGAAAGTGGTCGTCTCTATCGGCGGGAGCGTCCTCGTACCCGAGCCCGGCGGGGATCGGGTCGCCGAACACGCTGCCGTCATCGAAGACCTCGCGGCGGACGGCTGTCGAATCGGTGCCGTCGTCGGGGGCGGCGGCGTCGCTCGCGAGTACATCTCGGCCGCACGGGACCTCGGAGCGAACGAGATCGAACTCGATCAGCTCGGGATCGACGTGACGCGGCTGAACGCCCGGCTGCTCATCGCCGCGCTCGGCGAAGGGTCCGTGACTGCGCCCGCGAAGGACTACGAGGAGGCCAGCGAGGCGCTGCGCCGCGACGACATCTGCGTCATGGGCGGGGTCGCGCCGGCCCAGACGACCGACGCCGTCGGGGCGGCCCTCGCGGAGTACATCGACGCCGACCTGCTGGTCTACGCGACGAGCGTTCCCGGCGTCTACAGCGACGATCCCAACGAGGACGACGACGCGATCAAGTACGACGACCTCTCCGCGGCGGAGCTGGTCGACGCCATCGCCGGCCTCGAGATGAACGCTGGCGCGTCGGCCCCGGTCGACCTGCTGGCGGCGAAGATCATCGAGCGCTCGGGGATGCGCACCATCGTCCTCGACGGCACCGACCCCGATCGGATCGCGCGGGCGGTCCGCCACGGCGACCACGAGGGGACGGACATCGTCCCCGACGGCGTCGGCTCGGAACCGACCTACTGGGCGAGCGACGAGCGATGAGCGACGAGAGCCCCTATACCCTGCAGCGCGAGGACGGCGCGGACGCGCGCCACGCCTTCTGGGCCGACACCGTGGCGGATCGGATCGAAGAACGAAACCCGTCGGAGCCGATCGTCGTCAAGGGCGGCATCTCGCCCTCTGGCGTTCCCCACCTCGGCAACGTCAACGAGATCATGCGCGGCTACTTCGTCGCCGAAGTCCTGCGCGACCGGGGCCACGAGGTCCGGCAGGTCTTCACCGCCGACGACCGCGACCCGCTCCGGAAACTGCCGCGAACCCTCTGCGATCTCGAGGGGAACCTCGTCGATCTCGGCGAGGTCGACGCCGGCGCGCTCGGCCGAAACCTCGGCGCGCCGTACACCGACATCCCCGATCCCTTCGGCTGCTGTGACTCCTACGGCGACCACTTCGCGACCATCATCGGGGACAGCGCCGACGCCGTCGACGTGCCGATCGATCTGGTCTCGAACACGGAACTGTACGAGTCCGGCGAGTTCGAGGACGCGACGCGGTTCGTCCTCGAGCACCGGGACCGGGCGCGAGAGGTCCTCTCGGAGTACCAGGACAAGGTCGACGAGGACTACGTCCCGTTCAATCCGATCTGCGAGGAGTGTGGCAAGATCACCGAGACGGTGACGAGCGTCGACCTCGAGAGCGAGCCACCGACCGTCGACTACGAGTGCACCGACATGGACGCCGGCGATCAGACCATCGACGGCTGTGGCCACGATGGGACTGCGACGCTGCGCGAGGGCAAACTCCCCTGGCGCTTCGAGTGGCCCGCCCAGTGGCAGCTGCTGGGGGTCGACTTCGAGCCGTTCGGCAAGGACCACGCCGAGGGCTCATGGCCCAGCGGCCAGGACGTCGCCCGCAACGTCCTCGAGATCGAGCCGCCGGTCCCGATGGTCTACGAGTGGTTCACGCTCGAGAACGAACCCTTCTCCTCCTCCGAGGGGAACGTCATCCTCGTCTCCGACGTGCTCGAGTTGCTCGAGCCCGAGGTCTTGCGCTACTTCTTCGCGAAAGACCCCTCGAAGGCGCGGGACTTCAGCATCGAACGGCTGGATCAGCTGGTCGACGAGTTCGACCGGCTCGAGGCGATCTACTTCGGCGAGATCGAGGGAAGCGAGGACGAGGAGGCGTTCGCCGAGCGCGTCTACCCCTTCCTGGTCGAAGAGCCTCGAGAAGACCGAATCCGACTGCCATACACCTTCGCCGCGGTGCTGGGGATGACCGACGACCCCGACCTGCGCGAGGAGATCGCCCGCCGCGAGGGCCACATTCCCGACGACGCGCTCGAGTGGGCCGTCGAGGGCGCCTTAGAGCGCGTCGAACAGGCCCGCAACTGGGCGCGCCGCACCGGAAACGAGTTCGATTACGAACTCAAGCGCACCGAGATCCCCGCCCACGACTTCGATTCGGACACCGAAGCCGCGCTCGCGGAGCTGGCAGACTTCATCGAGGAGGGCCACGACCCCGACGAGATTCAGGGGGAGATCTACGAGACGGCCAAGCGCCACGACGTCGACATCGGCGACTTCTTCGGTGCCGGCTACCGGTTGTTCTTCGACGAAGAGCAGGGGCCGAAGCTCGGCCCGTTCCTCGCGAAAGTCGACCGCGAGTTCGTCGTCGGTCGGCTCCGGCGAGAACGGTGACGCCGGTCCGGCGGGTGGGCCCGTAGACAAAAGCCATTTGAGAACGCCGCACGGAGGTAGTATCAATGGACTCCGGTTCCTTCGCCCTCGTCTCACCCCCCGCGATTTACGGCTCGGAACTCCTCACTTGGGTGTTGCTCGGACTCGCGCTCTACTGGGGGGCGGTCGTCGCACTCCAAAACGCGGGTCGGCTACCCGATTACATCGGCACGCAGGGCCCGATCCTCACCTTCCACACGAAGCGCGGCCGAGAGTTGCTCGACAGGCTCGCCCGCCCGAAACGGTTCTGGCGAGCGTGGTCGAACCTCGGCGTCGGCATCGCGCTGGTCGTGATGGTCGGCATGTTCGTGTTTCTCCTCCAGGCGTCGATGAGCGCTCTTTCGTCGCCCCAGCCGACGACCTCGGCCGTGCGTCAGCCGCGGAACATCCTCGTCATCCCCGGCGTCAACGACTTCCTGCCGCTGTCGGCCACGCCCGGCATCGTCTTCGGGCTGCTCGTCGGACTCGTCGTCCACGAGGGCGGCCACGGGCTGCTCTGTCGCGTCGAGGACATCGAGATCGACTCGATGGGGATCGCGATGCTGGCGATCCTTCCCGTCGGCGCGTTCGTCGAACCCGATCAGGAGAGCAGCAAGGCTGCCTCCCGCGGCGGCCAGACGCGGATGTTCGCCGCCGGCGTCACGAACAACTTCGCGGTGACGATCCTCGCGTTCGCCCTGCTGTTCGGACCGATCGTCGGCGCGATCGGCGTCGCGCCCGGAGCCGCCGTCGGCGGCGTCGCACCGGACTCGCCCGCCGCCGAGGCCGGTATCCAACCCAACGACCGTATCACGGCGGTCGACGGTACCCCGGTCGAGGGCAACGAAGAGCTCGCGGAGCGAGTCGAGGCCGTCCAGGGCGAGCAGATGACCGTCGAACTCAACGGCGAGGAGACGGTGACCGTCGACCGGGCGTTGTCCGTGACTGCGGCGATGGACGACGGGCCGACGGGACTCTCGACCGGTGACAAGATCCTCGCGGTCGACGGCCAGTCCATCGCGACCGAACGCGGCTTCTTCGACGCCGTCGGCGACGACGGCCGGGTCACGCTGACGATCGAACCCGCCGACGGCGGGGAGCGCGTCGAGCGAACGGTCCCGATCGGCGCTGCGGTCTCGGTCGTCGACGGCGAGCCGCTCGCGGCCGAAACCGGTCCGACCGACGAGACCTTCGTCGTCACTCGGTTCGACGGCGAGCGGGTCCACAACTACGAACAGCTCGGCTCGCTGCTCGAGGAGACCGAGCCCGGTCAGGAGGCCACCGTGACGGGCTATTTCGGCGAGGAGCAGCGGACGTACACCGTGACGCTCGACAACAATCCGCGGACCGGCAGTGGCTTCCTCGGAATTCAGGCGAACCCGGGAACGTCCGGCGTCACTGTCAGCGACATCGGCGTGCAGCTCTACCCGGCCGGGGAGTATCTGGCGCTGCTGGGTGGGAGCGGCGACTCGCCGTTCGGCTCCGTCACCGACACGTTCCTCGGACAGATCGGGGTCGCGCTCTTCCTCCCGATCCTCGGCGTCATCGGCCTGATGCCGTTTAACTTCGCCGGCTTCACCGGCGGAATCCAGAGCTTCTACGAAGTCCAGGGTGCCCTCGGGGCGTTCGGGGACGGGACGGTCTTCCTGCTGGCGAACCTGCTGTTCTGGACCGGCTGGATCAACGTCCAGCTCGGCTTCTTCAACTGCATCCCGGCGTTCCCCCTCGACGGTGGCCACATTCTCCGGACCAGCACCGAGGCGGTCGTCTCCCGGCTCCCGATCGACGCGACGCGCGGCATGGTCCGCGTGGTGACGACGACGGTCGGGGTGACGATGCTCGTGAGCTTCCTCCTGATGCTGTTCGGCCCGCAACTGTTCGGCGGCTGAGCGAGCCGGTCACGAGCGCCGATCCGGCCGACTACGACTCGCCGGGGTCGATGCCGTGCCGGTCGTAGAACTCTTCTGGCGTCTCCTCGAGGCGCTCGAACTCGGTATCGAAGTAGTGTTCGTGGTGACGGACGACCTGTTCGACCACCCAGCGACTGAACTCCTCGTCGAACCGCCACTCGCCTTCGGTTTCGGGGATCTCGAATCGGTCGTCCGTCGAGAACGCCGCGTACACGTGGAAGAAACCGAGGATGACGTCGGCGAAGTCGCTGGCCTTCTCGCAGCCGGTTTCGCGGCGCTCCTCGAGTTCGGCGTGGCCTGCCTCGGTGAGTTCGAAGTACTTCCGATCGGGCTCGTCCGCGCGTTCGATGCGCTCGGCCCAGCCGTTCTCCTCGAACTTGTAGAGGATCGGATAGACGGAGCCGTACGACGGCTCCCAGTGACCACCGCTGAGATCTCGGATCTCTTTCAGTATCTCGTAGCCGTACCGCGGTTTCTCCTCGAGCAGCTCGAGGACGAGGTAGGCGATGAGTCCTTTCGGCGGCCCACTTTTCCGCATGTACTTCGTGGATTAAACGGACGGACGTAAAGGGTTTCGGTCAGATCCGGCGACGGTCGGTAGACGACCGGACGGCCCCGTAACGTCGTGGCAAATGACCGGGCAGGCCGGAAGAACGGCGGGACGAAACCCGGCCCTTCTTGGCCTCGCCGCTCCAACCGCCGCGCATGGAACGACGGCAGCCGCCACAGACCGAGGAGGGCTGGTACGTCCTGCACGATTTCCGGTCGATCGACTGGGACGCCTGGCGAGACGCCCCCGAGCGTCGGCGCTCGCGGGCGATCGAGGAGGGGATCGACTACCTCGCGTCCTGCGAGGGCGTCGACGACGCCGACGAGGGCGAGTCCGCGACGTTCGCGGTGCTCGGCCACAAGGCCGATCTGCTCGTGCTCCACCTGCGCCCGACGCTCGGCGACATCGATACGCTCGAGCGGCGGTTCGAGCACACCGCCCTCGCCGAGTTCACCGAACGGGCCGACTCCTACCTCTCGGTGACCGAGGTCTCGGGCTACATGTCCCAGGACTACTTCGAGGACGGGGAAACCGCCGATACCGGAATGGCACAGTACATCGAGTCGCGGCTCAAGCCCGAACTCCCCGACAGCGAGTTTCTGAGCTTCTACCCGATGAGCAAGCGCCGCGGGCCCGACCACAACTGGTACGAACTGCCCTTCGACGAGCGCGCGGACTACCTCTCGAACCACGGCGAGATCGGCAAGGACTACGCCGGCCGCGTCACCCAGATCATCTCCGGCAGCGTCGGCCTCGACGACTTCGAGTGGGGAATCACCCTGTTCGGCGACGACCCCACCGACGTGAAGGAACTGCTCTACGAGATGCGCTTCGACCCCTCGAGTTCGCGCTTCGCCGAGTTCGGCCGGTTCCTCTCGGCGCGCCGGTTCCCGCCGGAAGACCTCGGCGCGTTCCTCGCGGGCGAACGGGTCCCACAGGAGGGCGAGGGCGGCGACCATCCCCACGCCCACGGCGGCGGCGAGTCCGCGAGCCATCATCACGAATCCGGGGGCCACCACGGCGACGACTCGAGTTCCGGTGGCCATCATCACGGTGACGACGGCGACGAGGAGGACGACGTTCGCAGCGAACTCGAAGAGATGGGCGTCTACGCCGGCCAGCCCCACGGAGAGGACGTTCACGCGGTCGTCCTCTACTCGGCGGCCGACGCCGACGAACTGTTCGAGGAGGTCGAGGGGCTGCGTGAGAACTTCGACCACTACGATACGCACGTGAAGACCGCGGTCTACGAAGCGAGCGAGGCGGCGGAGCCGCCTCGGAACGGCGAGCGGGGAACCCGCGAGCGCGACGACGCCGAGACGGCGATCGTCAGCCTCTGGGACACCGACCGCGCCGCGAACACGGCCGCCGGGTTCCTCGCGGATCTCCCCGATATCGTTCGGCAAGCAGGCGATGAGGAGGGCGACTCGTGGGGGACGATGGGAATGTTCTACACGGTCAAGCCCGAGCACCGCAGCGACTTCACCGGCGCGTTCGAGGACGCTGCCGACCTGCTAGCGGAGATGGACGGCCACCGGAAGACCGATCTGCTGGTCAACCGCGAGGACGAGAACGACATGTTCATCGCCAGCCGCTGGGACTCCCGCGAAGACGCGATGCAGTTCTTCCGGAGCGACGCCTTCTCGGAGGCCGTCGAGTTCGGCCGCGACGTCCTCGCCGACCGGCCGCGACACGTCTTCCTCGCCTGAACGCTCGGAACTGATTTTTCGCGCCGGCTCGAGCCCGAGACCGATCAGCGCCGACCGGAATCCGCCGTCTCGTCGTAGAAGAAGTAGGCGGCGATCCCGGCTAACCCGAACGCCAGCGTCACGAGCGGCCACTTGCCGGCGTCGCGATCGGTCGCGACGGCGTGGACGGTGACGAAGCTCGCGAACCCGAGGTGGGCGATGAACGTCGCGACGAGAAACGACTGTCCTTCCATTACTCGAGGGTTCGACGCCGCGGCGAAAACCGTTACGGAGCCAACGGACGAGTGTGCGGCGCGAAGCGCCGCGAACGGCAAACGGCGGAGCCGTGAGCCAGTGGGCGAGCGGGTCGACGACCGATATGGAGAACGCTATGCGTTCGGAACGACAGGAGAAGTGCTTTCGATCGACCGTTTACCGAGGGACATCGCGAACGGGGCGCTACGCGCCTCGCTCGCTGGATATCGGTGTATAAAGGGTCGCTAGTCGATGTCGTGGTCCGGGTCGTCCTCGACTTTCCGCTTCATCGAGTCGCGACGGGACTTGGCGTCGCGACCGGTCGCCTCGAGCAGGAAGTCGTTTTTCGCGTCGACGGCCTCGCCAGCGGCCTCGAGTTCGTCGGGGCCGAGTTCGGTGGGGTCGCGTTCGTGGAACTCGACGCCGAGTTTGTCCTTCTTTCCGGAGTACTCGACGGCCCCAACGACGATCTTCTCGAAGACGGGGTTGTCGGGCTCCTCGATCAGGTAGAGGTCGCTGCCCTTGTACTCCTGGGTCCCCGTGATGGGACCGAAGTAGTCCTCGACGGTCGCCTCCATGTCGGGGATTCGTTCCTCGAGATATTCACCGCGACGCATCTTGTACTCCTTCATGGCTCGAAGAAACACGGGGGAGTGTTTACCTCTTTTCATAGCCGATGTTTCGGGTGTCTGATGCGTTCGCGAGGCCTGAAACCGGCGGCTGCGCCGAGGCAGGCTGACGACCGGTAGTCCCGGCGGAGGCGAGCCGGGCGTAGACGGTCACGAAAAACGGGAGAGAGCGCGCCACAGACCGAGAGAGACGGGAGAACGGTTCGGCGGGGGCGCGACTACTGCTGCTCGCGCTCGCTGAGATAGCCTTTCCGGCAGTCGGGACAGATATCGCCGGCGCGAAGCGAGCTCCGGTCGCCGGCGGCGACGTACTCACACCGCGGACAGTAGAACTCGGTCGGGACGTCGTCGGTGGACGAGCCGCTGCTCTCGGCTGGAGCCGGAGCCGACTGGGCGCGTTCGATGCCGATCCCCGAGTCGGATGCCCCGTTCCGGTCGGCGCCGACGGTATTTGCTTCGGGGGCTTCGGTCGTCACCGATCGGGCGTCGGTGTCGGCCGCATCGTCCGTAACGCTCGCACCGCCGAGATCGTCGGCAGGCGCGTCGTTCTCGAGGAGGACGGCGTCGTCGTCGATCTCCTCCGGATCGATCTCGTCGGGGTCGTCGGCGACTGCCGTCTCGGTGTCGGACTCGTCGTCCGGCCACGCGGCCGGTTCGGACTCCGCGCCGACCGGCGGCCCGACGTCGTCGGAATCGGGCCACTCGCCGTGGTCGCGGTCCCGGTCCCGGTCGGATTCCGGGCCGTCGTCTTCCAGGATCTCGCCGTCGTCGGTGACGGGGTCGCCGTTTTCGTCGGTCGGCACCTCGATGTCATCGGCACCGTCGTCGGGGGCGGAACCCGCAGACGGAGCCGATTCGGGGGTGCCGACATCGCCGGCCGCCGCATCGTCGGCGTCAGCGGCCGCGTCGGCGTCGATGAACTCGGCGTCCGTCCCCGTTTCGACGGCAGCGGCGTCGGATTCGGGCGGATCTTCTATCAGTTCTTCATCAGGATCGTCGGAGAGCGTGTCGGCGTCCGTCTCGGCGGAGAGACTCGTTACTTCGGTGTTCTCGCTGATGACGTTTCGCTCGCCACAGCGGGAACACTCCTCGTACTCCTGGACGGTTACGACGACTTCACTGCCCCGTTCTTCGCGCTCGCGTTCGACATCGGACTCGCCGAAGTCGTGCCCGAGCAGCGAACATCGCAGGACCATTGTCCCACCGTACCGAGCCATCCCATAAAAAACGTGCTGCCTGTTTGTCCCAGATTCGTGACAGTCGCTCGCGACGACGGGTGCGTCTCGGATCGCACTCGAGTTCCCACCCGCGGCCGGTCGCCGCGTGGCGACACCCGCCCCGATGGACCGTCGGCCGTCGTCGTCGGAACGACAAACGTCAAATCCCAGGTTGTCGAATGGACATACGGATGAGAGCAAAGCGGGAGTACCGGAATCGGGAGGGGACCGAGGTGGCCGTACTCGACGAACTGGTCAACCGCGCCGACGACGGGATGACGGTCTTCGAACTCCGAGCCGCCGTCGAGGTCGATATCGACGAACTCGAGGACGCCCTGTCGACGCTCAAGGAAGACGATCTGATCGTCGTCGAATCGGGCAGCCAGACGGTCATCAAGCCCGACGAGCGGGTGGTGCCCGACGAGCCGGCCGACGAGGACGACGACCAGTCGCTGGGGGAGTGGCTGCGCGAGCGGATTCCTTTTTGAATCGAAACGCCTGAGGGCCTCAGGCACCAGAAGGTATGCATGACCGTCATCGAGTCCATCCACGAGGACCACGGGGCCACGTTCGGCGAGCGCGCCGATCGGACGATCGTCGAACACTTCGGGCGGCCGGAACGGACCCACCGCGCGGTCCGCAACGGCGTCGGCCTGCTCGAGTTGGCCTACGGCGTGATCGTCGTCGAGGGTGAGGACCGCGTCGAGTACGTCGACAACGTCGTCTCGAACCGGGTTCCCGCCGAGGACGGGCACGGGTGTTACGCGCTCGTCCTCGACCCGCAGGGCGGGATCGAGGTCGAACTCTACGTCTACAACGCGGGCGAGCGCCTGCTGCTGTTCACCCAGCCCGAGACCGCCGAGCCGCTCGCCGAGGAGTGGTCCGAGAAGGTGTTCATCCAGGACGTCGACATCCGCGTCGCGACCGACGACTTCGCCGTGTTCGGGATCCACGGCCCGCAGGCCACCGAGAAGGTCGCGAGCGTGCTCAACGGGGCGGGTTCGCCCGACGAGCGCTACTCGTTCGTCCGCGGGACGATGGGCGACGAGGGCGTCACCGTCATCCGTACCGACGCGCTCACCGGCGAGGAGAGCTACGAAATCGTCTGCGCGGCCGACGACGCCGCGGCCGTCTACGATACGCTCTTGAATCAGGGACTGAACGCCGCGCCGTTCGGGTATCGGACGTTCGAGAGCCTCGCGCTCGAGGCCGGTTCGCCGCTCTTTCACACCGAACTCGAGGGAACGCTCCCGAACGTGCTGGGCCTGCGAAGCGCCCTGGACTTCGAGAAGGGGTGTTACGTCGGCCAGGAGGTCATCTCCCGGGTCGAGAACCGCGGTCAGCCCAGCCGGAAGCTCGTCGGACTGGTCCTCGAGGGAGAGCGGAGAGACGAGGACCGGCCGGTTCCCGACGCCGGCGCGGCCGTCTTCGACGGCGACGCGTCGGTCGGCGAGGTCACCCGCGCCGGCGAGAGCCCGCTGCTCGAGCAAGTCGTCGCGCTCGCGCTCGTCGACTACGGCCTCGAGAGCGACGAACTCACGGTCAGGGTCGGCGGCGAGGAGGTCCCCGCTGTGCTGGCCGACCTACCGTTCGTCGCGGGCTCGGACCAGTCGGGTCGGCTGCCGGAGTATCAATAGCAGTTCACAGCCGGTACTGCCGGTCGGCTCCGCGTCGGTGAAAACGGAGTTACATTCCTGGATCTTCGATCGGCGGTAAGCCGGCCGTCACCAACCGGCGAAGGAGTACTACGATCCCGTTCCCGAGGCCCCGAGCGAAGACCGCCTGCTCTTTCCCCGTGCCCTCGGCGGCAGTCGGATAGTACGACCCGATCAGCAGCGTCTCGCGGTCGACGAGCAGGATGCGACTGATCGCGACTTCGTTGTCGCTTTCGCGGCCGGTGAGCCAGTCGAGGCCGGTTTCGAACACGTGCGTCGTGGCGACCTCGTCTCCGAGCGTCTCCATGATCGTGTTCGTCTGACCGCCCAGAACGATCGAGAGGTCGCGGTCGGCTGCCGATCGCAACCCGTCGAACAGCGCCTCGGAGAGGACGTCTTCGTCGACGACGAGGAGTGCGATCTCGGAGCTCGCTTCGTTGATGAGATCGATCGTTCTCGACTCGATCGCTTCGTGCCCGGACAACGACCAGACCTCCTGGACCTGCTCGTCGTCCTCGAGCTCCTGCGTGTCCGTGTTCTCGAGGTGCGTTTGAAGCGTTTCGATCCGAGTGTCGTACTTCTGGCGCAAGGTCTGTGTCGCCTCGGCGACGCTGACGGCACGGTACACCTGCGGACTCGCGTGTTGTACCTCGACCAGGCCCTGTGATTCCAGCACCCGAATGGCGTCGTAGACCCTCGTCCGGGGCACTTCGGAGATTTCGTGTATCTCCTTCGCCGTGGCGGTCGGCAACTTGTTCAACGCGATAAAACAACGTGCTTCGTACTCCTGAAGCCCGAGATCCTGCAGCAGGCTAATCGCCTGTCTAGTAGTTTCGTTCTCTGTCATGGCCCAACCACGAGTTCGGCTATCCGAACAAGTGGAGTAGAGTACGTGGATGGAAAAGGTTTCGCGTATTAACTGGCAACGGCTGACAGTACTGTCGAACGCCGCCTCCCGCAGGCGATTTCACCCAGATAATCACACAAGCTACTTGTCGGTACGGTCAGTACGTGGAAGTGGCGAGCTCCGTCACGGCCCAACCACGGCGGGGTTCGCTGATCCTACGTCCACGATGGTCGGGCAAGCGTCTGCGAACAAGAGTCGGATTCAATCGATATCGGACGGTCCCGAACTCGAGTGCGATCGAAAAAGACGTGAAGCTTCTGAGACGACTCTGTCGAAATCCTCAGAGAGTTACAGGTTCGACCGGTAGTGTGAGCGAATGCAGACCCACCCGAAGTCGCGGTTACTCCAGTTCGCCGAGCGGGCGGTTCACTCGGCCCGACGAGCTCTCGCTCGTTACTCCTCGTCGTTCTCGAAACGGCGGTACACACTTCAGCAGTACATCGGAGATCAGTACAGAGAATAAAGGCAACGAGTCGCTACCGAGGAACAGCGTTCAACGAGGTTAGAGCGGGGCAAGGCGAAAGCCCACCCGCTTCAGCGGTGGGATGAAGCCGACACAGGATTCACTAACGCTTAGAGTTTCCCGTGATGTCTCGCCAGAAGTTCCAGCGTGGGCCTGATTTCGTCAAATCGGGACCCACGTTCGACGCAACTCCTGCTTGGTATCCATTCGATATATTCGTACTCATCTAACTTGGGAAGATGAACGTGCCGCTGTTCGAGTCTATCCGTCCTCTCAGCGACGACATCGTCAGGTGGTGTATCGAGGTCGATCGGGGCGTCCGTCCGAGGGTTCTCATCTAACAAGCCGAATAGCAGCCGACGGCGTTGCTCGTTCGCCAATACTTCGTATAATCGGTCGTGAGTATCGTTCATTACAACGCCGAGTACGTGGTCCTACGTCTTAATCCCATGACAAATTCACCCAGATCTGAGTTTTGATTAACTGAGTGAATCAGTCGACGTTCAGTTCGCCCACCTACCTACCGGCTGTTTCAGCGAGAGAGTTGTCGAGACGAGAGGAATTCAACAGTCCCAGACATCTGTACCTGCCCGTATGACGGGGCTGAAGATAACACTATGGTATTTTCATTCATCCTAATATTTGATTAAACTAGTGAACGGGATTGTGCTCGAGCGAGACGCGGTCGCGATTCACCGTCGGGTAGCGGGACGTGCGGAGCTACCGTTATATGGACCGCGGTCAACGGTACGTCTATGTCAGGAGACGTCCGCGAGCGCGACCTCCTCGAGCGGGAGCCGGACGACCGGGTTCGCGTACTCGATCCCGACGGGACCGTCGTCGCCCCCGAACTCGAGCCGGATCTCGCGGCGGAGACCCTGCGGTCGATGTACCGGGATATGCGCTTTTCTCGGCGGTTCGACGAGCGGATGATCAGTCTCCAGCGCCAGGGTCGGCTCGGGACCTACGCCTCGCTGGCCGGCCAGGAAGGGTCCCAGATCGGCTCGACGTACGCGCTGGCCGACGACGACATGCTCTCGTTCCAGTACCGGGAACACGGCGCGATCGCCGCGCGAGGGATGCCCTGGGAGTACCTGCTGTACTGGATGGGCCACGAGGACGGCAACGCCGCGCTGGCCGA
>SDGW01000687.1_pt1 | contig 14100 bp, 11 predicted proteins | sample 2873831 | NCBI WGS metagenome assembly SDGW01 (sample SAMN08132700, study PRJNA421101) | hypersaline lake metagenome | isolation source: celular fraction 0.22 microns magnesium sulfate-rich crust from ephemeral... | place: Spain: Penahueca Lagoon, Toledo | collected 2011-07
GGTCCCGTCGTGACCGCCACGGACCTCGACGCCCGGATGAACGACGTCGTCTACGTCGGCGACGAAGGACTGATGGGCGAGGTCATCGAGATCGAAGGGAACCTGACCACGATTCAGGTGTACGAGGAAACATCCGGCGTCGGCCCGGGCGAACCCGTCCAGAACACGGGCGAGCCCCTGAGCGTCGACCTCGGACCCGGCATGCTGGACTCCATCTACGACGGCGTCCAGCGGCCCCTCGACGTCCTCGAGGAGAAGATGGGGACGGCGTTCCTCGACCGCGGGGTCGACGCACCCGGTATCGACCTCGAGAAGCTCTGGGAGTTCACTCCTGAGGTCGAGGAAGGCGACGAAGTCGAGCCCGGCGACATCGTCGGGACGGTCGAGGAGACCGTCACCATCGACCACAAGGTCATGGTGCCGCCGGACTACGAGGGCGGCGAAGTCACGTCGATCGAGGCCGGCGAGTTCACGGTCGAGGAGACCGTCGTCGAACTCGACAACGGCGAGGAGATCCAGATGCACCAGGAGTGGCCGGTCCGCGAGGCCCGCCCTGCCGGTGACAAGGAGACGCCGACCGAGCCGCTGGTGACGGGCCAGCGCGTACAGGACGGCCTCTTCCCGCTCGCGAAGGGCGGGACGGCGGCGATTCCCGGTCCGTTCGGCTCCGGGAAGACCGTCACCCAGCAGCAACTCGCCAAGTGGTCCGACGCGGACATCGTCGTCTACATCGGCTGTGGCGAGCGCGGCAACGAGATGACCGAGGTCATCGAGGACTTCCCGGAACTGCCCGACCCGCAGACCGGGAACCCGCTGATGGCCCGGACTTGCCTCATCGCCAACACGTCGAACATGCCCGTCGCAGCCCGCGAATCCTGCATTTATACGGGAATCACGATCGCGGAGTACTACCGCGACATGGGGTACGACGTCGCGCTGATGGCCGACTCCACCTCGCGGTGGGCGGAGGCCATGCGTGAGATCTCGAGCCGACTCGAGGAGATGCCCGGCGAAGAGGGCTACCCCGCGTATCTGGCGGCCGCGCTCTCGGAGTTCTACGAGCGCGCCGGCAAGTTCCAGCTGATCAACGGCGGCGAGGGGTCGATTTCGGTCGTCGGCGCAGTGTCGCCGCCGGGCGGCGACTTCTCCGAACCGGTCACCCAGAACACGCTGCGTATCGTCAAGACGTTCTGGGCGCTGGACGCCGACCTCGCGGAACGTCGGCACTTCCCGTCGATCAACTGGAACGAGTCCTACTCGCTGTACAAGGACCAGCTCGACCCGTGGTGGGAGAGCAACGTCGCCGGCGACTGGGCGGAGACCCGCCAGTGGGCCGTCGACGTGTTAGACGAGGAGGACGAACTGCAGGAGATCGTCCAGCTCGTCGGGAAGGACGCGCTGCCGGAAGACCAGCAGCTCACGCTCGAGGTCGCGCGGTACCTGCGTGAGGCCTGGCTCCAGCAGAACGCGCTCCACGACGTGGACACCTACTGCGAGCCCGAGAAGACCTACCGGATGCTCGAGGCCATCAAGACGTTCAACGACGAGGCCTTCGAGGCGCTCGACGCCGGCGTGCCGCCGGAGGAGATTACGGACGTCGACGCCGCCCCGCGGCTCAACCGGATGGGCACCGCCGAGGAGTGGGACGAGTTCATCGACGAGATCGAAAGCGACCTCGAAACGCAACTGCGCGCACTGTACTAACAATGAAAGAGTACCAGACTATCACGGAAATCAGCGGTCCGCTGGTGTTCGCCGAGGTCGACGAACCGGTCGGCTACGACGAGATCGTCGAGATCGAGACCGAAGACGGGCGAACGCTGCGCGGTCAGGTGCTGGAATCGAGCGAAGGAATCGTCTCGATCCAGGTGTTCGAAGGGACGGGCGGAATCGACCGCAACGCCTCCGTTCGCTTCCTGGGCGAGACGATGAAGATGCCCGTCACCGAGGACCTCCTCGGTCGGGTGCTGGACGGTTCCGGGAACCCGATCGACGGTGGCCCGGAGATCGTCCCCGACGAGCGCCGCGACATCGTCGGCGAAGCGATCAACCCCTACTCCCGGGAGTATCCCGAGGAGTTCATCCAGACCGGCGTCTCCGCCATCGACGGCATGAACACGCTGGTCCGGGGCCAGAAGCTCCCGATCTTCTCCGGTTCGGGGCTGCCCCACAACGAACTCGCGCTGCAGATCGCCCGACAGGCGACCGTCCCAGAAGAGGAGGAAGAAGGCGAAGAGGGCTCCGAGTTCGCCGTCATCTTCGGCGCGATGGGTATCACCGCCGAAGAGGCAAACGAGTTCATGGACGACTTCGAGCGAACGGGCGCACTCGAGCGCTCGGTCGTCTTCATGAACCTCGCGGACGACCCCGCAGTCGAGCGACAGGTCACGCCGCGACTCGCGCTCACCACGGCCGAATACCTGGCCTTCGAGCAGGGCTACCACGTGCTGGTCATCCTGACGGACATGACCAACTACTGTGAGGCGCTGCGAGAGATCGGTGCCGCACGTGAAGAGGTTCCGGGTCGCCGTGGCTACCCCGGATACATGTACACCGACCTGGCGCAGCTCTACGAGCGTGCGGGTCGAATCGAGGGCAAGGAAGGATCGGTCACGCAGATTCCGATCCTGACGATGCCCGGCGACGACGACACCCACCCGATCCCGGACCTGACCGGCTACATTACCGAGGGCCAGATCATGATGGATCGAGACCTGAACAGTCAGGGGATCGAACCGCCGGTCAACGTCCTGCCCAGCCTCTCCCGGCTGATGGACGACGGGATCGGCGAGGGGCTGACCCGCGAGGACCACGGCGACGTCTCCGACCAGATGTACGCCGCCTACGCGGAGGGTGAGGACCTGCGCGACCTCGTGAACATCGTCGGTCGCGAAGCGCTCTCCGAGCGTGACAACCAGTTCCTCGACTTCGCCGACCGCTTCGAGGAGGAGTTCGTCCAGCAGGGGTACGACACCAACCGCTCGATCGACGAAACGCTCGACATCGGCTGGGACCTCCTCTCGAACCTGCCGAAAACGGAGCTCAACCGTATCGACGAGGAGCTCATCGAAGAGCACTACCGCGAAGACGAGTCGGAAGCCGTCGAAGTCGAAGCCGAATAACGTCGCCTCGAGCTTTTTCTCGTTGCGGTTCAGCGGTCCCGTTCGCCGTCCGTCTGTTGATTACGGTGCACAGCCGCCCACAGCCGTCCGGGGACCGAACTGTCAGTCTCTGCAACTGATGGAAACTATCGTATGCGTCGTCGGCGAAGCGTGGTGTATATGCACAAACCACTGCTCGTGCCGGAGTTCTTAGACCGGGCGCGGACCCACTACGGCGACGACGAGGCGGTCGTCGCCACCACGGGGGAGCGATTCACGTACGACGAGCTCGGCGAGCGCGCCGATCGGTTCGCCGCGGCGCTCGAGCAACGGGGCATCGAGAAGGGCGACCGGGTGGCCGTGCTCGATCCGAACACCCACTACCACCTCGAGGCGGCCTACGGGATCATGCAACTGGGCGCGGTCCACACGCCGCTGAACTACCGGCTCACGCCCGACGACTTCGAGTACATCCTGTCGGACGCGGGGGTCGACGCGATCTACGCCGACTACGACTTCGCCGACAGAATCGAGGCGATCCGCGACGAGATACCGACGGAGACGTTCGTGACGAACGACGCCGATGCGGTCGACGGAGAGTGGGAGGACTTCGACGCCGTGCTCGAGGAGGCCGGCACCGACTACGACCGGCCCGCGATGGCCGAGGACGAGATCATCACGATCAACTACACGTCGGGGACGACCGGCGATCCCAAGGGGGTCTGTCGCACCCATCGCTGCGAGACGATCCACGCCTACCTGACGGTGGCTCACCAGGAGTTGACCGACGACGACACCTACCTGTGGACGCTGCCGATGTTCCACGCGAACGGCTGGGGCCACATCTTCGCGGTAACGGGAATCGGTGCGAAACACGTCTGTACACGCGGCGTGGACGCGGGCGAGATTTTCGAGGCCGTCCGCGAGGAGGACGTCTCCTACATGTGCGGTGCGCCGACGGTGCTGAACATGCTGGTAGATTATTACGAAGAGCACGAACCCGAGACGACCGGTGAGAGAGAGGTCCGATTGGCGACCGCGGGCAGCGCGCCGCCGGAGGCCACGATCAGGACCGTCGAGGACGAGTTCGGCTGGTACCTGAAACACGTCTACGGCGCGACCGAGACGGGGCCGCTGATCACCACCTCCGACGCGCGCCGTCACTTCGACGACGAGAGCGACGACCGATTCCGAATCAAGAAGCGCCAGGGGCTCGCGTATCTGGGTACCGAAATCCGCGTCGTCGACGAGGACGGCGAGGATGTCCCCCGCGACGACGAGACCATCGGCGAGGTCGTCGTTCGGGGCAACCAGATCATGGAAAAGTACTGGGAGAAGCCCGAGGCGACCGAGGAAGCGTTCACCGACCGGGTCGAGGGCTACTACCACACGGGCGACCTCGCGACGATCGACGAGAACGGCATGATCGCCATCCAGGATCGCAAGAAGGACATCATCATCTCGGGCGGGGAGAACATCTCGAGTATCGAACTCGAGGACGCTCTCTTCGACCATCCCGAAGTGTCGGACGTGGCAGTGATTCCCGCACCGAGCGATGAGTGGGGCGAGACGCCGAAGGCGTTCGTCGTCCCGGCCAGCGGGGATCCCGACGACCCGGGCGTGACGGAGGGTGACCTCGAGGCCTTTACGCGCGAGCAACTCGCGAGCTACAAGGCCGTCCACCGGGTCGAATTCGTCGACGAACTGCCGACGACTGCGACGGGGAAGGTCCAGAAGTACGAACTCCGCCAAGAGGAGTGGGAGGACGAAGAGCGGATGGTCGGACAGGGCTAATTTCCCACGGCGTCGCTGGCTCAAAACTCGCGCCGGTCGTCCCGCCACCCATCTTCGTCGCGGGTCTCCTCGGCCGTCGACCGCCGGCCGTCCCCCCGAAGGCCTCGCGTCGATCGCTGCCGGAGTCGCCCGACGGACTGCTCGAGCGCGACGACTGGCGCCCGCCGCGCTCTTTTGCGATTCGCTCCGCCTCCGCGCGATCGACCACGGTCGGGTTCGACGTCTCCTGACTGATCGCCGCCCAGAGTATCAGCGGGATCACGAGCGCTATCGCGACGAGGAAGACGAAACCGACGGTGGCGGACATGGCTCGAGCGCGGATTGGGGACTCGAACAGAAAAGTTTTCTGTGTTGACACGAAAGGGGGGGCACATGAGAGACGACGACCGCGGCTGTCCGAAGTGTGGCAACACGGAGACGGAGATCGACGAGATCTCGACGACGGGAAGCGGCCTGTCGAAGATGCTCGACATCCAGAACCGGCGATTCCACGTCGTGAGTTGCACGAGCTGCGGCTACTCGGAGCTCTACAAGGGGCAGTCGTCGGGCGACATGATCGACCTGTTTCTCGGCTAGCGGCGTGCGGTCGCAACCGATTTCCGCTCGTGCGGGCGCACGCGTCGCGCGGAAACTGTAAACAGTTATCCGACTGGGGGCGCTAGCCCCCCACAAGATGGCCAACGACGTCAAGCCCACCCGCAAGAACTTGATGGCGATCGAGGATCGCATCGAGCTCTCCGAGCGGGGACACGGGACGCTCGAGAAGAAACGCGACGGGCTGATCATGGAGTTCATGGACATTCTGGACAAGGCACAGGACGTCCGCGGGGACCTCGCACAGGACTACGAGGACGCCCAGCAGAAGATCAACATGGCCCGCGCGATGGAAGGCGACGTCGCGGTCCGCGGTGCCGCAGCGGCGCTGCAGGAACACCCAGAGATCACCACCGAATCGAAGAACATCATGGGCGTCGTCGTCCCGCAGATCGAGTCCTCCCGAGTCTCGAAGAGCCTCGATCAGCGCGGCTACGGGATCATGGGCACCTCCGCCCGCATCGACGAGGCCGCCGAAGCCTACGAGGACCTCCTCGAGAGCATCATCCTCGCCGCCGAGGTCGAGACGGCGATGAAGAAGATGCTTCGCGAGATCGAGACCACCAAGCGCCGCGTCAACGCCCTCGAGTTCAAGCTCCTGCCGGAACTCTACGAGAACCAGGAGTACATCGAGCAGAAACTCGAGGAACAGGAGCGTGAGGAGACGTTCCGCCTGAAGAAGATCAAGGAAAAGAAGGAAGCCGAAGAGAAGGAAGAACGCGAGACCGCAGCGGAGACGGAACCCGAGTCCGAAGACGAGACCGAACTCGAGCAGGCGACCGCCGACGACGACTGATCGAACCGATTCCCACGGCGCCCGCGGTTGAACGCGACTATGGCCTGTTCCGAATGCGGCGCGTCGACGATTTCGTTTTCCATCCCCGACGAGTACCGCGAGTACGCGCCGTCCGCAGCCGCGTCCGCGACCGTCTGTCCGCACTGTCTGATCCTCGAGCCGACACCCGAACGGGACGAACACGCGATCGAAACGCCCGACTTCGCGCGCATCAGCGACGCGTTTCCGACGGAGCCAGCGCGGGCGGTCCCGCTCGCGCTCGCGATCGGCCTCTGTTCGTCGCTCGCGACGAACCGGACCGAAATCGAACTGCTGCTCAGAGAGGTCGAACGCGTCGGTACCGATCCGCTGCTCGTCCTCGATCGGCTCGTCGCCGATCCGTCGGTCGAGCCGGCGATCGACCTCGAGCGCAGACGGCACCAGCTCGAGCAACTGCTGTACTGATGGGGTCGATCGCGTCCGCGAGCGATCTCGCGACGAAAAGAGGTCTGTTACTTGCCGGTCGGCCGCACGCCGTCGCTGATGGCCTGTTTCACCTGCAGGGCGGCGCTCGCGGCCAGCCCCCGGGCGACCTCGTCGCGTTCGTCGGCGGTGATAACCTCCTCGGGAGTGGCCCCTTCGTCCATCTCCGGCGTGAAACCGGCGCTGACGGCGTGGCCGACGGGCGGGCGGACGGCGACGGTGACCTGCGGACCAGTCAGGCCGCTCGAGACGTCGGCGTCGACGACGTACTCGCTGGGGAGGAACTCACGTGTGCGGGCGGCGATCCGCGAGACGTCGCGGTGGAGCAGTCGCTTTTGCGCACTCGAGAGGTCGGGAACGTCCGCCGCGGCGCGCTGCCCAGCACCAGTCTCGCCCGGTAGCCCTGCGTACGGCGTATTTCCGTTCATGAGAAGTGTGTGCCCGTAGCAATGGGACGACAGGTAAAAAGGGTTCGCCTTCGGGGGATCCTAGATGATCGGCTCGCTGTCACCGTAGACGGCGAGGACGACGGCGGTCGTGTAGCGACCCGAGTCCGCCTGGCAGCTCTCGACGGCGACCCGTGGATCGGCGAACTCCCAGTCCCGAAGGTCCTGACCGGCGGCCAGTCCCTCGCGGACTCGGCGTTCGACGTCTTCGCGATCCATCTCGCCCGACGTTTCGTAGAACAGTCCCGGGCCATCGTCGGCGGACTGCGACCACGCGAGTGCCGCGCTCACGCGGCCGGGGCCGGCGGTGGTGGCTCGCGCCTCGACGACGGTCAGGCGCTCGCCGGCGGGGCCGAGATCCGGCGCGGTGCCGACGGCCTCGACGTCGACGCCCGCGGGAATCACGGACGACACCGAGACGAGGTTGTAGTTCTCGACGCCGGCCTCGGCGAGCGCGGCGTCGTACGAAGACATCGCCGTGGGAGCCGATGCAGTTCCCCAGACGACTCGGATCAGGCTCATACTCGCGTTCGGGGACGAGCGGCGTAAGGGCTTGCGATCCGGACCCGATGCGGAACTGTCCCAGATCGGTGGCCGCGAGTCGGGGGAGGGCAGGCGGTCGCCCGAACTCACCGCGAGTGAGCGAAAGCGCGGCGCTATGCGCCGCGAGTCGAGCGAACGAGTGGGCCGACGACCGATGTGGAGGTCCCGGAGGGGCCGGAACGGAGGGAGGAGTACTTTTAATCGAAATTTTGTCGAGGGAGCGGCGAAGCCGCGACCGCAGAGTGAAATTTCGGTTCTACTGGTAGAAGTAGCCAGCCGACGAGATCACGTCGCTCGAGTCGTCGTTTTCGATCTTCTCTAAGGCCTCGGCGAAGTCGGAGTGGGTGACTTCGTCGCGGTCGTTGCGGATGGCGAACATACCGGCCTCGGTCGCGAGGCTCTCGATGTCGGCCCCGGAGTAGCCGTCGGTGTCGGCGGCCAGCGCGGCGAAGTCGACGCCGTCGGCGACGTTCATGTTTCGGGTGTGAATCTCGAGGATCTGCTCGCGACCGGATTCGTCGGGTTCGGGCACTTCGATGAGGCGGTCGAAGCGGCCGGGCCGGAGGATGGCGCGGTCGAGCATGTCGAAGCGGTTGGTGGCGGCGATGATGCGGATCTCGCCGCGGGCCTCGAAACCGTCCATCTCGGAGAGCAGTTGCATCATCGTCCGCTGGACCTCGGCGTCGCCGGAGGTCTTCGATTCGGTGCGGCGGGTGGCGATGGCGTCGATCTCGTCGATGAAGATGATGGCGGGTTCGCGCTCGCGAGCCATCTCGAAGAGGTCGCGGACGAGCCGCGAGCCTTCACCGATGAACTTGCGGACGAGCTCGGAGCCGGCCATCTTGATGAAGGTAGCGTCGGTCTCGTTGGCGACGGCCTTGGCGAGCATCGTCTTACCCGTTCCGGGCGGTCCGTACAGCAGGACGCCGCTGGGCGGGTCGATCCCGACCTCGTCGAACAGTTCGGGCTCCGCGAGGGGCTGTTCGACGGCCTCGCGAACTTCCCGGACCTGCTCGTCGATGCCGCCGATGTCAGCGTAGGTGACTTCCGGCTTCTCGGTGATTTCCATCGACTGGGCGCGCGCGTCGGTCTCGGCGTTCAGAATCGTCTGGATCGCGAAGGAGTCGTTGACCGCGACGCGGTCGCCGGGTTCGACGCGGTCGACCATCCGCGTCGAAACCTCGGTGAGCACCTCCTGGTTGTTCCCGTGCTGTTTGACGATGACCTCCTCGTCCCCGAGGACGTCCTCGACGGTGGCGATGTACAGTGAGGAACTCTTCAGCGTCTCGTTTTCGCGTTCGACGCGGTCGACCTTCTCCTGGAGGCGCGCTCGACGGTCCTCGGCGTCGTCGAGCTGGCCCGAAAGCTGCTCGTTGACGTCGACGAGGTCTTCGTAGTGCCCGCGGAGCGCCTCGAGCCGCTCGTCGTCTGGGAGGTCGGGGTCGATATCGCGGTGAGGTCGGTCGGGAATAGACGGGCTTCGAGACATCCTGATACACGCCGTTAAGATAGCGACAGTAAATGTGCCTTTGGGTCGCGGAGGGTTTTCTGTCGGATGGTATCAATGCACGGCCGGCAAGGACAGGGCGAACGCTGTGTGGAGATTCGGTCTCGGGTAGCCCGACGAAACGATGGGCACGAACGCGATGTGGAGCGGCGAAACGGGTGAGGAAGGGACCCGCTCAGTCGAGCAGCGACTCGAGGAGTTCGAGGCGCTGGCCGTAGGTCTCGAGCGCGCGCTCGATCGGCTCCGAACTGCTCATGTCGACGCCGGCGATCCGCAGGAGTTCGAGGGGGTACTCGCGGGAACCCCGGCGAAGGAACTCGAGGTAGTCATCGGCGGCAGGCTGGCCGCGCTCGAGTACGTCGTCGACGATGGCCAATGCGGCGGAGATACCGGTGGCGTACTGATAGACGTAGAAGGCCCGGTAGAAGTGCGGAATGCGCATCCACTCGCGGGCGATCCGGTCGTCGATAACGGCGGGTTCGTAGTAGTCCGCTTTGAGTTCGCGGTAGACCTCGTCGAGCCGGTCGGCGGTCAGCGGCTCGCCCGCTTCCTCGAGCCGGTGCGTTTCGTGTTCGAACTCGGCGAAGAGGGTCTGACGGTACAGCGTCGAGCGCACGCGCTCGAGGAATTCGTTCAGGACGTGCTTGCGGAATTCGGGGTCTTCGACGGTCTCGAGGAGGTGGTTGGTGAGCAGGGCCTCGTTGACGGTGCTAGCGACCTCGGCGACGAAGATCTCGTAGCTCGAGTAGATGAACGGCTGTTCCTCCTTCGTGAGCTCGGAGTGCATCGAGTGGCCGAGCTCGTGGGCCAGCGTGTACATCGAGGAGATGTCCTGCTGGTAGTTCAGCAGGATGAACGGCTGAGTGTCGTACGTGCCGCCGGAGTAGGCACCGGACTGTTTCCCCTCGTTCTCGTAGACGTCGACCCACTGGGAGTCGAGCCCCTCGGCGACGCGGGACTGGTACGACTCGCCCAGCGGCGCGAGCGCGTCGACGACGTACTCGGTCGCCTGGTCGTACTCCAGATCAGGGCCTTCGTCGCCGGTCAACGGCATGTAGAGGTCCCACATCTGCAGGTCGTCGACGCCTAACGCCTGCTGTTTGAGTTCGGCGTGGCGGTGGAGTTTGTCGACGTTGTCGTGGACGGTATCGACGAGCGTGTCGTAGACCTCGACGGGGACGTTCGGGCCGTCGAGGGCGGCCTCACGCGCAGTATCGTAATTTCGCGCTCGAGCGGTCTTGACGTCGGCCTTGACGCTGTTCTTGTAGCTGGCTGCGACCGTGTTCCGAACCGATTCCCACTCGTCGAAGTAGCCCTCGTACACCCGTTTTCGGAACTCTCGATCGGGCCGTTTGAGTAGGTTCGTGAAGTTACTCTGGGTAATCTCGACGGCCTCGCCCTCGGGGTCCTCGACGGTGGGGAACTCCATGTCGGCGTTCGAGAGCATGTTGTAGACCTCGCCCGTCGCGCCGGTCACCTCGCTCAGATCGGCCAGCAGCGCCTCGACCTCGGCCGAGCGGGTGTGGGGTTTCATCCGGAGGACGTCGTCGACGTAGTGGTCGTAGGTCTCGAGGTCGGGTTCGGCTTCGACCATCTCGTCGAACTCCTCGCGGGTGAGTTCCTGAATCTCTGGATCGATGAAGGAGGCGGCGGACTGGGCGTCGGCCGCCAGCGACTGCGACCGGGCCGTCAGCGCCTGGTACTGCTGATTCGTCGTGTCCTCGTCGCGACGCATGCGGGCGTAGGCCGCGACCGTCGACACCTCGCGCATGATCTCGTCGCGCAACTCGAGCACCGAGCGGAGGGTCTCGGCGTCCTCGGTGACCTGCCCCTCGTAGGTCTCGAGGTCCTCGACGCGCTCGGCGACGGCCTCGTAGGCGGCCTCCCAGTCGTCGTCGGTGGCGTAGATGCTCTCGAGGTCCCAGGTGTACTCCTCGTCGACCTCGGAGCGGTCGGGAACGGAACTCATACGGACGGATTCGGAGCGGCGGCGGTAAAGCGTGTCGGACCCCGTCACGGACTGGAGCGTCCCGGCGGCTTATCCTCGTCGGCGCGGAACAGCGCGTATGGACGAGAGCGATGCGAGCGACGCGAGCGGATCCGACGAGGACGAGCGCGGCCTTCGGCTGTCGAATGCGGCGCTCGAGCGCGCGATCGGCCACGCCTGGGCCGACGACCGACCCTGGGAACTGCTGACCCGGTTGACCGAACTCCCCCACCGGCTGGGTGGGTCGGGCGGCGAGCGACGGGCGGCCGAAATCGTCCGCGAATCGCTGGTGGATGCGGGGGTCGCAAACGTACGCATCGACGAATTCCCGATGCAATACTGGGAACGCGGGACGAGCGAGTTCGCGGTACTCGAGAGCGAGGGGACGAGCGGGCGCTCGTTCGAGGCCATCGCGCTGCCGTACTCGCCGGCCGGCGACGTCGAGGGGCCGCTGGTCGACGTTGGGTACGGCACTCCCGAGGAGATCGACGAGGCGGACCTACAGGGCGCGATCGCCGTCGCGAGCACGACGACGCCGCCGGGACAGCGGTTCGTCCACCGGATGGAGAAATTCGGCCACGCGGTCGCGGCGGGCGCGGCGGGCTTCGTGTTCGGCAACCACGTTTCCGGCCAGTTACCTCCGACGGGCGCGCTGCAGTTCGACGCCGAGGCCGCCGTACCGGGCGTCGGCGTCAGCGCCGAAACACACGACTGGCTCGCGGAGTACGCCGACCGCGGGTCGCGGGCACGGCTCCGCGTCGACGCGACGACGCGTGACGACTCGAGCCAGAACGTCTGCGGTGTGCTGGGACCGGAGACGGACGAGGAGGTGCTCGTCCTCGCCCACTACGACGCCCACGACGTCGGCGAGGGAGCGCTCGACAACGGCTGCGGGATCGCGACGGTCGCCGGCGCGACGGCGATCCTCGCGGCGATCGAGGACGACCTCGAGCGGCGAGTCCGAATCGCCGGCGTCGGCTGCGAGGAGCTAGGCTTGCTCGGTGCCGAGGCGCTGGCCGACGAACTCGACTCCGGGTCGGTCCACGCGGTCGTCAACGTCGACGGTGCGGGACGCCACCGGAATCTACGGGCGTTCTCGCACGGTTCCGAGGTGCTCGAAGCCCTCGCGAACGACGTAACCGACGCGTTCGGCCAACCGGTCGTCCACGAGCCCGATCCGCATCCGTTCAGCGACCACTGGCCGTTTCTCCGGGCGGGAGTACCGGCGCTGCAACTCCACAGCGAACCGCCCGAGGGCGGCGAGCGCGGTCGGGGGTGGGGCCACACGGCCGCTGACACCCGCGACAAGGTCGATCCGCGAACCCTCCGAGAACACGCGATACTGACGGCGCTGCTCGTCCGCGAACTCGCGACGCGGGACCTCCCCCGCGTCGACGAGGACGAGCTCCGCGAGCAGTTGCAAGAGCAGGAGTACGAACCCGGCATGCGCGCGGCGGACATCTGGCCCGAGTCGTGGTCGTGAGTCGAATCGATCGGTCGAAAGACACCCTCACCGCATCCCGTCGGCCACCTGCCCGGCCACTCGCGCGCCCGTCTCTCGGTCGATCCGCCGTCGCTCGAAGACGGCTCGAGCGCTGGCGGCTGCCTCCTCGTCGGTCTCGAAGGCGAGGTTCGGGTACTGCACGTCGGTCAACACCAGCGGCTCCGGCGGAGCGGGCGCGACCCCCTCGTGACCGGGGAGCGGCTCGGACGCGAGGGCGCGGTCGATCTTCTCGAGCGGTTCGTCGCCGGTTCCCACGTCGCGAGCCAGCGACACCAGCCGACGGACGAGTTCGCGGGCGAACCCGCCGGCGCTGACGGTGCAGACGAGATAGTCGCCCTCGCGGCGGACCTCGAGCGACGGCGAACGCTCGGTGTTGCGGTCGTCCGGCGTCAGGTTGTGGAAGTCGTGGGTCCCAGAAAGCGCCTCGCAGGCGGCGCGGAACCGATCGTCGTCGATAGAACGGGCTGCGCGATCGCTTTCGTCGGTGGGCGCGTACAGGTGATACGTATAGACGCGGCGGTTGGCGTGGTGGGTCGCGTGGAACCCCGCTGGCGCGTCGGCCACCGCCCACGCCCGAACGTCGGCCGGGAGTTCGGCGTTCAGCGCCCGCGGTGCGAGCCAGTCGGGAGCCTCGAGCGCGATCGTCTGGGCGAGCGCTGAGACGCCCGCGTCGGTGCGACCCGCGGCGGCGTAGCCGTCGGGTTTGTCGGCATCCGGAGCGAGAACGTCGAGCGCGCGGCAGGCATCGAAGATCGCCTCCTCGACGGTGGGGACGTCGGGCTGGCGCTGAAAGCCGTGGTAACTCGTCCCGTCGTAGGCGATCCGGAACGCGCGGTGTGCCATTGGGTCTCGAGTCGACCCAGCGCGGCCAGCGTGTTATACCGATCGCTGTGGCGACGACGGCCCTCGCTCGAAACAGCAGCCGGTGACCGGGTGCGTAGAACGGGGCAATGGGGAGAAACGACGTGATCCGGACGAGAGTGCCCGAATCCGACACCATTTATCTGGGTTCAGATGAGCGGAATGAGGCTATTGGTCGCGGGAAGCGTGTGCTGTACCAGCGTGCTCGAGAATCACGACCGCACAGACACGGAGCGACGGAGCGTCCTGAAAACGATCGGAGCCGGCGCGATCGCGACTGCGGGTACGGTCGCGACGAGCGGGTCCGCGACCGCCGACGCCAGTTGGACCCACTATCACAACCCCGTTGGCCCGGTCGGGTTCGGTGACGTGACCGCGATCCAGGCCGATGACGGCACCTACTACGCGTACGGGACCGAAACGCCGAACGACATCGTCCCGATAGCGACCTCGGACGACCTCGTGGACTGGACGTACATCGATTCGGCGCTCGACAGCTACCCCG
>SDGW01000688.1_pt1 | contig 14089 bp, 15 predicted proteins | sample 2873831 | NCBI WGS metagenome assembly SDGW01 (sample SAMN08132700, study PRJNA421101) | hypersaline lake metagenome | isolation source: celular fraction 0.22 microns magnesium sulfate-rich crust from ephemeral... | place: Spain: Penahueca Lagoon, Toledo | collected 2011-07
CGCTCGCTCGCGCGAGGCGAAAGAGGAATCTTCAAAGGGCCGCCGCCAAGAGACTCAACCAAGATGGCACTGTACGAGTCAATCGCGTTCGCGCTGTTCGCTCTGGTGACGGTGGGCAGTGCGGCCGGCGTCGTGTTAGTTCGGGACGTCTGGCATTCGGCGCTGTTACTGGGCGTCTCGTTGGTCAGCGTCGCCGTGTTCTACGTGTTGAACATGGCGGCCTTTGTCGCAACGATGCAAATCCTCGTCTACGTGGGCGGTGTCCTCATCCTCATCACGTTCGCCGTGATGTTGACCCGGGAGGACGAATCCGTCATCGAGGTGACGCCATGACGAACCGACCCCGACTCAACACCGAGGGGAGCCTGGTCGCCGGACTCGCCGCCGTGGCGCTGTTCGTCGTCCTCGCGACCGTCTTCCTGACAGCTTCGTTCCCTGTCCCTGCGGGCTTTCCCGAGGGAGCGGCGATAACCCGGAGCCTGGGCGCAGCGATGTTCGACATTGCGCCCTCGGCGATTATGGGCGAGAACGAGGCCGCCGTCCCCGGTGAAGGGTTCCTGGTCGCTTTCGAGATCATCGACGTGCTGCTGGTCGCGGCCCTGGTCGGCGCGGTCATGCTGGCACGCCGCGAGGAAGCGGGCGAAATCGTCGGTCTGGGCTCCGGGACCGACGAGCCCGCGGACGCCGTCGCCGCGGACGGCGGTCCACAGACCGACGGCGGCGAAGTGGACGGAGGTGAGCAGACCGACGGTCTGCGAGCCACGTCGGACCCCGGGTCCGACGGAGGTGAGAACTGATGGCGGTCCCGGCACAGTACTACCTCCTGCTGTCGGCCGCGCTATTCTGTATCGGCCTGTTCGGTGTGCTGACCCGGCGGAACGCGCTCATCTTCCTGATGTCGGTCGAGCTGATGCTCAACGCGGCCAACATCAACTTCGTCGCGTTCTCCCTCCAGCACGGCAACATCACCGGACAGGTCTTTGCCCTGTTCGGGATGGCTATCGCGGCCGCCGAGGTGGCCGTCGGTATCGGCATCATCCTCGTTCTGTACCGCAACTTCAGTGACGTGGACGTAACCAAAGCGACGACGATGAGGTGGTAACGATGGCTGCATTCACATACGCTCCGGCAATCGTCCTGCTCCCGTTCGTATCGTTCCTCGTCGCCCTCTTCCTGGGCGACCGGATGCCAAAAGGCGGCGCCTTGGCCGGTATCGCGGCGACGGGACTGTCGCTGCTGCTCTCTATCTGGGTAGCCCTCGACGTGGCCGGCTTCGTCGGGTCGACGACTGGCTACAACGAGTTCATCTACACGTGGGTCGCGGGCGTGGGCTCTATCGCCCTGCGATTCGGTGTCTTGCTCGACCCGCTGTCGGCGCTCATGCTGCTCATCGTCACCCTCATCTCCTTCCTGGTCCACATCTTCTCGCTGGGCTATATGAACGACGAGGGCGAGACCGGTCTCCCGCGCTACTACGCCGGGCTCGGCCTGTTCACGGCGAGCATGCTCGGCTTCGTCGTGGCCAACAACCTGCTGATGGCCTTCATCTTCTTCGAGCTGGTGGGGCTGTGTTCCTATCTGCTCATCGGCTTCTGGTTCCGCGAGGAGGGCCCGCCAAGCGCCGCGAAGAAGGCGTTCCTGGTCACCCGCTTCGGTGACTACTTCTTCCTCATCGGCGTGGTGGGCATCATCGCGACGTTCGGCACCGGCCTCTTTGCCCCCATCCGCGAGGGCGGGCAGGTCGTCGAACAGAGCTTCCCGGCGCTGGCCGAGGCGGCCATCGTCGACGGCGCGACCGGACCGATTGCCATGCTCGACACCGTCGGCATGGGCCCACAGGCGTGGTTCACGGTGCTGGCCCTGCTTGTGCTTGGCGGCGTCATCGGCAAGTCCGCGCAGTTCCCGCTGCACACCTGGCTCCCCGACGCGATGGAGGGTCCGACGCCTGTCTCGGCGCTTATCCACGCGGCGACGATGGTCGCGGCCGGTGTCTACCTCGTCGCGCGGATGTACGGCTTCTACGCCATCTCGCCGACGGCGCTCGCGGTCATCGCGCTGGTCGGTGGCTTCACGGCCCTGTTCGCGGCGACGATGGGCGTCGTCAAACAGGAGCTCAAACAGGTGCTCGCGTATTCGACCATCTCCCAGTACGGCTACATGATGCTCGCGCTGGGGTCGGGTGGCTACGTGGCTGCAGTCTTCCACCTGACGACCCACGCCGTGTTCAAGGCGCTGCTCTTCCTCGGCGCGGGGTCGGTCATCATCGCCATGCACCACAACGAGAATATGTGGGACATGGGCGGCCTGAAAGACCGGATGCCGGTGACCTACTGGACGTTCCTCTCGGGGTCGCTGGCACTGGCCGGTATCGTCCCCTTTGCCGGCTTCTGGTCCAAGGACGAGGTGCTCTACGAGGCCCTCATCCACGGGTTCGGCAGCGAGGGCGGGCTGGGCCCGGTCTACCTGCTCGCGTACACGTTCGGGCTGCTGGCGGTATTCATGACCGGCTTCTACACCTTCCGCATGGTGTATCTCACATTCCACGGTGAGCCCCGGACCGATATCGCCCGTGACCCGGTCTCGGTCGGCTGGAACGTCAAGGGGCCCCTCTCCGTGCTCGGCGTGCTCGCCGCGACGGTCGGGTTCATCAACATGGCGCCGGTCGCGAAGCTGACCGGTGCGCACATCGACTTCCTCCACAAGTGGCTCCTCGGGCCAGACGAGGGTGGCTGGCCGGCCGCGCTCAACACCGGCCTCCACCACTACGAGGGGCTGCTCAAGGACGTCGCCGGCGTCGGTGTCGGCGAACCGCTGGGGTCCACCGGCACGCTGCTGGCCTCCGCGGCTCTCTCCTTGGCGCTTGCGCTGGCCGGTCTGCTCGTCGCCCGCTCGCTGTACGGCGGGCCCGAGCCGGTCGAACACACGGACAAGCTCGGCGGTGCGAAGACCATACTCATGCACAACTACTACCAGGACGAGTATCAGGTGTGGCTCGCGACCGGGCTCACGTACCCGGTCGCCCGCGCGATGGACAAGTTCGACCAGGGCGTCGTCGACGGCGTCGTCAACGGCGTCTCCTCCGTGAGCCTCTTTGGCGGCCGTCGGGCCCGGCGCATCCAGTCCGGCGTCGTCAGCAACTACGCGACGCTGCTGACGCTCGGGCTCGTGCTCTTGCTGGTCGTCTTCGGCCTCGCCGGGGGGTGGTTCTGAATGCTGGTCGAGACGCTCCTGCTGGTGACGCTGCTGGGCGCCGGTGTCGTCATGCTCGCGCCTGACCGCTTCGCCGGGAAGCTCGCGGCCGGCATCAGCGTGATTCCGGTCGCGCTGACGACCTACATGTACTACGTGTTCCTGACCGACTACAACGGCGCCGGGAACGCGCTGCTGTCGCCCGGTGAGGTCGCCTTCGGGACGCAGGTCCCGTGGCTCAACCTGGGCGAGTACACCGTCCAGTACTACGTCGGACTGGACGGCGTCAGTATGCCGCTGCTCGCGCTGACGACCATCCTGACCACGCTGGCAATCGTCTCCGCGTGGACGCCAATCGACGAGCGCCAGTCCCAGTTCTACGGGCTGATGCTCCTGATGGAAGTGAGTCTCATCGGTGTCTTCACCGCGCTTGACTTCTTCCTCTGGTTCGTCTTCTGGGAGGGCGTGCTCATCCCGATGTACTTCCTCATCGGCGTGTGGGGCGGCCCGCGCCGGAAGTACGCCGCCATCAAGTTCTTCGTCTACACGAACGTCGCCTCGCTGGTGATGTTCGCGGGCCTGTTCGCGCTGGTGTTCGCGACCGACGTGACGACGCTGTCCCTGCCCGCGATGGCGACGGCGTTCCGCACCGCGACCGACCTCCCCGTCATCGCCGGCTACAGCCTCGCGACGATATCGTTCGTGCTGATGTTCATCGGCTTCGCGGTGAAGGTGCCCGTCTTCCCGCTGCACACGTGGCTGCCCGACGCCCACGTCGAAGCCCCGACGCCCGTGTCGGTGATGCTGGCCGGCGTCCTCCTGAAGATGGGGACCTACGCGCTACTGCGGTTCAACTTCACGATGCTGGAGGCGACGGCCCGCCAGCTGGCGGTCCCGCTTGCCATCGTCGGCGTCGTCTCGGTCATCTACGGCGCGATGTTAGCCCTGGCCCAGCGTGACCTCAAGCGCATCGTCGCCTACTCTTCCATCTCGTCGATGGGGTATGTCATCCTCGGACTGGTGGCCTTTACCCCGCTCGGGATGGGCGGTGCGACCTTCCAGATGGTCGCTCACGGCCTCATCTCCGGGCTGATGTTCATGACGGTCGGCGTCATCTACAACACGACCCACACGCGCATGGTGGGCGATATGTCCGGGCTCGCCGACCGGATGCCGTGGACGGTCGGCATCTTCGTCGCGGCGGCCTTCGGCTACATGGGCCTGCCGCTGATGGCCGGCTTCGCCGCCGAGTTCTTCATCTTCCAGGGCGCGTTCAACGCGGCCACGCTGGGTGCGAGCGCCCCGGTGCTCACGTCGCTTGCGATGTTCGGCATCGTCATCGTCGCGGGCTACCTGCTGTGGGCGATGCAGCGCACCCTCTTTGGCGGCTTCACCCTGGAGACCGACTACGAGGTCGGTCCCGCAGCCGTCCACGACGTGGCGCCACTTGCTGTCCTCCTGTTGCTCGTCATCGCACTGGGTGTCGCTCCCGACCTCTCGCTTGCCATGATACAACACGCTGTTGCCCCACTCACCGGAGGTGGTGCATAGATGGTCGACCCGACGTGGCTGGCCACCGCGCCCGCGCTGACGTTCGGCGCGGCGGCGATCGTCCTGTTGCTCGCCGACAGCGTCGACCCGGACACGACGAACACCACCGTGCTGGGCGGTATCGCCGTCGCCGGCTCGCTCGGTTCGCTCGCCGCCGCGGTGTACCTGCTGTACGGCGGCGTCGGCATCCCGACGGGACAGGGCGGGAGCGGCCCGGCCGTCCTCTTCAGCGGCCAGTTGGTCGTCGACCAGATGGCGCTGTTCTTCATGACCATCGTCGCGAGCGTCACCGCGCTGGTGGCGCTCGCGAGCATGGACTACGTGCGCGAACACGCCTACCAGGCCGAGTTCTTCGCGCTGGTCCTGCTCTCCGCGACCGGGATGAGCCTGCTCTCGGCCGCGAACAGCCTGGCGACGGCCTTCGTCGCCTTCGAGCTGGTCTCCCTGCCGTCCTACGCCCTCGTGGCCTTCCTCAAGAAGAACCGCGGCAGCGTCGAGGCGGGCCTGAAGTACTTCCTCATCGGCGCGGTCTCCTCGGCGGTCTTCGCCTACGGTATCTCGCTGGTGTACGCCGCGACGGGGGTCATGCGATTCGACGCCGTCGCGACGGCCATCGAGTCGGGCACTGTCCAGACCGTCGTCGACGGGAGCGTGCAGGCGGGGCCGACCGGCGCCTCGGTGCCGATGTCGATTCTGGGCCTCGGTATCGTGATGATTATCGGCGGGGTCGCGTTCAAGATGGCCGCCGTCCCCTTCCACTTCTGGGCGCCGGAGGCCTACGAGGGCGCGCCCGCGCCGATCTCGGCGTTCCTCTCCTCGGCCTCGAAGGCCGCCGGCTTCGTCATCGCCTTCCGCGCGTTCGCCGTGGCCTTCCCCATCGGCGCGCTGGCCGAGACAGGCGGCGCGGTCGACTGGTTCGTCGTCTTCCAGGTGCTCGCCATCGCGACGATGTTCATCGGGAACTTCGCCGCGGCGACCCAGGAGACGGTCAAGCGGATGCTGGCCTACTCCTCGGTCGGCCACGCCGGCTACGTCCTCATCGGACTGGCCGCGCTGACCGGGACGGGCGACGGGATGTCCCTCTCGATGAGCGCCGGGATGGCACACCTGCTGGTCTATGGCTTCATGAACACCGGCGCGTTCCTCTTCATCGCCCTGGCGGAGTACTGGGGCGTCGGCCGACGCTTCGAGGACTACAACGGCCTGGGCAAGCAGGCGCCGGTCGCCTGTGCGGCGATGACGGTGTTCCTGTTCAGTCTGGCCGGCCTGCCCATCGGCGGCGGGTTCTTCTCGAAGTTCTACCTGTTCCAGGCGACGCTGAACGTCAGCGCGTGGTCGCTCGCGGCCGCCCTGGTCATCAACAGCGCCCTGTCGCTGTTCTACTACTCGCGGGTCGTCAAGGCGATGTGGATAGAGGAGCCGACCGGCGACCGGACGATCGAATCCTACCCTACGGGGCTGTACACCGCCATCGTCGCCGCGGCGGTCATCACTGTGCTCCTGATTCCCGGCTTCGGATACGTCTCCGAGGTCGCCTTCCGGGCCGTCGAGTTGCTGTAGCGATAGTAGCCATCGAAATTCAACGCACACCCGACCGCACGACACCTGTGCGGTCGGTGGGTAAATCGTTTCAATTGTTACTATACCGCCGCTCGTAGACGAACACGCCCCCGCTCGACCGCTTTTCGACGCGGCCCCGTTCTTCCAGCACATCTAGATGGCCGACAGCCTCGCTCATGCCCGCGAAGTACTCCGTCGCCGGGAGGTCACCGAACAGCGCCGTCATCACGTCGACGGGCGTCGTCGCGCCCTCTCCGACGATGTCAGCGACCTCGTCGCTGCGCTGGTTGTGCTCTTCGAGGACGGCGTCGATGCGCGCTCGCGGGGATTCGACCGGCTCGCGGTGGCCCGTCAGAAAGCGGTCGTGGCCCTGCTCGCGGAGCCACCGCAGGGACTCGTTGAACGCCGGGAGGACTCGTGGCCGCTGGCCGCCGGCCGTCGGCGGTGGCTGCAGGAAGGGGTTCGGCGTGATGTCGCCAAGCACCGTGTCGCCGACGAGGGCCTCGCGGCGACCCTCGTGGTCGTACGAGAAGATGCGCTCGCCGACGGCGTGGCCGGCGACGCTGTCGACGGTGAGCGGTTCGTCGTCGACGGTGAGCGTGTCGCCAGGGTCGAGTTCCCGGTCCGTCTCGACGCTCTGTGCGTAGGGGAGGAAGGCCTCGGGAAGCTGTGTGACCGCCTGTGCCGTCTCTCTGGAGATGCCACAGCGCTCGAAGAAGTCGGTGAAGTAAGACTGCTCGTAGCGGAGGCGGGCGCCGAAATCACGCATGATGTCGGCCCCCTCGGAACTGGCCAGCACCCGCGCGCCGGCGTCCCGGAACCGGTGGGCCAGCCCGAAGTGGTCCGGATGTGGATGCGTGACGACCACTTGCGAGATGTCGCTCGGCGCGAGCTCGCGGGCTTCGAGTACCTCCAGCAACCGGGACCACGCTTCCTCGCTGTCGGGTCCCGGGTCGACGATGGTTCGGCCCGCGACGTAGGCGTTGACCGCACCCACCTGGAACGGCGTCGGAATCGACACCCGTGTGAACATATCCCGGCCTAACACTGTTCCGGTGAAAACAGTTCGTACACCGGCGACGGTAGCGCGGACAGTTTACAGTCCGACCAGGTCGTCCAGCTCCACGTCCTCGAGATGCCCGTCACACACCGCACACGAATCGATGTGCTCCGGACCGGCGCCCCCTTCCATGTGCAAGTTGCCACACTCCGTACAGACCTCGAACTCTGCTTGTAGCATACAGGGGCGTGCTTCCGCTGCATCTCATATCTGTTTTGTGCTTAGTAGAGTGACACTTGGTAGCAAACCTCGCCACAAAGGCTATATCTGTTCTCTGCGAAAGGACAGATATGAACAGACACTTCGAAGACGCACGATACTACCTCAAGCGCGCCGGGGAGACCGCAGGCAAGGGGCTCAAAGCGGAGCTGGAGTCGGTCGAGGCGCGGTTCCGAGAACTCGCCGGGACCGAAGAAGAACCCGAACCGAGCCGACTGGAGACCATGAAAGCCGACCTGAAGGCGCTCCAGGAGCGCGCCGAGGGTGAGGCCGAGACTGCTATCGGACAGGCCCGCGAGCGAATCGGGACGTATCGCGGGAAACAGGCGGCGGACGCGTAATCGGAACGCAATTCTTAAAGTAGCCCCTCGTATAGCTACGGGTGCCGGGTTGGTGGTCTAGTCCGGTTATGACATCGCCTTCACACGGCGAGGGTCGGCGGTTCGAATCCGCCCCAACCCATTTTGCCACGAACATACCGTGAGTGGCAAATTCGGTCGTCGGATTCGAACTCTGCGAGACGAACGCAGTGAGTCTCGCTACAGTGAGAATCCGCCCCAATAGTGCCCTCGACGACGACTCACAGACCGACACCACAGTGAGAGTCGGCTCTCGTTCACCTGGGGCTGTCACTGCCCCAAAGAGTAATTTGTTGGGCCCCAGTGCAGGGGTATGGACGAGACCCCGCTGCACGAACGGATGGAACAGTACGAGGAGCTGGCGGGCGCGGCCGCGGACACGGCCCGGAAGCGCGACGAGGCGGCCACCGAAATCGGGGACCGGCTCGCGACGGCGATTACCGAGGCGGTCGAGCAAGAAGGCGCAAACGTCGTCCAGTGCGGCCAGTCGACCGATGGTCACCGGTATCACTTCACTGCGCGGCTCGACCGGGCCGCGCTGGTGGCGGCGTTGACCGAGACGTTGCCGGACGGGTTCGTGGTCTCACACGTCAACGACGATGGGACGATGAGCGTCGAGTGGACCGGCAGCGACCGGACGCCGGGAAAACGAGAACGTGGCGCCATCCTGAAGGCTATCATCGCCGAGGAGATGGTGCTCGACAGCGACGGACTCATCGAGAGCGTGCCGACGAGAGAGCGGGTGCTCGCTCGGGCGGTAGAGCTGGGTGTCGACGAAGACGATGCATCGGCTCGGTTGAATCGGCTGGCGACGCTGGACGTCGTAGACCTTGCCGAGGGACACGTCTACCCCGACGAGAACTTCTCGCGCTACTAGGCCCGCTCTTCGTAGGTCGCGTCGGCGGAGGTGTGGCCGCGGTTGAAGGAGGTGACAGTCGCCCGGACGGGGTCGCCGACCGAACACGACGTCGGCACGCCGTCGGTGAAGAGGACGAACCCTTCGACCTTGCCGACGGCGACGCGGTCGCCAGAGTGGTGGTCGGTAAACTCCGTGATGCCGAACTCGTAGGTTTCACCGATTTCGACCGGCGGGTCACGTTCCTGTGCGGCGTCGTGGGCGCGTTTCGACGCGCTCGTGTTCGAGGAGCCGCGCCGCCAGAGCACGACGACGACCAACAGGACGAGGAGGCCGGCGCCGCCGGCGAGCAGTGGGAGTTGCATACGATGGTCTGGACCGTCGGGCCCCTAATAGGTTGCAGAGTCGGAACTGTCCCGGTCAGAGCCCGAGGCGGTCCAGCAGGCCACCGCTATCGTCGCCGGACTCGCCGTCTGGCTCCCAGTCGGTCGGCAGTTCCGCGGCCAGTTCCGCGAGTTCATCGTCGTCGAAGCGCGGGTCGTCGGCGGCCGCCTCGAGCCAGTCGGCCCACTCCTCCTCGGAGAGCAGCCCCCTGGACTCGGGCTCCCACTGGTCGACGAGCGCCTCGCGGTCACGGAACGGGATGTCCATGCCGCTGTCGCCCCAGTACAGCGGCGAGAGCTCGAAGGCGTGGTCCTCGCTATCGAGCCACACCAGCCGGTAGGGGTAGTCGTTGTAGAGGAACACGTCTTCGGGCGTTACCTCGTCGCCGTTGGGAAGTTCGAGCGTGTCGGGCATATGGAACGCTTCGGCCAGCCGCGGTTTCATACTGCCGGCTGTGCGTTCCCGGGGCGTTCCGAAATGAGACAGTCGGTCCTCGAAGCGCTGGATGGTAAAGGGGGAATGTCGGGAGTGGCCCGCCCGACCACGGACGGGCGCGGTGTCGTCAGTACTCGTGGAGTGGCTGCTTTCTGATGCGGGTCCGCAGGTCGCCGATGGGTGGCGAACTGTCGCCGATGAACTCCTGGCAGACCGCGTGGACCTCGTCGCGAGTTATCTTGACGTTGCCCTGCTCGATGACGTCGGCGGGCCGTTCGCGGAGTTCGCGGATGGTCCCGACGGCGAGCAGGAACGGGATAGCCCACGCCGAGAGCGTGTTGCCGCGGGTCTCTGGCATCGCTTCGAGCCACGTCTGGGCGCCATCGAGGTAGCCCTCGGCGCGGGCGGTGACGCGCTCGATGACCGGGACCAGCGACTCGACGTTGTCGGGGTCGCCGACGTCGCTGTGGTCCAGCCCCTCCTCGTGGAGCAGTTCGAGCGGGAGGTAGACGTTGTTCTCCTCCTCCATATCGGTCGCCGCGTCCTTGGCGACGTTGACGAGCTGGAGCAAGAGCGCGAAGGCGCGGGCGTTGTCCTCCATCTGCTCGGTCTGTTCGGGCGTGGCTTCGTGGGAGACCAGCGCCGTCACGAGTGTGCCGACAGTGCCGGCAGCGTACCAGCAGTACTCCTCTAGCTCGTCGAGAGTCTTGATACGCAGACCGCCCTCGTCTGCGTAGCGGTCGACGAACATCGCCATCCCGTCGACGAGTTCGCGAACCGGCCCGCGGATGCTCTCCAGGGCGTGGTTATCGAGCGAGCGGAAGACGCCCACGGCGCGGGCGGCGTTGTCGACGACCTCCCAGTCGTCAGTCAGTGTCGCCGGTAGCCACTCGCCGACAGCGTCGTCGAACGTTCTGACGGACGCGTCGGCGTCCGGGTCGAGGGTCCGGCTGTACAGCCGGAGTAGCTCAGCCTGGGCAGCGGGGGGGATGTGTCCGGCATCCTCGATCGTGTCGGCGACACGGCAGAGAAGATATCCGACACAGATATCGCGCGCCATCGGCTCGTCGAGTTCCGAAATTGTCAAGCTAAACGTCCGCGACACTCTGTGGACGGCGTCGTAGCACCACTCAATGTCTTCTTGTGACGGCCGGCCAGTGTGGTTCTGAGACATTCCCGTCACCCGGGTTAAGGCATACTGTGATAAAAATGGGTTGGCTACGGAGTCGCCGTGGGCCACTGTGTCGATGGTGTCCCGACGCTGCGTGTCGGCCCCTGATGTGGCCGAAACGCCACCCCTAAATCCCGTAGTCCCATACCTCGGGCTATGGAAACCGGGCACGCGGCAGGGGGCGGCCGATGAACCGCAACGAGATAATCGTCCTCGGGTTGACCGTCGCCGCAGTGGTCATCGTCCCGGGCCTCGCCAACGGCCTTCTGAGCCAGTGGGGATATCCGTGGGTCGGCAGCGCCGTCTGGGCGATGGGGTACGGTCTCGGCGTCGTGTTCATCTGGTATGAGTGGATTCGCCCGCTCGACATCACGGGGCCGGAGGGTGTCGGCTACGAGGACGACGACTCGCCGGATAAGTAGCGGGGGGCTGGGTCCGCGCTCGCGAAAACCCGACCGGCCGGCGGGGAGATAAATACATACAACGCCCGTTGTACTCGCTGCGAACTTTTATCTCGGTCCTTCCCATCCACAGGGGTATGAACGAGTTCTCGCCCGGTGAGGGAGCGCGAGGGTTTCGCGCCCGCGCCGGCTGGACGCGCGAGCAGGCCGCCGGTCTCGAACGCACCGCGGAGACGACCGCCCCGGTGTTCTATCCGCCCGAAACCGACCAGATGCCTCATCTACATATCTGGGACACGTGGTTGCTCCGCGAGCGCGACGGCACGCTCGCCGAGGTCGAGGGCTACCGGGTGTGTTTCTCGTTGACCGCGCCCGCGGAGCTCCTGCCGGGGAAACGCCACGACGTGGCGACTATCCGTGCGTTCTACTCGTCGGACGGTCGCGAGTGGCACGACGCGGGGCCGGTGTTTTCCGAAGCGCTGGGCCAGCGCCAGTGGGCCGGGTCGGCGCTGTACGACGACGGCGACGTGTATCTGTTCTACACGGCGGCCGGTACGGACGGGGCCGAGGAGCTGACCTACTCACAGCGTATCGTCGGCGCCAGCGGCGGGCGCATAGATACCGCCGGCGGCTTCGAACTCCGAGGACCCTGGACCCACCACGAACTCCTCTCGCCCGACGGCGAACGCTACGAACGCGAAGACCAGTCCCGGGCGATGATATACACCTTCCGGGACCCGTGGTTCTTCGAGGACCCCGAGACGGGCGAGACGTGGCTCCTCTTCGAGGCCAACTCGCCGGTCCCGGAGGGGAGCGACGTCTTCGACGGCGACGCCGCAAAACAGGAGTTCAACGGCAGCGTCGGTATCGCCCATTCGCCGACCGGCGACCCGCTGGAGTGGGAACTCGCCGACCCGCTGCTGGATGCCGTCGGCGTCAACCAGGAACTCGAACGCCCCCACGTCGTCTACCGCGACGGGCTGTACTACCTCTTTATCTCCAGTCACCTACACACGTTCGGCCCCGAGCTTTCGGGCTACGATGCGCTGTATGGCTTCGTCGCCGAGGCGCTACAGGGCGAGTACGTCCCGCTCAACGGCTCGGGCCTGGTCGCGACCAATCCGGCGAACGCGCCGTTCCAGGCGTACTCGTGGATGGCGTTCCCCCACGACGGGGCGGTGCTGGTCCAGAACTTCTTCAACTACTTCGACTTTGCCGGGGAGACACTCGACGAGATTGCCCACCTCCCCGAGAGCGAGCAGCGACGACGGTTCGGCGGGACGCTCGGACCGACGTTACGGCTCGACGTCTCGGGAACCCGGACCGAAATCGTCGGCAAACTCGGTCACTGGGAGATTCCGATGGCGGGGGAATCCCTCGGGCCGACCGAGCGCGACCTGCTCGCCGGCGCACAGGCAGACGACGAACGCGGGGGCTACGGGCCCTGAACGGTGCCCGCCGCCCCGGGCGGGGGCGGCGCTCACCTGACAACTACCCGTCAATCGCCCGTTCAACTTTAGTCCTCATGGGCCATACGGGCCGTACATCCTGTCTATGCGAGGAGAACCCGTCGCCGTTCTGGAGCACCACCAGTCGGTGGTCATCGGTCACGCCGGCGTCGCGTCCGTCGGTGAGACGCTCGGAATGGTCCCCGGCATTACGGCGTTCTCGGAGCCGCCGGGCCCGTCCCAGGACCGCTCCTCTATCACCGTCTTCGCCACCGACTTCGCGAACGGGACCGTCCCGCCGACCGAGTGGCTCGAACGCCTGGCCGACCGGGAGGGCGTGACCATCGCGGTGGTGGGGGCGCCCGCGACGGCGGACGAACTGGACCCCACGACTGCACGGGAGATAGCCCGCCTGCGGTCGGCCGTAGACGCGACCGTTGTCATCCCGCCGGGCTACCATCGGCGGGGCATCCGGTCGGTCGTGACGACGCTCCACGAGCTGGTCGCCAGACCGGGGGTCATCAACCTGGACCCGGCCGACGTCAGGACGGTGCTTGGCAGCGGGACGGCGGCGGCCATCACCACCGGGACCGCGCGGGACACCGGCGACGTGGCGGTCGACGCGGTCGACGCGGTCGAGGCGGCGCTTTCGGCGCCGTACACCGACGTCGACAGCCTCGGGTCGATACTGGTCAACCTCGTCGGGGGCGAGGACCTGACACTGGCCGCCGCGGTGGAGGCCGTCGACGGCATCGAGGCGTCGATTCCCGACGACGCGGTCCTCATCTGGGGCGTCGCCGTCGAAGAGTCCGTCTCGGCGGTCCACGCGCAGGTCGTGGCAAGCAGCGACACCACACCGATGTTCGACCGCGTCCTGACCGAGGCGCGCCAGCCGTCGGCGGGCGAGAACTGCCCCCGCTGTGGCGGCCACGTCGCCGTCTACACCCTCGGCGAGCGCGAGACCGCCGCCTGTGACGACTGTGGCTACAGCGGCACGAGCACCACGCTGTGAGACGGCGCCACCAGCGCGACCTTACGACCGCCAGGCGTTGCCCAGCTCCCAGCAGTCGAGCTCGGTCACCGTCGCGCTCCCGTCGACGGCAGCCAGCGAGATGCCCGTCGCGTCCGTGCGTTCGGGGTAGACGCGGCTGGTGAGACAGCGGCGTTCGTTGGCGAACACCTCGACGATACTGCCGTCGACGAACACGTGCAGCGACAGCGGCGCGTCGTACGGCGTCACCGTCATCCGCTGGCTGTCGGTCGTCGCCTCCGGTGCCGTGCTCGCCTGCGTGCGGTCGAGCACGACCTCGCTGGTCGCGGTGTAGCGTATCGGGGTTCGCTCCTCGCCGTCGGGCGTCTCCAGCACGCGGAGCTCGACGGCGTCTGCGTCCTCCAGTCGGACCGTCGCCCGGAACTCGAACTGTCGGCTCCGGACGTCGAGTTCGTGGCGCTCGTC
>SDGW01000690.1_pt1 | contig 14083 bp, 14 predicted proteins | sample 2873831 | NCBI WGS metagenome assembly SDGW01 (sample SAMN08132700, study PRJNA421101) | hypersaline lake metagenome | isolation source: celular fraction 0.22 microns magnesium sulfate-rich crust from ephemeral... | place: Spain: Penahueca Lagoon, Toledo | collected 2011-07
GTGATCTGGGGCATCCCAGCACCGGAGACGACGCGGGTCGTACAGATGCTGCCCGGCCCGATCCCGACCTTGAGCCCGTCAGCGAAGTCGACGAGGTCTTCGGCCGCCTCGCGGGTCCCGATGTTCCCGACGACGACGTCGGCCTCGACGAGGTCTTTGATCTCGCGTGCGCTCTCGACGACGTTCTGGTTGTGCGCGTGCGCGCAGTCGATGAAGAGAACGTCCGCACCGGCCTCGTCGGCGGCCTTTGCGCGGTCCGTCTCGAAGGGACCGACTGCGACGCCGGCCCGGAGCGCACCGGAGTCGTCGCGAGCGGCGGTGTCGTACTCGCGACGCTGGAGGATGCCCTGCATCGTCACCAGGCCGACGAGCCTGTTCTGGTCGTCGACGATCGGGACGCGCTCGATCTTGTGGTCGTACATCAGCTCGAGGGCTTCGCGGGGAGTGACGTCCTCGGGGGCAGTGATGACCTCGTCGGTCATCGCCTCGCGGACCTCGTCGCGGTCACCGACTTCCAGATACGGACGGATGTCCGTCCCGGAGATGATGCCGAGGACTTCGTCGTCCTCGTCGACGACCGGCGCACCACTGACGCCCGCCCGTTCCATCATCTCGTCGACGTCGCGAACTGTCTGGTCGGGTTCTGCGGTGACCACGTCGCGGATGATGAGTTCGTCAGCGCGCTTGATGCGCTCGATCTCGGTGGCCATCTCGTCGACGTCCATGTTCCGGTGGAGCACGCCGAGCCCGCCCTGTCGAGCCATCGCGATAGCCATGTCACTCTCGGTGACGGTGTCCATCGCTGCTGTCAGCACGGGTACATTTAGGGAGACGTTTCGCGATACCTGGGTCGTCGTATCCGCTTCGTCGGGTTCGATGTGACTCTCCTTTGGTCGCAGGAGGACGTCGTCGAAGGTCAATGCCTCTTCGACCCGAAGCTTCTCGGAGAAGAACTCGTCGTCGTTCGCCATGTAAACCGTGGCAGGCCGGGCGTCAAAAGGGTTGCGAGACGAGCCGACTGCGGGCACTCGTGACACTCACCACTCGTTGCCATACCCCTCCTCGTCCACTTTGGCCGACTGAACTGGTTGATTGTTCCAAACTGGGCGCAAAACTCGTTTGTTTTCCCAGTCCTGGGGCCTCCCGGTGGACGATTCCAGGGGTGTGCGGACAATACCCACACAACGCTTATGACCGCAACAATATTTGTTACTAGTATGGACTCCGCCAGTCAATCGAGTGTGTGCGTTGCGCGTCAGCTGTCAGTCGCTGGAGACAGCGGGACAAATTTTGACGCACACACATTCAAACAGGCGGAGGATGCGCCCACGTTCGGTCGCGACGAGCGATACCGAGGGTATCACGGCGCATATCACCCACCGGCCACGGGAGACGGCCATCGTCCCTGATGAGTAAGTCTCAGCATCCGGTTGCACTCCGCATCGAGCAGCGGGTCGGTGGTGCGACCAGGCTCCTCGGGACCGTCATGTGTCTGCCCCTGCTGGACGGGATCTTCCCGGCCCTCGTCCTGGCAGGCGCACTGTCGAGCCCGCTGGGCATCCTGGAAGTCGGCCTGCTCATCTTCAGCGGCAGTGCGACGGTGGCAGTCATCCTCGCGGAGATGGACGGGACGGTTCGCGAACAGACGATGGCCGTCCTCGCCGTCGGGGTCGTCCTCGTCACGGGGGCAGTCATCGAAGCAGCGCTCGCGCCTACCATCCGCGGCCTCGTGGACCTCGCCGTCTTCGAGCGGTTCGCGGGCCTGGTCATCCTGGCTGTCGCGGCCAAGACCGCGAGCGCACGCATCGGCGATCTACTGCCTCGACCGGCGATCATCATCGCCTTCGGATTCCTGGCGAGCGTCGATCCGTCGGGAGCGGAACTCGTCGTACAGGCGGACCCCGATCTCATGCTGCGGGCCGCGGCCGCGGCGCTGGTTGCCGTGGCCTTCGCGCTCCACCTGGCCGTGTTCGGCCCGTGGCTGCGAGAGGTCGTCGACATCGACCGGTTCCGCTTCGGGAGTGCCGTCGCACTCGGCGTGCTCCCGCTCTCGCTGTTCGGGCTCGTCCCCGGGAACGCACCGATCGCCCTGGCGGTCTTGGGCGTGTCGTTCCTGTTCGCGTTCGATCCGGAGGGAACGGCCCTCGGTGACATCCTCGAAACGGAGTCACCGGCTGACGGCGACGGGGAGATCGTGGCAAACGGCGGTCGCCCGGTGGACGAAGAGGACGCCGACGAAGAGTACACGCCCGGCCCGGCGAGCCCCGAGACCGTCTCCGACGAGGACAGGGCTCCCTGGCTGTAACGCTGGCGTGAATCCGTGAAGGGAAACCTTAGGAAGTTCACTCCACGACTAGAGACATGGCCGACAATCGCGTCGTACAGGGGCGGATGGTTACGCCAGGTAAACTGGCCGAACTGATCGAAGGCGATTCCGTGATGGACGCGGAAGCGATCGAGGACGCGGACCGCGACTGCCCGGACTGTGACGGCGACGTCCTGGAAGTCGGGTACATGCCCTCAGTGACGGAGTTCGTGACGGGCTGGAAGTGCCAGGACTGTGACTGGTCCGACACCGATCGGGACTAACGGAATCGAAACCCCTTTAGGGAGTTTGGTCTTACGCCGTAGTGCGGGGTCGTGGCCAAGTCCGGCATGGCGACTGACTCCAGAGGCACCGCGCCCGGGACGAAACTCCAGACTGATATACTGAGCGGACGGCTGATCACCGCCCGCGCTGATGACCCTCTGGAGTTCCGAGGCGCAACCGGAGATATCAGTCGATCGGGGGTTCAAATCCCTCCGACCCCACTTCATTATACTGCGAACAATTCCGTGAGCAGCAAAGCCGTTCGGCGGTGGATTTGAACCCAGAGGACGAGCGAAGCGACGTCCTCGTGGTTTACAATCCCTCTAACCCCATTCCCGCATTCTCAGGACGCTACAAACGGAGATGAACAGGCATTAGCGTGTGTTAGTTAGGAGAGCAGCTGCTCTGGAACGCTAGTCGCGCTTGTTTTCGGCGTCCAGAATAGCCTGAGCGTCGAATCGGTTATCGAGCGATGCGTTGATGATTTCCCAATCGCCACGGTCACGTGGTGATTGGGTACTGAAACTCAGATACGTGTTGTCGGCGTTGTAATTCATCACGCTCGGATATCTGTTCAATGCGTAGTTGTAGCTGTCAACACCTGCATACCGTCCGTCGATCCCGAGTTGATGGCCGACTTCGTGCAGGAAAATACTCGCAGTCATCTCGTCTTCGGGCTGCTCTTCCACGAACGAGCGGGTACCACGGGCGAATCCATCGACGGGCATTCCCCGGCCTGATTCGCGTGAGACGGTCTCGACGATCCGAACGCTGTAGTATCCGGGATACGTCGACCCGAGGACGACTTCGGGATTGGAGTCCTGTTTATCGAGGTCTCCGGTTGTGTATCCCTCTGCTGCACACCGATATTCGACGGGATAGCTACGTTCGACTGGGCCTCGGCAGGTGAGTTCATCGTCGAAGTAGACGTGCAGTTCGATTCCACGCGTCTGATCCGGATTCGACGTCGGAGCAGTCCTAAACTCCTGTTTCATATCATCCACGTACTCGTCATCGAACGCTTCGGTGTAGTCGACGGCCACGTAGACGTCTTTGTGTAGCGGATCTGCGTCGGGAAAGAGGTCCTGCTTGTTTATTTCAGCCCCATCGGGAAGGCTGTCGTCGTCAGTGTCGGCCACTAACGGGTTCGTCTGGTAGTCGTGGATCTCAGCATAATCTGACAGCCCATCCTGGTCTGTATCGGCGACTGTCGCTTTGGTCCCGTAGTCCCGGATTTCTGCACCGTCGTCAAGTCCGTCGCCGTCGGTGTCTTTCTCCGTTGGATCTGTTGAGTGTTCCTTGACCTCTGCGTAATCGGGTATCGAATCACCGTCGGTGTCCTTCTTTGTTGGATCAGTTCCAAGTTCTTCCTCACGCAAATTGTTTAATCCATCACCGTCAGAATCAGGGACGGCAGTCGCAGTTGGAACTGGAGTTTGCGTTACCGTCGGTGTTTCCTGAGGTGTTGATACCGGCGTCGATGTTGCTGTTTCAGTGGACGCCTTTGCTTCGGAAGTAGTGACCTCTGACGGCGGTTCTGTAGTGGGTCCGTTTTCACCATCGTCGACGACCCCACCAGTGCATCCCGCGAATAGAACCGCGAGAACAACTGTTCCGAGTACTATTCGGTTTTTCATAGTGTATTAAATACATCATATGGGTAAGAAAATACCGACTGTCAGCTACTCACTGTCGCTATCCGGAGATACGGAAACACACCCACACGTCGTTTTCAAGAGCACGAGTCAATTCTGCTGGTGTCTCAGTCGCTGACGACCGGCGAACAGACGGCTCGTATCGACTTCCTCTACGGATTGGCCGTCACCGTCGAGGTCCTCGACAGAACTACCAGGAAAGCCCCTCTCGAAACACGTCATAAAAATATCAAGTGTTGTACGCGCTCGTCCAGGAGAACGCTGAGATCGACCCGAGCGCAGCCATTGTCGTGGCAAAATCCCAGAACAATCGATGGAGCGTTTCACCGATTCAAGCTACTGGACGGGCAGTCCTGAACGAATTATCACATGTATTTTCATAGAATGGGAATGCCCGGAGCCATTACTTCCCTGCCGTGCACAGATGTAACTGTCGCGGGATTGCCTCACTGCCCTTCAGCCCGGCGCGTGGTATCCCGTGATTGCGGGGCTCATGTTATCCCGCACACTCTGAACTTCTCAACGAAACGTTTAGTATGTTATAGTAGTCACAATATTACACAATGGTGAGTGGCTGTGACAAATTTGTTCGTCGTGTCGCCGGCACAGTTGTCCTACTTGGATTTCTACTGGGTTGGTTCGTCAACCACTGGTTCTTCCTGATCGACGCGTTCGCCGGTGTAAACCTTCTGCAAAGTACGTTTACGGGATTCTGCCCACCTCAGATTGCGTGCCAGTGGTGGCGCAGCGGCGCCAGTTGATCACGAGACCAGACACCCGATTGCGATTGCAGTTCCTCCTGCGAAAAATGCCGTCTCGTCGCCCCGAACCTACCGTCGGCATTCCTCATCGCACCTCCCCTCTTGTCTGTTAGACCAATGCGAGCCTATACACGAGGTATTCGTATATGATTCAATACTGACGCAGGTGAGAACGATGCCTGACGAAGTGGGTATACGGACTGATTGCCGGCAGTGTCACGCCTCTACCCGGCCCTCTGTTGCCTGTTCTCCCTGGGCGTATATGAGCGCCCAAACGAGGCCTGCGGCGAGTCCCCACAATCCTAGTCCCAATAGTATCCACACACCCATGTGTGAAATAATGTATTCTGATCATTATATAACTGTCGCTGAAACGACGAATCTGCTATCGAGGGAGCCCTTCGACGGTACTGATAGCTTTCCTCTCTGGTAGCGATAGTATAACAAAGGAGATCGTCAACTGTCGTTCTCGCATGGACCAGGAAGTCGATGGAGACAGAGTCAGAGAAGCCGTTCGCATTCTTCGGGAAGAGTTCGCGAACCCGTCCCATCTCGAACTCTACTACGACGATCACGACGGTGAGCAACACATCAACTTTCACTGCCCCTCCACGGTTCCCGGCGTCGAGGAGAGTTCGGACGACCGATATCGGCTACGGCGAACTGAGCTGAGTGGGACCGTCGCGTGGTCGCTCGATCCGATCGAGATTCCGAGTGCACTGAAATACTGATCTGGTACGGCCTGATTTTTGCGGAACAGCCATTGTAGACAGACGAGTCTCAGTGATCCAGTCGACTGCTCATCGTTCCATGACCTGTTACGTCCTGGCTCGCCGATTCACGTCACGCTCGGCCTGGGCGTAAATCAGTGCCCACACGGAAATGACCCCCACGATCCAGAGGACGAAACCGACCACTACCCACATGACTAGCTCTTTGGTGTCTCTACCCATTGTTATCCACCTCCAATACTGTAGTAAAATATCCTTACTGCTGTCTCCGCACCGTCTGTGAGGGCGACGGTCTGTTAGCTAGTGAATGGCGGTGATAGCTCCCACTGCAGGAGTTGAGAGCGATTCGACGAGAAGACCGTCGTCTCATCGGAGTCTCGCCGAGACACAGATCTGGTCGTGAGACGAACCAGTTTGGATCTGTGAATAATACCTACGTGTGAAAGAGTGCTCGCGTGAGATGTCAATCCGGGAGCCAGACTTAATACGCTTCCCGGTGTGGCAGATAATTGCTAACATGGAACTTCATCACGGTGAACCCCTCCGACATATGGGGGACCTCCTGTCGATGGCCGCCTATCGATACGAAGACCATCCGGCGTTCGTCTCGTTCGGCCAGGCCCAGACCTACGGTGAGGTAGAGACGCAAGCGAACAAGGTCGCGAACGTCCTGGTCGAGAACGGCGTCGAACCCGGCGATCGAGTCGGTCTGTTCGTCCCCAACACGTCGCAGTTTCCGGAGGCGTATTTCGGGGCGATGCGAGCAGGTGCGGTCCCGGTCCCCCTCAATCTCCGGATGGATCCAGAGACGCTGGTCTACGTCGTCCAGAACGCGGAGGCCGACCACATCATCGGATCGCCGTTGCTCGCGGACGAAGTACAGAACCTCGCCGAGGCTGCCGAAGTCGGTACCCTCCTCCTCAGTGGCGTCAGCGGGGATGGGATCATAAACTACTCACACGCCGTCGGGGACGCGAGTCCGGAGTTCGAGCGCGTCGAGCGTGAATACGACGACGTAGCTGCCCAGCTTTACACGTCGGGGACGACCGGAAATCCGAAGGGGGTCCTGTTGACCCACGAGAACCTGCTATCGACGGTCGAAGCATTCGACAAAGGCGGGTTCGCCATCGACGCCGAGGACAGCATGCTGCTCGTCCTGCCGTTGTTCCACATCTACGGCCTGAACGCGATCATGGGGACGTGCATGTACAACGGGTCGACGATGTACCTCCAGCCCCGACCGGAACCGGAACCGATGCTGCGAGCCATCGACGAGAACGACATCACGACGTTCGCTGGCGTCCCCGCGATGTACACCATGATGTTCCGAGAGTACCGCGAGAACCCCGACGAGTACGACCTCTCCTCGCTCGAAGACGTCACCTGTGCCGCCGCACCGCTCCCGGACGAGGTTCGGCGGACGATCGAGGACGAGTGGAACGTCCCCATGACTGAAGGGTGGGGCATGACGGAAACTGCGCCGGCGGGCACTGCCGAGCCGTCGCGTGGCGTCCGGAAGGAAGCCAGCTGTATCGGCCCGGCCCTGGACGGGATTGACATCAAACTGGTCGATCCCGACACTCGCGAGACGAAAGTCTCGACCGAGCAGTTGCGGCCGCGCGTCGACGACGACATCGACTTCGACGACGAGGACGCCGTGACGGGCGAGATGGCAATCCGTGGGCCGAACGTCTTCGAGGGCTACTACAAACTCCCCGAGAAGACCGAGTCCGTGTTCGACGACGAGGGCTACTTTTACACTGAAGACATCGCCCGCATCGACGAGGACGGCTACTTCTGGATGGTCGACCGCGCCGACGACATGATCATCGCCGGCGGTGAGAACATCTACCCTGCAGAAGTCGAAGACGCGCTCTACGAACACCCAGCCGTCGCGGAAGCGGCGGTCGTCGGGGCGCCCCACGCGGTCAAAGGCGAAGCGCCAGTCGCGTTCGTCGTCCTCGAAGCGGGGAGCGACGTGTCCGAACGGGACCTCCGGGCGTTCTCGCTCGATCACGTGGCGTCGTACGCACATCCGCGGCGCATCTTCTTCGTCGACGAACTCCCACGCAGTGCCACGCAGAAAGTCCAGCGCTACAAGCTAGAGGAGGAAGTCGAGAAACGACTCGACGAACCGCTGCAGTCCGAGGACGAAGAGCTGTAGCTACCCTGTAGCTCACAAGAGAACTGGAATTCGAGTGTTAGTCGCGGTTCAGAACTCGCCCTGGTCCTCGAGCTCTTCCATGATGTCGTCGACGAAGTCCTCAGGAGCGTCGTAGGGGAAGTCCCCGCCACTGAGCTTCGTGTTCAGTTCCATTGCCGTCATCGAGAAGTCGCCGGACTCGAACTTCGTGGACGGACCGTTCGGCAGCGCCGGAACGAGGTCCATCGGCGAGGAAATCGGGTAGTCTGCACCTTCGAACGCTTCGATCATCTGCTCACGCAGGTCATCTTTGTCGGCCATAGTACATCACATTCAATGGGCACTGGTATTAAAAATCATTCGAGTTTGCCAACTAAACACATTGTTTTCAGTTTATTCTCGTTGAATGCAGTTTCACGCCACGAGCCCACCAGGAACCGCGAGAATGACGCCTCTTCCACCGAAATCAGATATTCAACGATACTAGAGTTCAACGAAGGTATTCGAACGGTGGTAGAGCAACAGTGCAGGAATGTGAAATATGGAAAATCGGACTGGAGCTGTTCCGTCGAACCGAACCTGTCGGGAGTCAGTAGGATTTCGGCAGGCCGAGTTCGTGTTCGGCGAGGTAGTTTTTCACCATCTCGTTGGGCACCGGCACCGTCTCGGTGACGCGAGCGTTCTGCCAGATGTCGTACACCTCGTACTCGTGCGTGAAGCCGTTTCCACCGTGTGCCTGGACGGCGCGACTCGCCGCTTCGGTCGCGAACTCACTGGTGAGGAGTTTTGCAGCGTTGGCTTCCATACCGGCGTCCTCGCCGTTGTCCCACTTCCAGGCTGCTTTGTACATCATCTCGCGTGACGACATCAGCTTCGCGTAGGATTCCGCGAGCGGGTGCTGAATCCCCTGGTGTGCGCCGACGGGTTGGCCGAACACGTCGCGGTCGCTCGCGTAGTCCACGGCGAGATCGACGGCGCGCAGGCCACCGCCCAGGGAGGACGCTGCGCCCGCGATGCGCTCCGTGTTCAGCGTGTCCCACAGCATGAGGAGCCCACCGTCGACGTGGCCGAGGACCTGATCCTCGTGAACGCGCAGGCCGTCGATGTCCACCTGGTATTGCTTTTCGAACCACGGGACGGCGACGTCGACCTTCGAGAGATCGATCCCGTCACGGCTCGCCGGTTCGTCGACGAGGAACAGCGTCACGCCACTGGTCGGGTTGTCCGGATCGAATTCGGAGGTCCGGGCGACCAGCAGCATGGTGTCAGCGTTCTCGACGCCGCTGATGAAGATCTTCTGCCCGTCCAGCACCCATTCGTCGCCATCCTTCTCACCGGTCGTCTCGATCTGCAGGGTGTTGACTCCCGCGTGGGCCTCCGTCAGCCCCATGCAGAACCGCATCTCGCCGTTCGCGATCTTCGGGAGGTACTCTTCTTTTTGTTCCTCATTGCCGTGGCGTTGGATGCCGATTCCGCCGAACACCGGCGTCAGGACGAACACGATGCCGCCCTGTCCCCCGCCGCGCGAGAGTTCCTCGATGATGATGGACATTTCCAGCATGCCCATGTCCGCACCGCCGTACTCCTCGGGAATGGTCACGCCGAGCCAGCCGTCGCGGGCCAGATCGTCCCAGTACTCCTGTGGGAACGTCTTTTCCTCGACGTGCTCACGCCAGTAGTGGACGTCGTAGTCCGACGCGATCTCTCTGCAGGACTCGCGGATCAGTTTGTGCTCCTGACTCTCTTGGTAATCCATGACTGTTAACACAGACCGAACTACTATAAATATCCGTACACAGCGAACAACGTTCTGGTTGTGTAAAATCTATCTGACTACTCCACTCGGACGCGGCGGTTTCTGAAAGAAATCCGTGGGACAGAGTCGTTTAGGAACTCCGCGGCGAATGGATTGGCATGTCCTCCCACGACAGCGGGACGGACGAGTCCGGGCACCATCTCCCGGCGGTCGAAGACTGGCCCAAGGGATACGGAGAGGCGAGTTGGTGGCCCATCGTGACCGCGGCGGGCGCCGTCGGCATGTATCTGGGCGCGGGATTGTTCGTCCTCGCGTTCGGCGAAGAACCGCTCTTCTTACCGATCTTCGGACCCTTCGTCTTCGTGCTCGGCACCGGGCTGTTCCTGATCGGGGTGTACGGGTGGACCTATCACGCGTTCGTGAGTCATTACTGGTCACGAACGGGCGCCGGAGAGAGCAAGTATCGCTGGGGAATGGTGCTGTTCCTGACGACCGACATCGGCACGTTCGGTGCGGTCTTCTCCTACTACTTCTGGGTGCGGCTCCTGGAGTGGCCGCCAGCGGAACTCCCGCAGTTGCTCTCCTCGCTCGTGCTCGTAAACACCACGCTGCTCGTGGCGAGCAGTGTAACGATGCACGTCGCACACCTTCGGCTCCGGGGCGGTAACCGCCAGCGGTATCTCCTCTGGCTCGGTGCGACCCAGATACTCGGGACGCTGTTCCTGGGCGGACAGCTGCTGGAGTACTACGAGTTCGTCGTCAATGAAGGCCTCACGCTGTCGAGTGGGTTCTACTTCAGTGCGTTCTACGGGTTGACGGGGCTGCACGGACTCCACGTGGTGCTCGGGCTGATTCTCATCGGCCTCGTCCTGATCCGGTCGGCCGCTGGCCAGTACAACGCTGAGCGGGACGTCTCCGTGACGACTGTCGCGATGTACTGGCACTTCGTCGACGCCGTCTGGATACTGCTGGTCGCCGCGCTCTACGCCGGCGCAGCGGCCGTGTGACGGCTGGTTACCCGCGATTCTCCCCGGACGTCTCGACCGCGTCGGGGAGCCCCACACGCAGATCGGAACTGTTGGTTTCGTTCCGTTGCGCTCGCTCGCGCAGCCGTTCGACCCGTTGCCGGTATTCGTCGGGGGGCACGGCACGGACCGTCGTGTTCATCAGCGAGTGTTCCTCACCGCAGTACTCCGCACAGTACAGCGTGTAGTTCCCGGTGTCGTAGACGGTCGTCCTGAGCAGGTTGGTCTGGCCAGGGAGGGCGTCCTTTTTGAGCCCGAGGTCAGGCACGTGAACCGAGTGGATCACGTCCGTGCTCGTGATTCGGAACACCACCGGCCGGTTCGCCGGGACGTATATTACGTCCGCTCGTCGATCGGTGACGTTCGCCGCCGGATAGCCGGCTGTGTATTCCCACTGGCGGGCGGAGATCTGTATCTCGGTCGCGTTGTCACTGGTCGCGGCCGTCTCCGGCGTCGCCGTGACGTCCGGGTGGGCCATCACCCAGTAGGAGACGACGCCGACGAAGATCAGGATAATCGCGGTGGCGACGGTCCAAGAGAGTTCGAGTCGGGGACTCTCTGGCGTCGGGACGGCGACTTTCTTGTTTCGGAACCGCCAGACCGTATAGAGCAGCAGAGCCTCGACGATCAGGATGATCGGGACAGCCACGAGGAGCAGTTGCCGATTGAGCGTCCGAATGAGTCGCTCTGTCGTCGAATCGAACTCGGAGATCGGGAGGACGAACAGTCCAGCGACCGCCAGCGCGCCGAGGAAGACGAAGACGACCCCGACGAGTTTGACGCCGCCCCACTCGCTGACGGCCGTCGTCACCTCCCCGGGACTGGGCCGTTCTCTGTGTCCCGGCTCGTCGCTGGCGCCGTGTGAGACGTCGTCGTCGCCCGGATTGCTCGTGTCGACGCCATCCAGTCGCTCGGCGAGGAGCGTCCATTCGCGAGTGTACTGACCCGTCTCCTTGAGGTCCCAGGGGTCGGCGTCTTCGACAGGTTGGCCGACACGATAGGACTGGAGCATGTTGTAGATCCAGAGCATCGCGGCAACGCCGATGATACTCGCGCCCACCGTCGCGATCTGCTGGGGAACGACGAACACCTCCGGATAGACGGCGTATCGACGCGGGAGGCCCTCTCCACCGAGCACCAACAGAGGGAAGAACGTGACGAACACGCCGAGACTGAGCAGGGCGACGTGCAGGACGGCTAGCCGTCGGTTGTACATCCTGCCGGTGATGAGCGGGAACCAGTAGTAACTCGCGGCGAACATCGCGAAGGGGATGATCCCCATGATGACGAAGTGGAAGTGGCCGACGACGTAGAGGGTGTCGTGGACGATGATGTCGTAGGGGATCGACGCGAGGAAGACGCCCGTGACGCCGCCGATGATGAACAGCGCGATCCCGCTGATGCAGAACAGCAGTGGCGCCCGTAATCGGAGGCTCCCGTTCCACATCGTTGTCGTCCAGTTGAAGGTCTTGATCGCGCTTGGCACCGCGATCGCGATGGAGACGATCATGAAACTCAGCCGAATGCGAGGGTCGATGCCCGTCGCGAACATGTGGTGGGCCCAGACGCCAAAGGAGAGGACGCCGACCCCGAGCGTCGAGTAGACGACGAACCGGAAGCCGAACAGGCGGCGACCGGAGAACTTCGGGATGATGAGACTCACAAGCCCGAACGCGGGCAACACGAGGATGTACACCTCGGGGTGGCCGAAGAACCAGAACAGGTGCTGGTAGAGGATGGGGCCGCCGCCAGGGTTCATGAAGAAGCTGGTTCCGAAGTTTCGGTCGAACAGGAGCATGATGAGCGTGCTCCCCAGCAGCGGGAACGCGAAGAGGATGATCCCCGACTGGGTGAGCATGCTCCAGGAGAACAGGTCGAGGTTCGACCAGGAGACGTCCTCGCCCTGTTCGGTGAAGATGGTCGTGATGAAGTTGATGGCTCCCAGCGTCGTCGCGATGCCGCTCAGGTGGAGGCCGAGCAACAGCAGGTCCACCTGTTCGTTCGGGAGTTGGATCGACAGCGGCGTGTAGATCGTCCAGCCGGTCGTCGGCGGTTTGAGCGCGATCAGTTTCTGCGTGAACGCGAGAAAGCTGGGGATCGGCCAGAACTGCACCGGTAACTGGCCAATCGTGGCCATGATAGCCTTCCCGATGACCTCGGTGATGAGTCCGGCCCGGACGAGGAACAGCGACGGCGGCAGTAACCAGAACGCGATGGCGTTGAGTCGTGGGAACGCCATGTCGTCGGCCCCGATCAGCGCCGGAATGACGTAGTTCCCGATGCCGGCGAACACCGGGGCGGCGAAGAAAAACAGCATCATGATCCCGTGGGTCGTGAACAGCGCGTTGTACGTCTCGATGTCCCAGACGGTGACGCCGGGGCCCAGCAGTTCGGCCCGCATCATCATCGCGTCGATGCCGCCCCAGACACCGGCAAACGTGCCGAACGCGAGGTACAGCAACCCGATGTCAGTGTGGTCGACAGTCGTCACCCATCGCAGGAGTCCGGACGGTTTCTCGGCGTGGTCGACCGCCGGTTCCTCGTCTGGTGGTGGCGTCCCATCACGGCTGGCGAGGAAGAGAATCCGAACCACCCCCCGGGACGCCCGTGCCGACGAACGAACCGATAGTCATCGTGGTCTAGCCTCGCCGCACCGTACTTTGGTATAGGGAAGGTACGGCGGTCGCCAGTCAGATAAGTCCGGGTTTCCCGTCACACTGCTTCGTTAGACAACCGGTCGTACACCGCACCCATGGTGAACCCGTACGCGAGATGGGCGACTAAACTGAACGCGAGATACACGATCAGCAGGACACCGCCGATGGTTCCCCGGCCGATGATTGCGAACCCAATCCACAGTATCACCCCCATGAGAATGCCTCTGACTGCCGGGTCGGAGTCGGGGACCAGGTAGCGTTCGAGTCCGAGAAAGAGCAGGGGCCACGCCACCGTGCCGACGAGTGCGAAGATCACGAACCCGAGGAACTGATTGCCGGGGACTCGCGCGAACCGCGCGATCGCCTCGAACAGTCCGATTGCGTACCGCGACTCGACCTCGACCATGGCGAGAATCATCGACATGACCGCCGTCCCGACGAGACCACCGACGATGGCGCTGGCTGGCCGGTTCATTTCTCGCCACTTCCACGAAGACGCCAAAAAGTGCTGTCCCGGCTGCCGACTCGCTGACACCCGCTTGTCGACATCCCCGGACGTAACCTCCCCAAAACCACTCTATTCCCCAATTTAACGTCGGGTTTCGGCGCTGTCCGCTCACTCGGTCGACGCCGCTCTCGCTGGGGACTACCCATACTTATTTTATTATCCACGTGAGAATGTGTCTACCATGCCTACCTGCGCCAACTATAAACGGAAATTGAGTTTCTTACTAGCGGTCGTCGCCGGTTCCCGAGGTGAGTAGT
>SDGW01000691.1_pt1 | contig 14079 bp, 13 predicted proteins | sample 2873831 | NCBI WGS metagenome assembly SDGW01 (sample SAMN08132700, study PRJNA421101) | hypersaline lake metagenome | isolation source: celular fraction 0.22 microns magnesium sulfate-rich crust from ephemeral... | place: Spain: Penahueca Lagoon, Toledo | collected 2011-07
ACCGGTTCGACCGTATCGAGTTCCTGACCCTGCCGTGCGAGCGTTAGCAGATCGCCGATGAGTTCGGACATCCGGTCGAGGGCACTGGAGACGTTCTCGATGCGGTCCAGGTCACCGGTTTCGGCGATCAGTTCGGTGTTGCCCTGGGCGACTTCGAGCGGATTTCGCAGGTCGTGTGAGACCATCGCGGCGAACTGATCGAGTCGTTCGTTTTTGCGCTTGAGGGCCCGTTCGCGATCTTTCCGATCAGTCATGTCCGCAACGACGGCGACGCCACCGTGAGTTTCCCCAACCTGGTCGGCGATGGGTGCGACGGAGAGACTCGCGTCGAAGCGGTCGCCGCCCCGGCGCTGCAGCGTGACCTCTAGATCCATGATCCGCTCGCCATCGAGCGTTCGGTCGAGAACCTCGTCGAGGAGTTCGCGGTCCTCCTGGGGAACAAACGGGAGGCGGTCGCCGACGGACTCCTCGCGCGACCAGCCGAACATCTCCTCGGCGGCGGGATTCCACTGCTCGACAGTTCCGTCAGCAGCAAAGGCGACGATCGCCAGCGGTGAGGCGTCGCTGAGGGTTTCGTACCGCTCGGTCGTTTCGGCGAGGTCCGTCTCGATTTGTTTGCGACGTGAAATATCTCGGATGAAGCCGACGGAGCCGCCATGGAGATCACCGAATTCGAACTCGATCGGCGCACGGTGTGTCTCACACGGAATCACTGTCCCGTCGGCAGTTTCGATGGAGAGTTCGGTCGTCGCTCGCTCGTTCGAGGGAGCAACCGGTGGGACTGCTGCTGTGTCATCTGCGAGGATGTCGGAGAACGGTCGCCCAACGAGATCGTCGGGATCGTAACCGAACAGTGCTGCGAACGGGTCGTTCACGACGGCAAAGCGATCGTCCTGATCGAGGACGTACACGCGGTCCCGGACGGACTCGAAGATTCGCTTGAAGCGTGCCAGTGCCCGTTCGCGCTCCTCACGTGCAGTCACGTCCCGAAGGTGGACGAGTCGACCGACCAGCTCGTCGTGATGGTCAAAAAACGGTGCGACCTGCACTTCGAGGTAGTGCGTTTCACCGTCGACCGTCAGAGAGCGGTCGTGCCACTCGCTCGTGCCCGCGCGAGGGTACTCGATCTCACTCCAGTCGGGGAACTGCTCGTCGATGGACGTTCCGATGAGGTCGTCGCGGTGTGCTGCCGGAGCGAGCAGATCGATCGCGGCCGGATTGACATCACTTATTTTACCGTCTTCGTCGATGACCACGACTCCAGCACCCATTTTCTCGACGATCGCCTCGTGTGCAGTCGGAACCGGGTCGAGCGTTTTGAACTCGTAAAGGCCGATAGTCAGCGCGATCCCCGAGAGTGTAATCAGCGGAATCGACAGTTGGACCTCGGTGAACAGGCCCACGGCCTCGAGCAGGAACTCAGACCAGGGCAACGTCGCAGCGATCGCGACCGTGACGGCCTGTGTCTTGTAGAGGTGGCGTGCGTGCGTGACCAGTTGAAACAGCAGCACGCTGGCCAACGCAATCCCGAGAATGACGTACACCAACGACAGACCCATGACGGGGCCAGGAGAGAAGTCCATCATCGAGATCGGGCCCACGCTGGCGGGCGAGTCGAACGTGATCACCTGCTCCTGTGTTCCCGGGAGAAAGATGTACGTCGAGAGTACAGTCGGGACGGACAGCAGCGCTGTGATCGACCGACGAGTCACCCACTCGCTCCGACCGGCGTACTCGAATCCCGTGACGACCCAGGCGGCAGTCGCGAACAACTGTGCGACGATGGAGACGCGGAACCAGAAGTACTTCGGCCCCAGTGTTGCATAGCCAATGTCGAACCCGTAGGCCGCCGACCCGATCGCGACGACGACGAGAAACACGGCGACGGGGGTTCCACCTGCTTCGTCTCGTTTGCGCCAGGCCATCGCAGCGAAGAGACAAGCCACTGCAGAGAGCGAAAAGAGAAAGACGCCTAAGCGCGTCAATACGAACATCTAACAGATACTTCGTTGTCATGTACCGCTAATAAGAATTCGTACTATTTTGCCGTTCGTACTATACTCATGGCACCGACCTGTGGTGTGAACGTTCAAGAGGCGTGACTGAGTGGGTCGTGCTATGGACCGCCGACGGTTCCTGTCGCTGACGACCAGTGCTATCGCCGGACTCGCTGGCTGTAGCCGGTACCAGGGCCCGTTGAACGTCTGGCCGAACCCGACCGTCGTCGACCACTTTCGCGGCGAACCCCACGTCGAAACGATCGAACGTACGTTCGTTCTCGACGATGAACTGGATCGGTATCGGGTTCGCATCCGGAACGACGGACACGACGCGCAGGTGGTTGTGGGGCTGTACTGGGTGCCAGACACTGCGGTCTCTCCACAGGGGTTGACTCGGGACGAACTGACGTCGGCAGGGTACACACGAGCAGTCGCGAAAACGCGTCACATTTCGGCTGGAGACCAGCGTGACGTCACGCTCCGTGGGACGCAACCCGTGAGCGCAAACAGCTATTACGTTCGGGTCAGAAACGGAACTTACGGGGCGACTATCGCAAACGACGGTGGCAAGGGAACTGTCGAGGCGACGTTGGTCGACACGACCGATCCGAACCAGACACGCCCGTTGGCAACGAAGTCGGTGACGCTGCCGACTGACGAGAAACGAGACGTGTCGTTCCAGACGAAGACGGAATTCGAATCGTTCCGAATCGAGGTTTCGGTGACGTAGCGGTAATTCGCGGGACCGAACGGGTTCGGCCCGGTCAAACATTTAAGTACCTTGCCACGGAGATAGCGGATAGGTACCAATGGCCATTGATCCAGAGTTCGAACAGAACCGCGAAGCGGTCGAGGAGCACGAGGGGCACCAGGTGTGGGGACCGGTCGAGGAGCCCGAGACACTCGGCATCCACGGCACTCACGTCGCCGTGGACTTCGACATCTGTCTCGCAGACGGTGCGTGTCTCGAAGACTGCCCGGTCGACGTATTCGAGTGGGTAGACACGCCGGACCATCCCGAAAGCGAAATCAAGGCCGATCCGGCCAACGAGGAACAGTGCATCGACTGCATGCTCTGCGTGGACGTCTGTCCGGTCGACGCGATCGACGTCGATCCTGGCCGCGCCGGCCGCATTTGAGCATGTTTCACCGGGTGGGAACGTCGGTTTTCACGACGGAGTAGCAGCGGCAACCCGCGTAACGGACCCCAAATACTGTAACACGTGAAAGACAAGCATCAGATGGGATGGGTTATGATAGAGATAGTCAACCAATCAAATAAATAATTATGGACACAGTAGTTCTCACGAAAGGCGTTCCCGACTTCAGGGAGGGACAGGTATCGTTCGACGAAGACGGCCACCTCGAACGGGGGAAGACACCGACGGTCATGAACCCCAACGACAAGCACGCGCTCCGGGCCGCGCTCCAGACGAAAGTCCGTCACGGGGGAACGGTCAACCTCATGAGCATGGGACCGCCCGGCTACAAGGAAGTCCTGCAGGAAGGAATGCGGGACGTGTACGCCGACGACCTGTATCTGCTCTCCGACCGGGAGATGGGTGCGGCAGACACCTGGGCGACGGCGATGACGCTCGCGACGGGACTGCAGAACCTCGACGAGGAGCCGGACGTCGTGTTCGCCGGGTTCAAGACGGCCGACGGGGAGACCGGCCACACCGGGCCACAGGCCGAGTGGTGTATGGACTGGCCGCTCGTGACTCACGTCATCGCTCTCGACATCGACGAGGAGGAGGGCGTGCTGCGCGCCAAGCGCCTCGTCGAAGGCGACGTCAAGGAGATCGAGACGGTCGAGGCACCACTCCCGTGTTTCGTCGTCGCCGATCCAGACTTCGAGCCGACGTATCGCAAAGCCGAGCATCGACTTCGGTACAAGGACCTCCGCGAGGAGACGCAGGAACGTGCCGAAGCGTACGAGGACCACCTGACGGTCTGGGACCACGAGGATCTGAATCTCGACCCGGACTACATCGGACTGGACGGCTCGCCGACCATCGTGGCCGGTGTCGACCCGATCCCGAAAGCCCCCTCCGAGCGGGAGGCGACGATGATCGATCCCAGCGACGAGGACGGGATGGCGTCGGTGTTCGAGGAAATGCAGCCCTACGCGAGTGGTGATTAACAATGCCAGAAATCGACCCAACCGACCACGAGATCGCGGACCTCGGTCCGAAGATCAAGGACATCGAGGACGTGCAGGAACTCGAGGAGATGTTGGCCCTGGAGAAAGGAGGTGAGGACCGGACCCCAGTCAAGACGCTCATCGAGGACCGCATAGAGAAACTCTCGGGCGAGGACGAGGAGGTCGACCCGAGCGAGGTCGACCTCGCCGAGCAGACCGTCGCTGACATCGCCAACCTGGTACGCGACGTCGACGACGCCGACCTCCTCCGGGAGATGCTCGAACGCGAGGAGGAGGGCAAAGACCGCTCGTCGGCCAAAAAGCAGATCGAGAGCCGGATCGAGTCCGTCGAGGGCAGCGAGGACGAAGGCGAGAGCGAGGAACTGGAGTACGTCCCTCCCGAGGAGAAGTATCCCGAACTCGACCACCCCACCGCGGACAAGCAGTGGGTCCACGCCATCGAGGACGGCGTCTACGAGGACATGTGGGTGTACTGCGAGACGCAGCGGGGACAACTCATCGACGTCTCGAAAGAGATGCTCGGGAAGGCCAGAGGGCTGATGGACGAGTACAACGACGAGTACGACGAATCGGAGAACGTCGTCGCGGTGCTCATCGGCGATTCGGTCGAGGACCTCGCCGAGGAGTGTATCGCCTACGGCGCGGACGTCGTCGTCTACCTCGAAGACGATCGCCTGGAGCGGTTCCGCCACAAGTCCTACACCGAGATCTTCTGCGACATGGCGCGCGGTGCGGGCCATCCATACGTACGCGACGACCGACAGGAGGAGGACTGGCGCGAGTACGACGAACCGCGCTACACCGTGTTCCCGGCGACGAACAACGGGCGCGACCTCTCGGCGCTGGTGCAGGGCGAACTCGACTCCGGCCTGGCCAGCGACTGTTCGGACCTGTTCATCGAGGAGGCGATGATCTCGAACCCGGCCAAGACGGGCAGCCCCGGCGACAGCAAAGAGTTCGAGCGCATCCTCCACATGAAGCGCCCGGACTTCTCCGGGTTCGAGTACTCGACGATTCTCTGTATCGACAAGCCCTTCCGCGAGTTCCACCCGCAGGGCGCGTCGGTCATCCCGGGTAGTTTCGACCTGCCCGACCCCGACGAGTCGCGCGAGGGCGAGATCGTCGAACACGAGATGCCCCTGGACGATGACTGGTTCCGCGTCGACGTGACCGACTACGACCAGCTCGATAGCGGCGTCGACCTCTCGGGCAACGACGTCGTCGTGGCGCTCGGTCGCGGGATCGGCGACGACCCGACGACGGGCATCGAACTGGGCCTCGATCTGGTCGACCAGTTCGAGGAGGCCGACCTCGGCCTCTCGCGCGGCGTGATCACGGCGTCCTACCAGTTTGCCAGTCACGTCGAGCAGTACGTCGCCATGGACCGCCAGATCGGCGAGTCCGGGCAGGTCGTCGAACCGGACGTGTACATCGCGGCCGGCATTTCTGGAGCTGTGCAGCACAAGGTCGGGATGGACGAGTCCGACACGATCATCGCCATCAACACCGATCCGGAGGCCGACATCGTGGACTTCTCGGACTACTTTATCCAGGGCGACCTGTTCGAGATACTGCCCGAGTTGACGGAATCGCTGGAGAAAGGAGAACTGGACGTGAAAGCAATCGCGGACGGGCGGGGGCAATCAGATGACTGACGAGTACGAACACTACGAGGCGGTCGTCGTCGGGGCCGGTCCCGGCGGCGCAGCGGCAGCAGCAGCGCTCGCGAACAACGGTATCGAGACGCTCGTCTTAGAGCGCGGGGTCGAGGCCGGGTCGAAGAACGTCTCGGGCGGGCTCATCTACGCGGAGGAGTCCGCGCCGTACACCATCGACGGGTTGTTCCCGGACTTCCGCGAGGAGGCGACAGAACGGCCCGCCGACGACTACTACCTCCACAACGTCGCCGGCGACAAGGTCAAGACCGTGGACATGACCGACCTCCACCACACGGACACCGAGTGGTGTGATTCGGTCCTTCGCCGCCGGATGGACGGCTGGCTCGAAGATCGGGTCCACGAGATGACTCGGGAGACCGGCGGTGGCCTCCTGACGGGGGTTCGCGTCAACGGCCTCCTTCGCGAGGCCGGCGAGATCGTCGGCGTGACGCTCGACGAACTCGATCCGATCCCGGCCGACGTCATCATCGCGGCCGACGGCGTCAACTCCGAACTCGCCAGGGACGCCGGCCTGATGGACTGGGACGAACCCGAAGAGTGGTTCCAGGGCGTCAAAGCCATCGTCGACATGCCTGACGGTGCTATCGAAGAGCGGTTCGACATCAGCGAGGACGAGGGCGAGGCGCATCTGTTCTCGGGCGACCTGTTCCAGGACGTTCGCGGCGGTGGTCTCCTGTACACGAACGAGGACACGCTCTCGATCGGGACGGTCTTCCACCTCGATTCGCTCGTCGCCGAGCAGGCCGAACCCCACGAACTGCTGGACGCGCTGCTGACCCATCCGCTGCTCGCCCAGTGGCTCGGCGACGACTACGACGAGATCGAGTACGGGGCGAAACTCGTCCCCGACTCGAAGAAGGTCGCCCATCCCTCGCCGCACAAGGGCCGACTCATGCTCGTCGGCGACGCCGCCGGGCAGATGCAGGCCCAGGGCCCGATCATCAAGGGGATGAACCACGCCGTGACCGCGGGTGCGCTCGCCGCGGAAGCGTTCTCCGAGGCGCGGGCGCGAGGCAACGAGTTGAACGCCGGGACGCTGTACGAACAGAAGCTGAACACCGAGGGCGTGATGGACAAACTCCGACCGCCGCAGTACCAGCTGTCCAGCGCAATCGCCGAGAACGATCGGGTCACGTCGCTCGGTGAGCGCATCGTGAAGTCGCCGCTCGGAACCGCCGGGATGCAGGTCGCCGAAATGACGGGCCTGCTGGAATGGGGCTTCAACTCCCCGTTCGTGATGTCGATCATGCCGGACACGAAGCTCCCGTACGTGACGATTCCGACAGTGCTGGGCGAGAAGCTCGGGGATCGGATCACCGGCGAGAACACCATCGAGACGCCGGACCTCGCCGATCGGATCGGCGACCTGACCTACGACGTCGGCGATCCGCACATCGAACTGATCGACAACTCCTTCGCAGCCAGCGGCGACGCCGTGACGGCCTGTCCCGTGAGCGCGAAAGACTTCGGTGGCGGCTGTTACCGCGACGAGAAGGTCAAGACCAACGGGAGTGAGGAACATCTCGTTAGTCTGGACACGCAGCCCTGCGTCGAGTGTGGCACCTGTGCCATCGTCGCCGACACCCACTGGGAGCATCCCTCGGGTGGCAAAGGCGTCGAGTACAAGCAGGGCTGACCCACCGCGGTCGACACCAGGAACCCACACATGAGCGAGACCCACTCGGCGTACGCCGACCGCATTCGGTCGCTGGCCCGGCAGTACCGGTCGGACCGGGCCGACTTCGAACCGCCGGACGATCCACCCGCGGAAGAGCGGGCCATGGAGTACCTCCGCGAGGGACTCGGCCCCACGGTGATGGTGTACGTCGACGCCCGCGCCAACGACTGGGGCGTAGCGTTCGCGGAATGGGAGTTCGAACAGCTCCACGAGACGCTCAACGGCTACCTGGAACTGTACACGCGCTGTTACGGCGTCGAACTCGACGCCGACTTCACCGTCCGGGAAGCTGCCGAGTTGCTCATCGACACGCACAACATCAAGGACGTCGCTGCGATGCTGACGCAGGTCCCGGGCCGACCGACGGTCGCGGACACGCAGTGAGCACAGTCCCGGGGTGACCCGACGGCAGCAGCCACGATTTCGAGGGGGCGGTCACACAGCGACGGTTCAAACCCGACCTGTCATCGAGAACTAATATGTCTACGCTGGCGCTCCAGTTGCGTCGGCTGAAAAATCCGCTCTGTTACGTCATGGGCGTCCTCTACGCGATCGCGGGGATACTGCACTTCGTTGTGCCCGACCTGTACGTCCAGATCATTCCGCCACAACTCCCCTGGCCAATGGGGCTCGTCTACCTCTCGGGCCTCGCGGAACTCGTGCTCGGCGTCGGCGTGATGGTCCCTCGGACGCGCCGGATCGCCGCATGGGGCCTCGTCGCACTGCTACTGGCTATCTTTCCAGCGAACGGCTACATGGCGACGTCCGGGGTGACCATCCAGGGGGCGCCGGCCGCGATTGCCGATCCGTCGGCGCTCGGTCGCTGGGGTCGTCTCCCCATGCAGGCGGTCCTCATCGCCTGGGCGTGGTGGTACACGCGTCCCCTCACCGAACAGGCGGCGTAGTCTCGAATCGGCAACCGAATTTTGGGCGAGAGGGATCGTGACACCGGCACTCGTAGTCGCATCAACAGTTAAGTATCGTCAGATGGTAACGAGTGTCATGGAGCTTACCGAGCAGCTCGAGTTCGGGCACCGGGGTCGCAAAGACATCTACGAGTACGTCGAGAGGCACGGCAAGGTCGATCCGCACGGGACCCGGGAGGCCCTGCACATGGAGCCCCGAGAATTCGGGCATCACGTGGCGATTCTCCGGCGCGACGGCGTGTTAGAGGAAACCGACGCCGGTCAGCTCCAGATCGCGTACGACGAGGCCGCCGAAGAGGAGTACAAGGAAGAGGAGATCGAATACACGATCCGACAGGCTCGCCAGGAAGACATCAGTGGCCTGGTGGGAGTAATGCGGTCGGTCGTCGAAGACGGATCGTACGTCATCGCGGAGAACATCGCGGACATGATCGACCACGAGGAAGTCCTGCTCCGGCACAACGAGCTGGAGTCGCGGATGTTCTTCGTCGCCTGCGTCGAGAGCGAGGTCGTCGGGTGGGTCCACCTGAATCACCCGGAGATCGAGAAGCTGAGTCACACCGCGGAACTGACGGTCGGTGTCCTGGACGAGTACCGCCAGCACGGGATCGGGAGCCACCTGCTCCAACGCGGCCTGGAGTGGGCGAACACCCACGGCTACGAGAAGATCTACAACAGCGTCCCGTCCACGAACGAGAGCGCCATCGAATTCCTGAAAGAGCACGACTGGCACGAGGAAGCCCGTCGGCAGGACCACTACAAGATGTCCGGCGACTACGTCGACGAAGTGATGATGGAGATCGACCTGGAGTAGTCAGGGCAACTCCTCGTCGGCCTCGTCGAGCGGATCGGCAACGACCCCGTCTTTTTGCGACCAGCCCCGAGCGTGCCCCAGGCACACCTCCCGGTTCTCGGCCCACGGGATATGTAACATGACAGCCGCACGCGTCTCACACCCCTCCTCGGTACAGGTTGGCATGTGATTCCCTTCAGCGTCGCCGGTAAGGTGTTTTTCGCTCAGAGGAACACGGCCAGCAGGAAGCCGAGGAAAAACAGGACGGTCAAGAGGACCTGCGCCACGGTGGACGCGAGCATCCCGATGGTCGTGTAGATTGCCGTCCGACCGCTGGCCTGTGGGTTCCCGGTCCGGCTGAACTCGGCGAGGAAGACGACGCCGGTGACGCCCAGGAGAATGCCGACCGGGCCGGCGACGAAAAAGAGCAGGAACCCGACCAGGCCCGCCGCGGTCGCCGTCCTCGTCGACGCACCGCCGACCTTCGCCGAGACGGCGCCGCCGAACCAGTCGAACACGACGACGAGAAGGCCGAGCGAGGTCAGCACGACCAGCACGAGCAGTGACGGGTCGGAATAGCCCGTGTGCCACCAGTAGAGGTACAGCCCCGACAGCGAGAGCAGTGCGCCGGGGAGCAGCGGCACGGCACTACCGACGACGCCGAGCAGCGCCACTCCGAGAGCGCCCCAGGTCAGCAGGTCTTTCCCGAGCACCGAGACGAGCGGAACGAACGCGTCCATCATCGGTACCGGTCGGCCTCCTCGTGAGCCACAGCGTTCCCGAACTCGTCGACGAGCGGTTCGAGCGCATCACCGAGGGCGCGCATGCACTGAGCCGTCGAGTGAAAGTCGAGTGCCGCAGCAACCTCGTCCCACGGGCGGCCCTGCAGCGCTTTCGACACCAGCAGCCGCTCTTGGCGGGCTGTCAGAACCGATGAGGCGGACGCGAAGTACGCCACAGCGAGGCGGCGGTACGCGTCGGGAGCCATGTCGAACAGGCCGGGACCGAACGCGGCGCTGGCGACGTGGCGCCACTCCCAGTCGGCGAGGGCAGGATCGAACTCCCCGTCGACTGCCGACAGCGTCGCCCGGACGACGTCCGGGTCGGCGTCAGAGAGGGGATCGGCGAGCACGCCGCCGATACGGGCGAGGAACTGTGTCGTGTGGCGGTCGGTGAGGGCGCGACCCGCGTCGCTCGTTGGATCGAGCATGAGCGCGGAGTACTCACCGCTGGTGTCGTTGCGGGTCGTCGAGAGGTGAACCGGTGTGTAGTCGTTCGCCGCCCAGAAGCGGACGAGACCTGGAGTCGCTCCGTAGCCGACGCCCAGCCAATCCACGTCGTCGGCGAACTCTTCGCGCACCTCGGCGAGCAGCCTGGACCCAAGACCACGCGACCGGACGGCGTCGTGCGTGGCGATACGGAGGACGCGCAGCCCCACGGGAATCCCAGCGGTCTCGTCGCGAAGTTGCGTGGTAAGCACGTCCGGCAGCATGTTGCCGCGGATGCGACCGCCGTCGTACATGTCCGCGCGCGTCTCGGCAGACAGGTCGCCTTCTCGCGCCAGGAGCGCGACCGAGACGACGTGCCCGTCGAACAGGAGCGCCCGAACGGTGACGTTCGGGGCGTCGAGCAGGCGTGCGAGATCGTCGGGTTCGGTCCGGTAGTGCGCGAGGACGAGCAGCCCGAACACCTCCCTGAGCAGTTGCTCGTCGGCCAAGAGGTCGGCAGTAGTGAGCGTGGTGTACTCGACAGCGTCTGGAGTCGCAGATTCGACGAGCTGTGCGACCGCCGGACGAGCGTCGAGCAGGAGGGTTCGGAACGCCCAGACCTCGACGGGATCGCCCCCGGCGTAGCGAATCGGCTCGTCGAGCGTAATCTCTGTCAGCTCGTGATCGCTGTCGTCGATCCTGTCCCGGAACCGCACGGAGAAGCCGCGTCCGGCCCCTTCGTAGCCGTGGATCGTCGTCGTGAACGCGACGGCCGGCGCGGCGAGGAACGATTCGAGCACCCGCACCGGAAGAGCGGCCGCCTCGTCGACGATCACCACGTCGGGGTCCTCCGGCAGGGTGACCGCGTCCGTCGCTCGCAGGAACCGGATTCGCCCGTCGGTGGTTCGGAGATCGCGAGGGGCAGCCTCGTCCGTCACGTCGATGCCCTCGTTCTCGAATCGTTCCCGCGCCCGTGCGAACACCTCGGCGGCATTACGGTACTGGGGGGCCGTCACGAGGACGTCGCGTCCGTCGAGTGCCAGTGCTGCCGCGGCCAGTCCAGCCGCACTCGATTTCCCCCGGCCACGGTCGGCTTCCACGACGAGCGCCTGCTCGTCAGAGCGGAGCCGTTCGAACGCCTCGACGGCTGTGACCTGGTCGTCGGTCACGCACGCGTCGTAGACGCTGTCGGGAAACTGGGACGACGTCGGTCGTGAGACGGACTCGCTGTCTGGCTGGCAGCGCGGTGCCGGAGTGGTCAGTCCGTCGCGTCTGACCGTTCGCTCGTCGGCATCCACGATCGCGATTCCAGGATGGACTCGCAGCGTCTCGACGAGTCGTGTGCGGAAGTTACCGGCCACGTCGTCGATCGTCGCTGGCGGGACTGCCAGCGTCTCGTCGAACTCGTCCCGACGGTTCGGCCACTCGTCGAGCGGCGGCGTGAGCACCACCAGCAGGCCGCCGCCATCCACGGCACCGACGGCCCGGCCGAGCGCGTTCGGTCGGCAGGTCTCGTGCAGATCAAGCACTACGGCCTCCTGTGTTCTCCCGAGCAGGTCACCGGTCTGTGCCAGGGAGAGGCGTTCGCAGGGAAGGAGACGCTCCGGTCCGACGACAGTGGTTTCAGCCGCCGAAATGCCGGCAGCGTCGACCGCGTCGTCGACGGCTCCGCGAGTGGTAGCCGGTGAGCCGGTGAGCACCAGCAGCCGACGTTCGTTCGTCGCCTGCGCCTCCCTGCGGAGCGCAGCGACGACCTCCTCCAACATACTCGGGCAGTGGCCGTCCGACCCTTTGGATGTGCCGGTCGCACAGAGACGGGGTCACCCGGCGTTTTTTGCGCGTGAGCCGTGTGGGGCCAGCTATGCACACCCTCCACACGCCACTGTGTGAGACGGTCGGAATCGACCATCCGATCGTCCAGGCACCGATCGGGAGCGTCTCGTGTCCCGAACTCGCGGCTGCCGTGTCGAACGCCGGCGGGCTGGGGATGCTCGCGGTCACCTGGCGAGACGGTGACGAGACCCGGGCAGTCATCGAGGAGACCGAAGCGGCGACCGACGCCCCATTCGGCGTTAATCTCGTCCTCGACCCGGACGCCCGCCAGCGGCCGACAGCGGACCATCTGGACGTGTGTCTCGATGCGGGCGTCGAGATCGTGTCGTTCGCGTTCGGCGATGGCTCAGAATTCGTCGAACCGGTTCACGATGCCGGCGGCCTCGTGATGCAGACCGTCGGGTCCGTTGCGGAAACCGAGACTGCGGTCGAGGCCGGCGTCGACGTGCTGGTCGCGCAGGGATGGGAAGCCGGCGGCCACGTCCAGAGCGACGTCGCGACGATGCCGCTGGTCCCGCAGGTCGCGGACGTCGCGGATAGTGCGGACGTCCCAGTCGTCGCGGCGGGCGGCATCGCAGACGGGCGCGGGGTCGCGGCTGCGCTCGCACTCGGTGCCGACGGCGTCTGGCTGGGGACGCGCTTCGTCGCCGCCGAGGAGGCCGCTGCCCACCAGCGGTACAAACGACGGGTCGGCGAGTCCGGGTCGGCGGACACGGTGCACTCACAGTTGTTCGACAAGGGGTGGCCCGGGACCGACCACCGAACGCTGCGAAACAGTACGGTTGAAGAGTGGGTCGCGGCCGGCAAACCGCCGTCGGGGGAACGACCAGGGGAAGACGAGACGGTCGCGAGAGACGCGGCCGGCACTCCGGTCGAGCGGTACGACGACGATCCTCCACTGCCGGGCATGGATGGCGACGTGGAGGCGCTCCCGATGTATGCGGGCCAGAGCGCCGGCCTGACGCCCGATGAACAACCAGCGAAAGAGATCGTTCGAGCGTTGGTCGCGGGTGCGCGTGATAGGATACAGACGCTAGACGGAGGAGCGGCGAGCGAACGAGGTGATACCCAGTGACGAACCGATGGACATCAGGCATGTGCGAGGTCCTGACACGCCTTTTCGGCATCGAAAGCGCTTTTAGCAGGGCATGGTTCAATGACGGATACAGCCTGCGCGGGGTTGATGATGCTCCTAGCCTCTTAGGACTACATCGGGCCGGCTGTAACTCAGCCCCGGATGCAGCCGACTCATCTCGGCAGCAACCGAGACCGGGTTACAGCCGGCCCTCCAGGCGGGGGAGTGCGAGCCCACGCGCAGGAGGTGAACAACCAATGCCAGTATACGTTGATTTCGATGTCCCGGCGGATCTCGCCGAGGACGCCCTCGAAACTCTCGAGGTAGCACGAGACACAGGAAGCGTAAAGAAAGGAACGAACGAGACGACCAAAGCGGTCGAGCGAGGCAACGCGGACCTCGTTTTCGTCGCAGAGGACGTTCAGCCCGAGGAGATCGTCATGCATCTCCCCGAGCTGGCCGACGAGAAAGAGGTTCCGTACCTCTTCGTCGAGTCCCAGACTGACGTCGGTCACGCCGCCGGTCTTGAAGTCGGCAGTGCCGCTGCAGCCATCACCGATGCGGGTGAGGCGAGCGGCGACGTCGACGACATCGCCGAGAAACTCGAGGACCTCCAGTAGGTGGTTGAGATGAGTGCAGAGGAATCTGAAGGCGACGGCGGTTCGACGCCCGCGGAGGTCATCGAAGTCGTCGGCACGACCGGGATGCATGGCGAGGCCATGC
>SDGW01000835.1_pt1 | contig 14065 bp, 14 predicted proteins | sample 2873831 | NCBI WGS metagenome assembly SDGW01 (sample SAMN08132700, study PRJNA421101) | hypersaline lake metagenome | isolation source: celular fraction 0.22 microns magnesium sulfate-rich crust from ephemeral... | place: Spain: Penahueca Lagoon, Toledo | collected 2011-07
TTCGTCGGCCGGCGGGGTGGGCCTCGCCACGAGACCATGCGAGGCGTCCACACCGCGAAAGTGAACGAGTTCGGACTTAACCCAAGGAGTCCGCAGGGGACGCGGCTTCCCCCGGACACCCGGCGATGCGAGTTTCATTCGGACCAGTTTCACTTTCATTCCGCGGCAGGATGCCTCTCAAGTGACGTGGCGACCGAGTAGAATAACGCTCCGTCGCGGCCGGTCCCGACCGCGCCCCTTCCATCCTAACTGAACGGGCGCGGTCGGGTGCTGAACCACGGGTCTCGCGGACCCCTGGCCGTGACGGCGTAGACCGACACGACAGCGGCCAACGAGACCATGCGACACCACACCACGGACCGAGTTAGTTCTGACGAACAGCGACGCAACTACTGTCTGCCAGCGGAGGTGTCTCGGTGACGGGGCGCCGCCGACCGGAGCCTGGCGAGATGACGCCCCGGGAAGCGAAAGCCCGCTACCTGAGGCGTCGCCGGAACGACGCCACCGAGTCGAGCGTCGCCGCCTGGCACGGCCGTCTCAAGCTCTTCGTCGAGTGGTGCGAGGGCGTGGGAATCGCCGAGGTGGGCGGGCTGAAGCCCTACGACATCAACGAGTACTACGACCTTCGTTCGGGGCAGGTGCAGCCGTCGACCGTCGAGGGCGAGATGTACACCCTGAAGAAGTTCTGCGAGTTCCTCGCGCAGATTGGCGCGGTCGAGGGACTCAGTGAGAAAGTCCCCATTCCAGAGGTCCCCGAGGACTCCCGGTCAAGCGACGTGAAACTCGATTCGTCCGAGGCGCTCGCGCTGCTCGACCACTACCGAGCGAGTGACCGGGACTACGGAACGCGTGCCCACGCGATTCTGGAACTCGCCTGGTACACTGGGGCCCGTCAGGGCGGCCTCCGGGCGCTCGATCTCCGCGACGTGTACCTGGACGAGAACTACGTCGAGTTCCGGCACCGGCCGGGGACGGACACCCCACTGAAGAACACTGTCTACGGCGAGCGCACGGTTGCCGTCCCGGAACCGTCGATGGAGGCGATTCGGGAGTATATCGGGAAGTATCGCTACGATGTGCGCGACGACCACGGGCGCCAGCCGCTCTTCGCGTCGGCTCGTGGGCGGGCCGACCGGGAACACGTTCCGCGTGTGGACATACATGGCGACGCTCCCGTGTACGAGGGGTACGTGCCCGCACGGGAAGGAGAAGCCTGCTTGCGAGTGGACGGAACGGGACCACGCGAGCAAGTGCCCGTCGAGTCGCTCGCCGCACCAAATTCGGACGGGGAGCATCACCTGGCAGCTGAACTCTGGGGTGCCGATCGAGGTCGTCTCGGCTCGCGTGAACGCCGAGCCGGACGTGATTGCTGACCACTACGACAAACCCTCGGAGTCGGAGCTGTGGCGCCGCCGTCGCGAGCAGATGGAAAGCCGCCGAACGCACCTCTCGACCCTCGAACTCACCGAAAATGACGAGTAACAACTATTCCAGAATTAGCGGCGGCTCTGCGGGGTGGTCCGCGTGAGCCTCCGCGTCACTTCCTACTCGCGCGGACGGCAGTTTGTCGTTCTCTCGGCTTGCCCCGTCTGCGGGTATGAGTTCGCTCCCGAGGAGCGACGCCACGTCCACCTCGGCGACCACGATCCCGAGGACTTCGGCCTGAGTCCGCTCGGCGAGAGCCGCGCGGACCATGCGGCACCACTGTTTGGAGGTGGTCGCGGTGGCGACTGAAGAGCCAGCCGTCGAGTTCGTCACCGCAGCCGAGCTCCGCGAGCTGGACGCCGACCCCGTGCTCGACCGTGCGGACTACTGGCGGTCGGGTGGTCGCCCATGACGGCCACGCTGGACGTGGCGGTCTCCGAGCACGCTCGCACCCGCTACCAGCGACGCGCCGAGGCGCTGCACCTGACACCGCGCGTCGAGGACGCCTGGCGGCAAGCACACGCACTTTCGGCCGGCAAGTGGCTGGACGGGGAGGCAGCGCGCTACGACCCCGTCAGCCGCTGCGTGCTCGTCGTTCGTGACGACGTACTACGGACGGCGATCTACGCGCCCACGGCGAAGCCAGCGATTCAGGCGGCGGTTCGTGACGCGGGGTGGCACCCGTGATCCGGACTCACCAGGGCTTCGCGCCAGCGCTGCGGCGGGGCTACTGGATGCAGTTCTGGGCCGCTCTGTACGCCGTCACTCGCGTCTACCCCCAGCCGCGGCTGACGGCGTTCACGCTGGCGTTGGTCGGGCTGCTGGCGGTGCTCATCATCGATACCGCGCCTACCTCGGGGTGGTCGCGGTGAGAACGCTGGACCTGGCGGCCCACGAGTTCGACGCCAATCTTCACTTCGCGGCGAACGGTCTCGACCCGTGGTTCGGCGCCGACGCCCTCGTCAAGGAGAGTGACGGGAGCCGGAGCGCGGAGTTCGATCACGGCGGCGAGAAGTGGGTCGCTCGCCTCTCGTATCGTGACGAAGGCGGCCTCCTGCCACCGACCGGCGGTGTCACTGACGGCGGTGCTCGCGTCGAACACGAGATCATCCGCGAGTTCAGTCTGAAGGTCGCCCGGCATCCCGACGAGGATCCCGTCGGCAAACAGGACTTTACCGCGCACATCTCGCCGCGATGGGCGGGGCTGCACGCGGAGAATGACAACGGCGAATTGGTCGAAATCTCGGTGCCGCCAACGCTGCAGAACGACGGGTTGAACGTCCGCATCCAGGGGAGCAACATCGAGTTTACGCGGTATCTCGACCTCTTCCAGACCGCCGCTCGCGTGCTGGGATTCTCGACGAGATACTTCGAGGACCCGGCCCGATCGAGCAACGTGGTGGACGCCGAGAAGTACGCCCGTGTCCACCGTGACGCCAGCGGTCCCGTCCACGCTCGCGACGGCCCAATCGCGAGCATGGCGCACCTCTTGGAGAACGACCGGACGGGCTACCGGAAACTGGTGCAGAACGACTCCGACGAGAAGAATCGGAACGTTCAGGGGTACTATCACACGGCCACGCTGGACGCGAACCGAATCGCAGCCGCGTTCCCCGGCCACTCGCTCCCCAAGGAGGTGAAACACTACTACGCACGTGAGGCCGCCAGCCTTGACACCAGCGAGGCGTTGGCGCACCCGAAGATCGGCGCGAGTCTGCAGCACTCGCTACTTGGTCGCGGGGAGACCGTGCGGTGGGCGGACCTCGTGGAGTTGGAACGCGAGCTCGATCAGACCGTCTTGTCGGTGCTGGCGGACGCCGGCCTCGACGTTGCCCCGGCGGACGTGGGCGCGAGTCCATACGTCGAGATGGACGCCTACTGGGAGCCGTCGACGAGCGAACGCGGCCCGTCGCCCGTCGAGTTGAACATGACCCGCGTGCGCCAGGAGCAAGAGAGCGTCGTCGTCCGCCACCTCACCGACGGCCTCTCGCCCTGTCAGTGGGAAGCGCTCTCGACGCTGGTGACCGACGGCGGGGAGGTCTCGCCGGCCGACATAGCCGCGGACCACGACCGCCACGTCAAGAGTGTGCGGCGGGCGCTGCGGGAGATGGAGGAGCTGGTCGACCGGAAGTACGGCGAGGTTGCCCTCCGCAGCGAGTACGTCGCCGAGATGGTTCACGACGCCGTCCAGGAGGCGAAGGATGCGACGCGGACGGCGGTCGAGACGGGGGCGAAGGCGATTGAGGCGGCCGAGCGTGGCGTCGACGACGCGATGGCTGACTGGGTGGCGTGGTGCAGCAAGCACGGCGTCGACATCCGGAATCGGGCCGACGCGATCGAGGTTGACCTCTCGGACATGGAGCCGGATGGCACACACAGTCAGTCGAAGCTGCCGGCGAACGTCGTCTCGCACCTGAAGACGGCGTTCGCGAAGTGGAAGGCCGCCGGCCAGGACCCCCAGCGCTTCCGAGCCGGCGTTGTGCGTTACACGTCGAGCACGGGAATTACGACGAAGACGAAGGTGCTGAAGGCGTTCCGGTAGCGCCGCCCGCGGCCAGTGGCAACACTCTCGTAACCCCCATTCTACGCAATTCCAGTTGGTTTCTCGTCTGGTCAGCTCAGGCTCAGTTTATTCTGTCCCACTCGACGAGGGTGCCCGGCACGATCGAGGCGCCGTGGGCGTCGATACGAACCCCACGGGAGGGGTTCGGTTCTGCGTTAGGGGTGTGGCTAAGGCCACCAATCCAAAACACGCCGCACACCTCAGCACAACGCAGCCGAAATCTACCTCAACGAATGAACTTCCCCAGCAGTCCCTGTGAAATAGGAGCTAAACAGGATTGCGGATTTAGGGTAAATCACACGAGTGGGAGTTGTGGTTTCATCGAGGGTGGTGCGGGCGCGCTTTAACGCTGTTTCTCGCCGATACAGTATGCTCTCTCTGGGTGAGCTATCGTCGCTCGCTCTTCTCGAGACGCGTGTTGCTAATGTCTACGGCAATCGGCGCCCACTTGTTCGCACCAAGGCTCAGTGAACCTCCCCTACCGGGAGAACACATATTGTGGGGCGATGAGGATACACTCGTATGACCGAGTCTTCTGGAGATCCGACACCGCCGGAAGGATTACCGGAGTCCATCGTCGCCGACCTCGACCAACTCACGCCAGAGCAACTCAGGAAGACGATAATCCACGCTCGGGAACTCCTGCAGGCCAGTGACGAAACGGACCCGCCGGTCGAGCCGACGCCCGGAGAGGACATCATTAGAGTCACCGAACACGACGGCTACACAGCAGTCGTCAAGCAGGTTCGGTGTGCCGAGGGGTGCAGTGACTGCCCGCACGGGCCGTATCTTTACCACGTCACCGAAGAGCCACGACCCGAGGGCGGCACCCACACGCACTGGTCGTTCCTCGGGCGGGTCGAAATCGATGAGGAGTGATTCGCAGTACAACTTGCACCCTTCTTATGAGTCGAGGGTCAGGGGTTCAGTCCGGAGATGGCGGCGCGCGCAAACACGAGTACCGGGATGATTTCGAGGCGGCCGACCCACATGTTGAGCGTGAACATCGCTTCCGCCAGCGGCGACATCGAAGGGCCCGTGATGCCCGAGGAGAGTCCGACGTTACCCTGTGCACTCGCCACTTCGAAGAGGGCGTCGGCGTAACCGAACTCGGGGCCGGTGAGGTTCACGAGAACGACGCTCGTGGTGGCAAGGACGCCGAGCCACAGCAACGAGACGATTGCGGCCTCGCTGAACTCCTGCTCCATCGACGCGCGGTCGAGGGTCCGGTCGCCGATTCGCGCGGTGATGACCGCGTTCTTCGGGAGGAACACGCGGGAGAACTGCCAGCCGATGCCGCGCGCGACGGTGTACGCCCGGATGATTTTGATGCCGCCGACGGTGGACCCGGCGGCACCGCCGATCACCATCGCGCCGACGACCAACACCTTCGCGCCGGCGAGCCACCGGCCAATCGGGGCCGACTGGAACCCCGTGCAAGTGAGCGCGCTCACCCACTGGAACGTCGAGTCCCGGATTGCATCCAGTTCGGCGGCGTCAAGCGACGGTACCGGAAACGGGAGGAACGACTGTGTGGCGAACGCGCCCGACGTAGACGGGACGCTCAGCACGTTCTGGAGTGAGAGCGCCACGACGCCGACCGTGAGCAATATGAACAGCCATCGCGTCTGAAGGTCGCCGACTAGCTCGCTGACCGTTTGGTCTCGAAGCACCACGTAGTGGACCGGGAACGCGATCGCCCCGAGAATCATAATCGGGAGGAGGACGGTTTCCACGAGTGGCGAATTGTACGTCGCAATCGAGTTGTCCGTCACCGAGAACCCGCCGGTGGTGAGGCCCGTCATCGCGTGGTTGAGCGCCTGCCATGCGACTTCGCCGAGACTCAGGGACTGTGCGTACTCGCTGGTGCTATAGTGGATGGCGGCGAACAGCAACGCGAACGAGAGCGCGGTGTAGCCGACGACGAGCTTCCAGACGGTGCGAACGGTGGAGACGACACTCGGGTGAATCTTCTCTTCGCGGGCTTCGCTCTGGTAGAGCGCGTAACTCCCGCTGCCGGGCCGTGCGAGGATGGAGACGGTGAGGACGATGACGCCGACACCACCCACCCACTGGATGAGCGACCGCCACCACTGGATGGTGCGGGGCAGCGACGGTTCGTGGATCGCCATCGTGAGGCCGCTGCCCGTCCACCCGCTCATGCTCTCGAAGAACGCGTGCAGCGGGTCCCGGAAGTACGCGAGACTGGACAACGTCGTTGTGCCGGCAACTGGAATCGGCTCCCAGGAGCCCGTGTCCGCGGTGGCGGATACGAACGCGTCCATTGCGGCCGGCGGCGTCAGCCAGGCCGTCAGGAAGAACGGGAGCGCGCCGAAGACGGCGACCATCAGCCATCCGCTGGCGGCGATAACCATCCCGTGTTTGATCTTCGGGTCAGGGGCGTCCGCGAACGCTCGATTCGCGGCTCCACCGACAGCAGCGGTCACTCCTGCCGCGAGGAAGCACGCCAGCGCGGCGTGGTACTCACTGAACGCCAGTGCGATGACTGTCGTGGCGGTCATCAGGCCGGCTTCCATCAACACCAGTGACCCGACGTCGCGGGCGATGATGCGAAGGTCCGTCGGAAGGACGCCGCCGTTCCGTCGGGACATCTTACGAGTGGTCTTCGGGGTGGCCGAAGATGTCTGTCACGTCCGGCGTCGCGCCCTCGCTAGAGTACACCGTGAGCAGGTCCCCCGCCTCGATGGTCGTGTCGCCGCGAGGCGTGATCGGCGATCCGTTACCATTGCGTTCGATGGCGACGACGAGCATACCTTCGTCGAGCAGATTCTCTTCGTCGGCCTGGCGGAGCGTCTTGCCCGCAATCGGGGCGTTCGGTTCGACGGTAATCTCGAAGACTTCCGCCTCTTCGCCGATGCGCATGAAGTCCACGATGGACGGCCGCTTGACCGCCCGGTAGAGGTACTCGGCGATGAGGTGTTGGGGGTTCTGCATCGTGTTCACGCCGATCTGCCGGTAGAGGTTCATGTGCTCGGGGTTATGAACGACAGAGACGACGTCCGGGACGTCGAGTTCCTGGGCGAGCAGACAGACCATGACGTTCGTGGCGTCCTGATCGGTCGTCGAAATCAACGCATCCGCGCGGTAAGCTCCAGCATCCTCCAGCGTGTCTATCGACGTCGCGTCATCGTTGATGACGAGGCAGTCGTACTTGCGGGATGCGCGTTCGGCGCGCTCATCGTCGCGCTCAATGACGACGACCTCGTTCCCACCGGCGGTGGCGATCTCGATGAGCGGGTCACCGATGTCGCCCGCGCCGACGATAACGATGTACATAATCGGAGGTGTTCAAAACCGACAACCGAAAGGTTACCGTTCTCCGCGACGGCTTGAATTTCACCTATCAGTCGGGGTTTCGGGTGCTTCGCTGCAGCGCCGCCGAACCTGTCAAGGGTATCTTCCTGGATGCTCTCTGGGGAGAACACGGAGACAAGGTCACCGGGCTGAATCTCGGTTCCGCCGTTCGTCGACACGACGGACGACGCTCGAAGACAGAGATCCTCTAATCGCAGTGGTGGTTCGTCTTTGATCTGTACTTGTAGTACCTCTCAACAGAACCTCACGGGGTTTCGCGTCGAGAAAATCCGTTTCCGAGATATGCACACGAGCTGGCGAGCGCCGTGTGCATATCTCGCCGGTCGGCCGTCGCTGCGAGCTGGCCACGGGTGGGGCCGCCGGGGAGATCGAGGCGATTCCCGCTCAATTCACCCCGTCGAGTGAGCCGAGTTCAATGGGTTATCTGGACTCGTGTGCACGAGGTGAGTATGCGAATACGGACTGACGGCGACTACGCCCACCGACTCGACGTGATCGAGGCCGCGATGGACGCTCTCGACGAGAACACGAAGACCGCTGCTGTCCTGGCCGCCTGCGAGCACGTTCGGCAGGACCGACGGGCGAAAGAGAAGGCGCTCCGTCATCCGGATATGACACTAGAGTTAGCCACGGTCCTGAGCACTTCAGAGCTTCAACTGACCTACGAAACCACCACTGCTATCCAGACAGAGTAGAGGACGAATCGATTCAAACGAAGATAACCCGGGAGAGGTTCTACTCTTCGTTTCCGGGCTTTCTCCGAAGTCGGTGGCCGAGTGCCGCCGCCCCTCCAAGCACGCCGGCAATCCCCGTTCCAAGTCCGAAGCCCGGCACGTCGGTGCTCGTGGTCTTTGTGGTTGATTGCGTGGGGTCCTGAGTAGCGGTTGTGGGCGTGTCAGTCCTGGTTCTGGTGGTGGCAGGAGTAGTCGTCGACGTAGTGGGCTTGGTCACCGACGACTTTGGTCCATCACCCTTGATGCAGACGAGTTGGCCACCCCACGTATGGATAAGATACCTGTTGTCCGTGGGGATCGGCGTCCCGAGAATCTCGTATGACTCCTCGTTCGGCTCCCAGTTGTCGAGTTCGTCGAACTTTTCCTCGAATAGCTTCTCCCCGGTGAAGGCGTTCAGACCTATCAGCCGCTGATTGATTGTCGTGACGAGGACGTTGCTGGCGGCTGAGACTCCCATTGGAGCAGAGTTCTCGTACTCCTTCTTCCACTCCGTATCTGGCCGGATGTTCCCCCTTATTTTCCCTTTGACTCCATTCTCCGTTCCCATGATGAACGCGGACATCACTCGCTCACCGGCAACGGCTGATTGTTCCGTCACACCCCAATAATCAGCATTATTGAATTCACACTTCTCCTCTGGTTGGGGAGTCGTCCTCTTGACGAACTTTCCATCAGATTGCCACGTGTACGTATTCATCACCCCGCTCGAGAACGGTTGGCCGAATACGTGGATTCGGTGAGTTTGCCCGCTCGGACTGATGACTGGTGGACGATAGGGAACGTCGCCTGGCGGACTATCACAGTCGGCGTTACGGTAGGGGTCAAGCCGATCTTCCCAAACAACTGATTCGTTTTCGATGTCGATTTTCTTGAGTCCCTCGTAGTAGCCCGTGTAGTAGATGCTCCCGTCTTTGATCGCCAGTCCCGCACTCGACCCTCGCCCAAGTTTGACCTCGAATACGAGTTCTCCATCCTCCGTGTCGAAACCACGAATACCGCCGTCGAAGTCTCCGGTAAATGGGACATACACGACGCCATCGTAGACTGTAGGTGGTGCTTCGAAGGTCCCATAGGGCTGACCGTGGAGATGATCAGCACTCGCACTCTCTGGAACCTTGGGCCGCTTGCCCTTCCAGCGTACGTCGCCTGTTTCCGCGTCCAGTGCTACAATCTCATCCATCGCCGCAAAGTACACCGTTCCATCGGCTACGGCAGGTGAACTAGAGATTCGCGGAGCGCCCATAGAATCCGGGGTTGTACTACGATGCCGCCAGTAGACGTACCCGGAATCGAGGTCAACGCACTGGAGGAAGGCGGCACCCCCACCGGCGTACCCGCCTCCGACGTAGACGCGCTCATTGGCAATTGCAGGAAGAGACTGGCGTCGCTGTCCGTTCCCGAGAACGAAAGCCGCTTCATTCGTTTCAATGGTCCAGTCTATCTCGAGATTCTGCGCTGCGGGTGTCGCTGGAGTGTGGGCAGTGTTCTGGAGGTCAAATCCTCGCATCGGCCAGTCAGTAAATCCCCCTATTGGCTGTCCGGCCACTGACGAGGACGCGACTCCCGAGAGGGCCAGAGCACCTGCGCTCGCGCGCAAGAAATCCCGGCGAAATGTCTTCGACATGTAGGAGCGCAGTTATTCTTAGGCTTCAATAATTTTTATATCCAAGCAAAACACTTCTAGTTACTCACCCCTGCCTGATGCTACGAGAGCTTGGGCCGTCTCTTTATACTACGTCAGAAATCGACAGTTTCGCCTGTTCTGTTCCGCGATGCCCGCCGCCCCCGTGCCAGCGTAGCGTCGGCAGCCGGGAGGCTCGCCGTCGATCGTGGGCCAGGACCTCGACGCCGCGGCCGCGAATCCGGTAGGCCGCGAACACATAGACGCCGCCCTCACGCTGCAGTTTCTCGTGGTACTTCCGGTAGAGCTTGAACGTGCCGGGCTGGCCGTCGGCGTGCTCGTGCATGGCCGCCTTGATCTCGACCGGCGTCCCACCTGGCGCGTCGGCGTCCTTCCAGCTCGCCCGCGCCAGGTCGAGATTGTACTTCTCGGCCATCTTGTACTCGACCGCCGTCCCGTAGGAATTCGCGCGGTGCGACGGCATCAGGCGGCCCTCGCGCGTCGCGCGCTTCTGTATATATACTCCGTCGCCCCCCGGTCGCCGCGCGCCCATCGGGGCGAGCGCCCCCTCGGGCGCGACCCTCGGCGCGATGGGCCATTCGTAAAGGGGGATTGGTTGCGGTTTCCAGCTTTCCACCCCGACGCCCTCATGCTATCGCGGCCTCCACGTCGGAAACCCACTCACGCTTCTCGCCACCGTTCTGGTATTCCTCCCACCAGTTTCCGACGGTCGTGTGGCTGTAGGGGACGTTCTCGGCGATTTCGCGATTGCTCAACCCCTGCTCTTTGCCCTGCGCAATCGTCCACATCGTGACCCGCTTCACGTCACTCTCGGCGACCGCCGGCTCACCGTCGTCGTTCGTCTCCGTCCAGGACCACGAGGACGCCTCCTTGTCGTCGTACCGCCAGTCCGTCTCCGGCACCCCACCGAACTCCCCGAGCTTGTCTTTGAGTTTCCCGTTCGAGACGCGCTCCCAAACGGTCGCCTGCTTCGTGCTCTCCTTCTTGACGATAACGCCGAGCCGCCATAGCAGCGGGTGGATCGAGGACTCGTCGTGAGCGATGACGATGAGCGCCCCGCCGTACTTCCGGACCTTGAACACCAGCGGCCCCATCAGCTTCCGCGTCAACTGGCCGTCCTTCCCCGTTCCAGAGGCGGCCGAGGAGAGTTCGTCGAGGATAGCGAGTTTCGGCGTCTGCGAATGCTGCAGCGGATTGCCGTCCTGCTGGAGCCACTCCTTGAGCGCGGGGAACGACGGCAGCCACCCGTCGCGCTCGCGCCCACGGTCGTCCTGCCAGGTGGACTTCTCCCGGAGGCTCTTGATGTTCGTGCCGACGAGCGCGCTGGGGTTCTTGTGGACGAAGCGCTGACCCAGCAAGCTCGCGAAGTTGGATTTGCCCGCGCCCATCTCACCGAGTACGACCACGACGGGCGCGGCACCATTGATGAGGTCGTCGACCTGCTGGATGGCCTTCATCCCGGAGATATCGGCGCGCTGGTCCGTGTTGCCCTGCTGGTGCTGCAGCGTCGTCATGTCCTCCTGCTCCAGCGCACGCCGTCCCTCCTCAGTCGCTTCCATACGGCGGATGCGCTCGACGTGCGAGAGGTCTCGTGCCTGCCCCGGCATCCGTTCGGGGTCGGCCGCCTCCTCAGGTGTGTAGTCCTGCTCCAGCACGGCGAGATACCGGCTCAGGCGCTCGTCGCGCGTGATGCCCGCATGCGGGTAGGCGTCCGGGTCACGCTCTTGGTGGCCCTCGACGTGCTCGCGGTAGCCCGCGACGATGTGCGGGTCTCCACCGCTGTCGCCGTCGCTCATGGCTCACCCCCGCCGTCAGTGGCGGTCTCTTGCCCATGCCCATCGCTGGTGCCCGCGTACGGGTGCGTCGTCTCACCCTGCGGGAGTGCTGGCGGCAGGTCGTCCGGAAGATCGTCGGCTCGCACGTCGCTTAGTCCCTCTCGGTCGGTGCGCTCGCGCATCTCCTGCTTGAACGACTCGACCACGTCCCGGACGTCGTCGGGGGCGAGCATCTCGCCGTTCTCGCGGGCCTCCGCGACCCGCGTCACAATCCGGCGCTGCAGGCGGTTCGCCAGCTCGTCCTCGGCGTCCCGCCGGTAGGTGAGTTCGAGGTGGTCGTCCTGGAGCTCGTCGTGGACGCGCTCGAAGTGCGCTTTCGCCGTGACGAGCTTCGCATCCTGAATCTCGGAGAGCCACACACCGGACACGGTGAGCTGGCCGTTGTCACCGTATTCGGGTGCCCAGTCGAACTCCCGGACCTCGAAGGCACCGCCGTCGTTCACGCGGTGCGGCGGGGCACCGTTCACGGTCTTGTCGGCCCAGACGTCGGGCGGGACGAAGTGGGTTCGCCGGGTGTCTGTGACGGCGTTGGTCTCGTGGACCTCGACCCACCGGCGGGTGCGGAGCCAGGCGACGAACCGCAGCCCGGCGATGAACATGGGCGGGCCGAGCACGAGCCACCCGACCGCGACGTTCGTCATCCAGGATGGGACACCAGGGATGGAGGGGTTGAACCACCAGAGCCCGATGCCGGACGCGACGAGCACGCCAGCGACGAGGAGCTGGCCTTCCGCCAGGATGTAGGTGAGGCGGTCGCTCCAGCCGTCGAAGGTCGCCGAGAGGTCGGTCATGGCGTTGCCTCCACGGGCGCGCCGCCTTCCTTCCGGAGCTTCCAGAGCGCCGCTCCCAGAAAGCTCACCAGGACGATGCCGGCGCCAGCGAACCAGCCGACCGTCCCCGTCGAGGACCGGAACGGCGAGATAGTCGGCGACCGAATCACCTCGGCGTACAGCACTTCCTGGGTGGCGATCGAGACGCCGACATACCCGCGGTCGGATTCGGTCACCTGGAACTCGACGGTGTGGGTGCCGGCTTCGTCGAGGACGAGCGTCCGCCGGTTGATGCGACCGCCGTCGACGAACCCCCCAGCGTCGGCCAGCGTGACGGCTTTCGGGCCGTCCGTCTCGAAGGTCAGCGTCGCGGTTCCCGAGCCATCGTAGCTGGTCGAGACGAGTCGGAGGTCGCTGTCGATGCGGGTTCCCTGGCGGTCGGTATCGGTGCTGTTCGCCCCGGCTGTCGTGGGCTGTGGGCTGGCCTGAGCGACCGCTGGCGGGACGGCTGCCGTCGCCAGCAGGAGCGCTAGGACTACGCACAGCGCGGTCTTTGTCTTCATAAATCAGGGAAGGTGGGGTTAGTTGCGAGCGAGCAGCACGAGTGCGCCGCCCGCGATCACGACGACCGGGGCGACACTGCTGAGGTCGATGCTGCCGAAGTCAGGCAGCCACCCCGAGCCGCCGGAGTTCCGGAGTTCCTGCTGGCGGGCGTTGATCTCGGCAAGCAGTTTTCGACTGTCTTCGAGTTGGGTCTTCAACTCGGAGATGTTCGCCGAGTCGTAGGTGACGTTCGTGTACGTCACCGACTCATTCTCGGTGTAGGCGGTGCCATCGGCGCGTTCAGCCGACTTCAGCGTGAAGTTCCCGTTGAGTTGCTGGGCGCCGCCATCGTCGAGCGCGACCCACTGCGGGCCAGTGATGTTGCTGGTGTTGTACGTCTCGTTGATGCCGAAGCCACCCGAGGGTGTGCCCTGACTCATCAGCACGCCCCGGTAGACCGTGCCGTTCACCGAGACGTTCATCAGCCCGATATTGCTCAGGTTCTCCGGTGGGTTGACGCCCATCGCGGACAGCGAGCGGAGTGTGAACGTGTTGGAGGTCTCCGGGCTGTAGTCCCGAGCGCCCATATACGGATCCACGAAGTCGCTGGCGTTCAACTCGCCCGCCTCGTAGCTGTCGTAGGTGGCGCTGATGAAGTTCGAAATCGTGTTCTTGGCGTCGTTCTCCTGATTCTGAATCTTGGTCCAGACCTCAGCGAATCGGCGGTCTGCAAGCGTGGATTTCGAGAGGTTGGAGTCCGACGGCGGGTTGACGTACACCTCGTCCTCAGACCCCCAGTTAGCAGGACTGAACACCTGGCCGCTGTTGTCGGTGCCGTCAGCTGAGAGCACTTCCAGCTGGATGGTGCTCCCATCGACAAGGGTGACGCTCTGGTTGATCGTGGTTTCGATGGTGTTCCCGGACGGAACGCCACTCATCCCCCAGAGGTCAGTGTCGTAGAAGTCGCCCGGACTCGAGGACAGCTGGCTGTGACCGTTCTTGTACGTCTCAACGGTCAGATTGTACGACGCCAGCGTGTTCTGCTGTTTCGTGAGGTAGTAGCTCTCAACGGCCTCGTAGGCGGCTATCTCGGCCTCTCCCTGGGTGGCGCCGTCGTTGAGGGCCTCAACGTAGGCTTTCTTGCCCTGCATCAGGGCGATGGATTGGGAGTCGTTGAGGTAGTTCTCCATCGTCGTCAGATGGGCGTCGTTGTTGCC
>SDGW01000781.1_pt1 | contig 14054 bp, 13 predicted proteins | sample 2873831 | NCBI WGS metagenome assembly SDGW01 (sample SAMN08132700, study PRJNA421101) | hypersaline lake metagenome | isolation source: celular fraction 0.22 microns magnesium sulfate-rich crust from ephemeral... | place: Spain: Penahueca Lagoon, Toledo | collected 2011-07
CCCTCGAAGGACTCCAGCAGGCTGTCCTCGTCGAGGTAGAGCACGAACTCGCGGTCGTGCGCGAGCTGCTGGCGGGCCCACTCGATCGCCCGCCCCTTCCGGACGGCGTCGGCCTCGAACCCGTCGGGGACGACGTGCACGTCGGCGCCGTCGACGTCGATCGCCGCCTCGGCGATCACGTGGACGTCGTCGAACTCGGTGGGCAGCGAGTCGACGGTCTGCTGCACCACCGACTCGGCGTCGACGGTCAGGATCCGGACGTGGATGTCGTCGGCGCCGTGGACCGGTTCGGGCGACTCGTACCCCGCGCCGATCACGTAGGTCAGGACGACCCACGTCAGCGCGGTCGCCGTGAACAGCAGCGTCGTCCCGGCGATCAGGAGCTCGAACAGGCCGCCCCAGTCGATCAGGCCGAGGGTGAGCCACGGCGCCACCGTCGCGACAGCGGTCGCGACGAGCACTACCGCCCCGCCGGCGAGACCGATGCGTTCTGGTTTCATCTCGCTCGGGAGACGCGCCTCGACCCACTTCAACCGGGGAAACGCTGGAGCCGCCTTGGGCGCGGTTAACCCCGATTAATCGGAGTACGGCCGGGGTTCGGCCGTGAAACGCCGACCCAGCGCTCGCCAGGCGCCGAACGACGGTCCACCGCGGGGCGCGGCGGCTGGCGCGACACTGCCGAACGCGTCTGCCAGCTGGTCAGGGGCGCCCCCACCGACAGCCCTACACACACCCCACCCCAACCCCGGCCAAATGCGCGCCGCAGTGCTCCGCGAGTACGGCGAACCGCTCGACGTGACCGAGGTTCCGGAGCCGGAACCGGCGCCGGACGGCGCCGTCGTCGCCGTCGAGGCCTGCGGCATCTGCCGGAGCGACTGGCACGCCTGGCAGGGCCACGGCGAGTGGGCCGACGATCAGGTGCCGCTGGACTACGTGCTGGGCCACGAGCCCGCGGGCCGCGTCGTCGACGTGGGCGGCGACGTGGCGCGGTTCGCAGTCGGCGACCGCGTCGTCGTCCCGTTCAGCCTCGGCTGCGGGGGCTGCGGCGAGTGTCGGACCGGCCACGGCAACACTTGCGAGGACGGCCACGCGCTGGGGTTCGAGTCCGACGTGCCGGGCGCCTTCGCCGAGCAGGTGGCCGTCCCCCACGCCGACCACAACCTCCAGACGCTCCCCGACGGCGTGAGCTTCCGCGACGTGGCCGCGGTCGGCTGCCGGTACATGACCGCGTTCCACGCGCTGGCCCACCGCGCCGACGTGGGCGGCGGCGACTGGGTCGCGGTCCACGGCTGCGGCGGCGTCGGCCTCTCGGCGATCCAGATCGCCGACGCGCTGGGTGCCCGGCCCATCGCCGTCGACGTGAACGACGAGGCGCTCGCCCGCGCGGCCGAGGTGGGCGCGAGCGAGGTCGTCGACGGCAGCGAGACCGACGTGGTCCAGGCGATCCACGGGATCACCGACGGCGGCGCCGCGGTCAGCCTCGACGCGCTCGGCCGTGCGGAGACCGCCCGCAACTCCGTCGAGTGCCTCCGGGCGCGCGGCACACACGTCCAGGTCGGCCTGACCACGGACGCGGAGAAAGGCGAGATCTCGCTGCCGACCGACTGGATGACCCGCTGGGAGATCGACTGGCTCGGCTCCCGGGGGATGCCGCCCGCCCGGTTCGGCGAGCTGCTGGCGATGGTCGACGACGGGACGCTCGACCCCGGCGCGCTCGTGGGTCGGGAGGTCGGCCTCGACGACGTGTCGGACCGCCTGGCAGCGATGAGCACCTACGACACCGACGGGATCGAGATCCTGACGTTCTAGAGGCCGAACGCCAGTTTCTCGCCGGTTTCGAGGCCGTTCTCCAGCGCCGCGTGGACGCGCGCCTCGCCGGCGACCCAGTCGCCGGTGCAGTAGAGCCCCTCGTCCTCGGCGCTGTCGAGCGGCCCGGCCAGCGCGCTCCCCTCGGTCAGCGCGTAGCGCCAGCCCTGGTGGTCGGTCCAGTCCGGCTCCGCGAGGCGGTCGTCGCCGACGATCTCGGCGGCCTGGGCCGCGAGCGCGTCGACGTTCGCCGCGGGGTCGTCGTCGTAGCGCTCGACGGACCACTCGTGGTTGGCCTGCACCACCAGCAGCGACTCGCCGTCGGGCACGTGGCCGGGCTTGCACTCCTCGCGGGAGATCCACCCCACCTCGTGCTCCTTGTCGGTGTTCACCAGCGCGTAGTACGGCAAGTCCAGTTCGAACGGGTAGTGCAGCACCGCGGTCCAGATCGTGCGGAACGGGACGTCGGCGACGGCGTCGACGAGGGGCTGCTTCGCCGGCGACGCCCACTCCGCGCCCCGGAGCAGGTCGGCGGTCTGCGGAGCGGGCGGGTTGAGGACCACGGCGTCGAACGGCCCCCACGCCTCCCCGTCGGCGTCGACGAGCGTCCACGTCCCGGTCTCGGGGTCGCGCCGGAGCGTCTCGACCCGGGTGCGGCGGTGGACCTCGGCGTCGGTCCGCGCGAACAGTCGCTTGGCGATCTGTGTCAGCCCCGCCCGGTAGGACCACTTGTGGCCGTCGGGCTCGCGGCCCGGCGTCACCGCGCCCCGTTCGTCGAAGGTGTACACCCGCTCCGTCACGTCGACGAGCCCGTCGTCGTCGAGCGTCTCGGTCAACAGCTCCGCGACGCGCTCGCTGTCGGACTTGACGTAGTTCGCCCCGTAGTCGTAGGTCAGCGCCCCGTGGCGGCGGGTCGCCGCGCGGCCGCCGAGGCCGCCGGACTTCTCGAGGACGGTCACGTCGGCGTCCGGGCGCGCCTCGTCGACGACGAACGTCGCCGCGGCGGCCGCGACGCCGGCGCCGACGACGCCGATGCTGGTCATGGGGGTACTCCGGTCGCCCGAGGCATCAAGGCCCGCGGTCGCGGCAGGATCCGTCAACGAAACCACTATACCTCGGTTGTGAGTAGCACACCGCGTGCAGCGGGACACCGCGGTCGCCGTCGTCCTCGCTCTCCTCGCCCTCCTCGCGATCGGCGCCGCGGGCGCCACGCTCGAGAACCCCGTCGCGTCCGACTCCGGCGCCGGTCTCGGCGACGGCAGCGGCGGCGGGCTCGGAAGCGGCGACGGGAGCGACGCCGCCAGCAACGCGAGTACCGGCGGTGGCGGCGGGATGCAGTGGACCGGCGAGATCAGCGGCGCCTGTATGAGCGTCCTCCAGACGCTGCCGGCGAAGCTGCTGATCGCCGGCACCGTCGCCGCGCTGGCGGGCTACGTCTGGTGGCGCACCGAGTCGCTGGGGATGGGGATCCTGACGGCCCTGCTCTACGGGCCGATCGTCTACCTGATGTGGTTCGCGCTCGCCGGCTGTCGGACGATCCAGGAGGGAATCGCGCCGGCCGAGCCGGCGAACCGGACGACCAGCGCCAACGAGACCGGCGGCGGCAGCCTCGGCGCCGCCGCGGAGACGGCGACCAGCCAGCCGTCGGTGCTGCTCGTGATCGTGCTCGTCGTGCTGGTGCTGGCGGCGATCGTGCTGCTGTACGTCGCCTCCGCCGACGACGTGGTCGACTCGGTCGTCGACCGCGAGCGCGACGCCGACGACGAGGAGACCGACGTCGCCGCGGTCGGCCGCGTAGCCGGCGAGGCCGCCGACCGCATCGAGACCGGCGACGCGTTCGACAACGAGGTGTTCCGCGCGTGGGCCGAGATGACCGAACACCTCGCGGTCGAACACCCCGAGTCGTCGACGCCCGCGGAGTTCGCCACGGCGGCCGTCGACGCCGGGATGGCGCCCGACGACGTGAACGAACTCACCGACCTGTTCGAGGAAGTCCGGTACGGCGATCGGGACGTGACCGAGGATCGCGAACGCCGGGCGACGGCGGCGCTGCGCCGGATCGAGGAGAGCTACGCGGAGGCCGAGGAATGAGGCGCCGGCTCGCCGCCCTCGGCGCCGTCGCCGTGCTCGTCGGCCTGTTCGTCTCGTTCCAGCAGGAGTTCGCCGGCCTGATCCCCGCGAGCTGGGTGTTCGTACTCCTGATCGCGGTCGCCGCGGGCGTCCAGTCGGTCACGACCGCGCTGGCTCGCCGGCGGACGCCGCTCCGGGGAGCCGAGACCGGCGACCCCGAGCGCCGCTACGAGGCGCCGGCGCCGGGCGACGACCTGCGGGAGACGCTGCGGTTCGCGCGGCGGTCGTCCCGACGGGGTGGCCGCCCGCGGAAGCAGATTCGGGAGCGGATCGCGAGCGTCGCCGTCGCGGCCGTCGCCGACGCCGAGGACTGCAGCGAGGCCGCGGCACGAGAGAAACTGGAGACCGGCGAGTGGACCGACGAGCCCGTCGCGGCGTGGTTCCTGGGTGAGGATGTCCGTCTCCCCCCCGCCGAGCGCGCCCGCCTGCTCGCGACGGCGCCGTTCTCGCAGTACGAGGCGGCGTTCGCCCGCACCGTCGCGGTCGTCGACGACCTCGTCGCCCACGGGGGTGGGGGATGAGCTACGTCGACGCCGTCGACACCGAACACTGGGCGGGCATCGGCGCGCTGGCGTTCGCGGCGTTCGCGCTCGGCCTGCCGTTCCAGCGCCCCGGACTGTTCCTCGTCGCGCTCGTCGGCGTCGGCTTCGCGGCGTACGCCCGGTTCGGCGACGCGCCGGCGGCCGACCTCACCCTCGACCGCGAGCTCTCCGACCCCTCGCCGTCGCCCGACGACGAGGTGACGGTGACCGTGACGGTCGAGAACGCCGGGTCGTCGACGATCCCGGACCTGCGGCTCGTCGACGGCGTGCCGCCGGGGCTCTCGGTCACCGACGGCACCGCCAGGCTGGGGACCGCGCTCCGCCCGGGCAAGCGCGCGACGTTCAGCTACACGGTGACGGCGACCCGCGGCGCCCACGACTGGGAGCCGCTGACGGCGATCGTCCGCAACGCCAGCGGCTCGCGGGAGCGCACGGTCGAAGTCGATCACGAGACGACGCTGCGCTGTCTCCCGACGCTCGAAGCCAGCAGCGACCTGCCGCTGCGCGGGCTGACGACGCCGTACTCCGGCCGCGTCGCGACCGACGTGGCCGGCTCGGGGCTGGAGTTCCACTCCACTCGGGAGTACCGCCGGGGCGACCCGCTCTCCCGGGTCGACTGGAACCGCTACGCCCGGAGCGGCGAGCTCTCGACGGTGTCGTTCCGGGAGGAGCGGGCGGCGACGGTGGTGCTGCTGGTCGACTCCCGGGAGGCGGCCTACCGCGCGCCGGACGAGGAGACGCCAAACGCCGTCGAGCGGAGCGTCGAGGCCGCGGGCGAGGCGTTCTCGGCGCTGCTCGCGACGGGCGACCGCGTCGGGATCGCCAGCTACGGGCCGGAGGCGTGCTGGCTCGCGCCCGCGACGGGCGAGCAGCACCGCGCGACCGCCCGGCGCCTGTTGGCGGACCACCCCGCGTTCTCGGTGTCGCCCGCGGAGGAGCCGTTCTACCCCTCGATCGCGCTGCGGCGGCTCCGGCGCCGACTGCCCGCGGACGCCCAGATTGTGCTGTTCAGCCCCGTCACCGACGACTACATCGCGACGGTCGCCGAGCGGCTGGACGCCTACGGCCACCAGCTGACGCTGATCAGCCCCGACCCGACGGTCGAGGACACGGCGACCCACCGGCTCGCCCGGCTCGAACGCGACACGCGGCTCCGCCGGCTCCGGAGCCACGGGATCCGGGTGATCGACTGGGGCGAGCGCCCGCTGGCGGTCGAGCTCGCCCGGGCGACCCGGAGGTGGTCTCGATGACCTGCGCTCCTCGACCCCACAGGACCGACTGCCGACGCAGTCGGAGGTGGGCTCGATGACCGAGATCACCCGCGAGCCGTCCCGATTCGGCATCGCCGTCGCGGCGGGGTTCGCGCTGCTGTCGGTCGCGGCGACGGCGGTCGTCGTGCCGGCCGGTGGCGCCGTCGCGGGGCTGGGGCTGGTGGTGCTGCTCGCCGGGCTCGCGCTGGCGTCGCGGCGGCTGATCACCAACGGCGGCGGGATCATGCTGCTCGGCGCGCTGTACGCGGGCTACACGGGCGCGCCGCCGCTGCTGGTGCTCGTCGGCGCCCTGACGGGCGTGCTCGCGTGGGACGCCGCCAGCAACGCGGTCTCGGTCGGCGAGCAGCTGGGGAAGGAGACCGACACGATGCGGGGCGAGATCGTCCACGTCGTCTCGTCGGTGCTGGTCGGCAGTCTCGCCGTCGCCGTCGGTTACGCGGTGTATCTCGCCGCCGCCGGGGGCCAGCCGATCGCGTCGGTGTTCCTGCTCGTCGTCGGCGCCGTCGCGCTGATCAACGCGCTGCGTTGAACCGTAACCGATTAACCGGAGCGTGTACGACGGTTAGGTGAGCCGAGGTAGCCTAGCCTGGCCAAGGCGGTAGATTCGAAATCTACTGTCCTCACGGACTCAAGGGTTCAAATCCCTTCCTCGGCGTTTTCGAAGGCACGACGTCGACCAGCGCCGCGTCTCGTCGCGGCGCGTGGTCGACCGTGCCGTATCGAAGCCGCACGAAGGGATTTGAAGCAGGGAGTGGAGCGAACGGAGTGAGCGGAACGACCGTGGTTCAAATCCCGGCCATCACGAACCCGACGCCGACGCTCAGAACTCGGTAACTTTCGACTGGATCCGGCCGTCGTCGACGGTCTCGTCGTCGGCGACGTAGCGCGCCAGCCGGTCCCGACTCACGTCGTCGTGGCCGTGGAGGTACGCCAGCTCCGTCAGCGACAGCTCCTCGCCGCTCTCCAGCTTGTGCAGCAGGCTCTCCGGGCTCAGCCGCTCGTACGTCACGTCCAGATCCACCGTCGCCGCCCGGCCCTCGCCGGCCTCGGCGACGTTGACCGCCTCGTGCAGCAGCTCCTCGAACTCGAGGTCCGTGTCGCCGATGCCGCTGTACAGCAGCGCCAGCGAGGAGACCAGGGCGTCGAACGCCGCCGCGCCGTCGGCGTTGCCGAAGCGCTTCCCGAACACCAGCTCCCGGTCCCGCTCGTCGAGCTGCTCGACCAGCAGTTCGAAGTCCCGAACCGCCTCGAACAGCCGGTCGCGGATCCGCGCCCGGGCGTTGCGCTCGGACTGGACGCTCGAGAACTCGGTCTCCCCGCGCAGGTACGCGCGGTCGGCCTCGCTCAGGATCCCGCGGCCGCGATCGTCGTCGACCATACTCGAATACTGGGTATGTAATCGGATAACGGTGGCGTTCTATACCTCAAAATCGGTTATCTACCGGAACGCTGTGAAAACGCTTATGCGCCGCCCGGCCGCGCCCCCGACCATGTCCGAAGCCGTCTGCCCCACCGTGTCGCTGCCGCAGGACCCCGCCGTCGACGCGACGATCGACGCCGAGCGACTCGACGACGCGCTGGCCGTCCTCGGCGCGCTGGTCGAGGAGTGCCGGCTCGAACTGGCCGCCGACGGGCTCCACGTGCGCGCGGTCGACCCCGCGAGCGTCGCGGCCGTGTCGCTCGATCTCCCGGCCGCGGCGTTCGAGGCGTACGACGCGAGCGGCGAGACCGTCGGCGTCGACGTGAGCCGGCTCGGGGAGGTGGTCGGCCTCGCGGAGCCGGGCGATTCTGTCCGGCTCGTGCTCGACGCCGAGCGTCGCCGGCTCCACGTGCTGGTGGGCGAACTCGCGTACACGCTGGGGCTGATCGACCCCGAGGCGATCCGCGAGCCGCTGGACCCCGCCGAGATGGAGTACGACTGCCCCGCGGAGCTGACGATCGCGGGCAGCGACGTGTCCCGGGTCGTCGACGCCGCCGGGATGGTGTCGAGCCACCTCACGCTCGGCGTCGACGCCGACGCGGGGACGTTCTACGCCGAGGCGACCGGCGACACCGACGACGTGGCGCTGGCGTTCGACGGCGACGACCTCGCCGCGCTCTCGCCCGCGGCGGCCGAGTCGCTGTTCAGCCTCGACTACCTCCGGGAGATGGTGCGCCCGATCCGAGCCGACAGCGAGGTGACGGTGGAGCTCGGAACCGAGCAGCCGGTGACGCTCGGCTTCGGGCTCGCCGGGGGCGCGGGCGGGGCGACGTTCCTGCTCTCGCCGCGGCGGTCGGTCGCCTGAGCCGGCACGGCGGGGTTTGATAGTCCCGCCCCGAGAACGGCAGGTATGAGCACCGAAGAGCCGACCGAACGCTGCTACTCCGAGATCGTCACCCGGCTCGAGGACGGCGAGCGGGAGACGGTCGCCGAGGCGGCGGCGCTGCTCGCCAGCACCGCCGACCGCATGGCGCAGGTCGAGAGCGACGGCGACGCCGAGGGGATGGCGGTCGAACTCCGACGGATCGCGGACGAACAGGCCCGGATCGAGGAGATCGCCCTCCCCTGCTCGGGCGCAAACTGAGACCACCGACCGAGACGCTACTCGATGGTTTCACTCCCGAACACGTACGTCGACTACCGCGTGAGCGTCGGCTTCGTCGGCCGCGTCCTGAAGTATCTCGGCGTGACGCCGATCGCGCCCCTGCTGGCCGCCCTCTACTACGGCGAGAGCCCCGTCCCCTTCGTCGCCACGAGCGCCGTGATGCTCGGGGCGGGCCTGCTGTTCGAGCTCCTCGGTAGCGACGACGAGCTCGGCCGGCGTGAGGCGTTCCTCCTCGTCAGTCTCGCCTGGCTGGTCGTCCCGCTGGCGGGGACGGTGCCGTACCTCGTCGCCGGCACCGGCAGCGTCGCCGCGCCGATCAACGCGCTGTTCGAGAGCATGAGCGGGTTCACGACCACCGGCGCGACCGTGCTGGGCGAGATCTCGGTCGAGCGCCACGGCCACGCGATGCTGCTGTGGCGCCAGCTCACCCAGTGGCTCGGCGGGATGGGGATCCTCGTCCTGATGGTGGCGATCCTGCCGGAGATGTCCGTCGGCGGCGCCCAGGTGATGAACCAGGAGGCGCCGGGGCTCTCGCTCGACAAGCTCACCCCCCGGATCCAGGAGACCGCCCGCGCGCTCTGGGGGATCTACGCGGGCTTCACCCTGCTCGCGGCGCTGGTGTTCTTCGCGCTCGGAGTCGCCGACGTCGCCCCCAGGATGGATCTCTACAACGCCGTCGCCCACGCGCTCACCACGCTCCCGACCGGCGGGTTCTCGCCGGAGGCCCGCAGCGCCGAGGCGTTCGCGCCGGCGATCCAGTGGGCGATGATGCCGTTCATGCTGGTCGCGGGGACCAACTTCGCGCTGTTCTGGCACGTCTTCCGCGGCGAGCCCCGCCACCTGACCGAGAACGCGGAGTTCCGCGCGTACCTCCTCGTCGTCGCGGGGTTCGGCGCCGTCGTCTCGGCGCTGCTGTTCGCCGGCGTCGGGATGGCGGAGACGCCGACGAACGTCGACGCCGTCGCCGGCAACGTCGAGAACGCGCTCCGGCAGGGGCTGTTCCAGACCGTCGCGGTCGTCACCACCACCGGCTACGCGAGCATGGACTTCAACACCTGGGACGCCTCCGCCCAGACCGTGCTGCTGTTCGCGTACTTCCTCGGCGGCTCTGCGGGTTCGGCGGCCGGCTCGATCAAGATCGTCCGCTGGGTGATCGCGAAGCGGGCGACCGACCGCTCGCTGTTCGTCGCCGCCCACCCCGAGGCCGTCAGGCCGGTCCGACTGAACGACGAGGTCGTCGACGAGACCACGATCCGCGAGGTGTTCGTGTTCGTGACGGTGTTCGTCGTGCTCTTTGCCGTCTCGACGGTGCTGCTCTACCTCGACAGCTTCCGGTCCGGGCTCTCGCTGTCCGGGCTGGAGGCGATGAGCGTCGCCATCGCCACGCTGGGCAACGTCGGCCCCGGGTTCGGCCCCGTCGGCCCGATGAACAGCTTCCTGCCGTTCTCCGGCGCCGCGAAGCTGTACATGGTGTTCCTCATGTGGATCGGCCGACTCGAGATCCTCTCGGTGCTGGTGATCTTCACGCCGTCGTTCTGGACGCGCTAGTACCCCAGCTCGGCGAGGGTCTCCCGGATCGGCGCCAGGTACTCCTCGCCGAAGTGCCGCAGGTGCACCAGCAGCGGCAGCAGTCGGTAGATCGGCCGCCTGGCCGCGGCGCCCTCGGGAACCCCAGCCCGCTCCCGATACCGCTCGAAGAACGCCTCCCCGCCCGTCTCGGTCCAGTCGACGTACGCCAGTTCGACCTCCGGGTCGGCGTAGTAGCAGGCGGGATCGAGGAACGCCCGCACCGACTCGCCGTCGGCGAGCAGGTTCGCCCGCCACACGTCGCCGTGGATCAGCGACGGCTCGGGGTCGTGATCGAGCAGCGTCGGTAGGTCGTCGACGACTGCGTCGACGCGCTCGGCGTCGCTCGCCGGGAGCAGCCCCGCCGTCTCGGCGTGGTGGGCCATGTAGCCGAGTCGGTGCTCGCCGAAAAAGGTCGGCCAGTCCGCCTCGCGGGGGTTGGGCAGGTCGAGTTTCCCGGTGAGCGTGTCGAACGGGAAGCCGAACGTGGGGGCGGAGGTCCCGTGCAGCGCGGCGAGCCGGTCCGCGAGATCCCGCTCGACCGCGGGGGTGATCGTCGACTCGCCGTCGACGTACTCGATCACCAGCAGCTCCTCGGCGGCGTGGTGGACCGCTGGCACCGCGAGGCCGTGCTCGGCGAGGTGGCGGAGCATCCGCGCCTCGGTCCGGAGATCCGTCGCGGCGGTCTTGGCGACGACGCGGCGGCCGTCCGCGAGATCGACGCGGTGGACGCTCCCGACCTCGCCGCCGTCGAGTTCGACGGCGTCGGCGACCGCCGCGCCGGCCCACGACTCGACGGCCGCCCGGGTCGCGGTGTCCATCTACCCGTCCAGCTTCTCGAGGGCGTTCGCGACCAGCATCGGCAGGAACACGGTCGCGTCGCCGACGATCGTCGCGTTGCGCGCGTCGGGCTCGAACTTCCCCCACGACCGCGCTTCGTCGAGCGTCGCGCCCGAGAGCCCGCCCGTGGCTTCGGGGTCCATCGTGATCTGGACGCCGTAGTCGTACGCGCCGGGGGTGACGAGCATCGTCTGCAGGGTGAAGTTCTTCGGCACGCCGCCGCCGACCAGCAGACAGCCCGCGCGCTCGGACTCGAAGGCGAGGTCGGTCAGGCCGGTCATGTCCGCCAGCGCGTCGAGCGAGAACTCCGAGGTCTGGGAGTACACCCACGCCTGCAGCCCCAGTACGGAGTCCTGCACCGCGGGGCAGTAGATCGGTACGTCGTTCTCGTACGCCGCGGCGGCGATCCCCGGCCCCTCGTCGATCTCCTCGTCGGCGTTCACCTCGCTGTTCGCTCGCCCCAGCTCGCGGGTGAACCGCTCGATCGAGACGACCCCCTCCGCCTCCAGCGGCGGGAACACGTGCTCGCGCAGGTGCTCCTCGAACAGCGCGAAGTGCTCCTGGGGGAGGTAGACGTTGTAGATGCGGTCGACGCCCTCCTCGCGCAGGCGCTCGTCGTGGTCGCGCGTGCCCGAGCCCGAGGCGTGGTCGGAGTGGCCGTCGTCGTGGCCGTGTTCGCCGTGGCCCTCGCCGTCGTGGCCGTGATCACCCTCACCGTGGCCGTGCCCGTGGACGCGCCCGTGGTGGTGTTTGCCGCCGATCGCCTCGATCGCGTCGTGGGTCAGGTTCGCGCCGGTGGTGACCAGCGCGTCGACGTGGCCCTCCCGGATCAGGCCGGCGACGACCTCGCGCATCCCGGCGGGCACCATCGCCCCCGCCAGCGAGAGGAACACGGCGCAGTCGTCGTCCTCGAGCATCTCGGTGTACACGTCGGCGGCGTCGTGGACCGCGGCGGCGCCGATGCCGGCGTCGCCGTACTGCTCGACGAGCTCGCCCACGCTCATCCCCGCGCTGACGGAGGCGTGGCCGATGGGGTCGTGCTGGAACTCCCGGCGTTCGGTCTCCTCGGAGTCGGCGTCCTCGCTCATACCCCCGTCTCGTTGCGGTGCGGGCTTGAAGGACCCGATACGTGGGTGCGTCGGCTCAGAGCCCGGTCGGGTGGTCGACGAACACGGTGTCCAGCCCCCACTCCTCGGCCAGCGCCTGCAGCGAGCGCACGCCGAACGTCTCGGTCGCGTAGTGGCCGGCGAGCAGCACGTTGATCCCGGCCTCGCGGGCCTCGTGGTACGCCTGCTGTTTCCCCTCGCCGGTGATCAGCGCGTCGGCGCCGGCGTCGACGGCCTCGTCCAGCCAGTCGACGCCGCTGCCGGTCAGCACGGCGACGCGCTCGATCGCCTCGGGACCGAACGCGAGCGTCTGCACGCCCTCGCCGCCGGTTTCGAGCTCGTCGGCCAGCAGGTCCGCGAGGGCGTCGACGCCGATCGGCGCCTCGCGCTCGCCGGCGATGCCGACCGTCTCCGGGCCGACCTCGCCGAACGGCTCCCGCGCGTGGAGGTCGAGCAGGTCGGCGATCCCGGCCGCGTTGCCCAGCGTCGGGTGGCCGTCCAGCGGCAGGTGGGAGACGTACAGCGGGATGTCGTGCCGGATCAGCGGCTCGACGCGCTCGTACTCCCGGCCGGTGACGCGGTCCAGACCGCCCCAGACGAGCCCGTGGTGGGTGACCAGCGCGTCGGCGCCGGCGTCGACGGCGGCGTCGATCGTCGCCGCGGCGGCGTCGACGGCGAAGGCGACGGTCTCGACCTCGCCCTCGCGGCGGCCGACCTGGAGCCCGTTGGGGCTGGCGTCCACGTCGGCGTACTCGTCGGTCCGGAGCGTCTCGTCGAGGCTGTCGACGAAGTCGGCGCGGTCCATGGGCGGGCGGTGGGCCGCCGGCGGTTTGTACCCCCCGGCTCGCGGCGGCGTTCGACTGGCGCACCAATACCCATTTGCGCCAGGATCCCGTACATTCACGTACATGAGCGGCGCCGCCTCGATCGGGGCGCGGTCGCTCATCCCTCTCCATGACCCCTAACAAACACGACGACTGCGGTGATCGTTCGGACGCGCCGTCGCGGGACGTGCGCTGTACCCGCCGCCACGCGATGGCGGCGACCGTCGGGATCACGGCCGGGCTGGCCGGCTGTCTCGGCGGCGACGGCGGCGACGCGCCCGCAGCGGTGACGCTCCCCGACGACGCGACGTGTGACGTGTGCGGCATGGTCATCTCCCAGCACCCCGGGCCGACGTCGGAGATCTTCTACGCCGACCAGCGCCCGGGCGGCCACGACAACCCCGCCCGGTTCGACAGCACCTGGGAGGCGTTCCAGTTCGACTTCGAACACGAGGACTGGACGCGCGAGGCGTTCTACGTCACCGACTACTCGACCGTCGACTACGAGATCCGGACCGACGACGGCGCGCAGGTCATCTCGACGCACGCTTACCGCGTTCACCACCGTGTTCGTCGCCGCCCTGGTGGTGCTGAGCGTCACGCTCGTCGTCCCCGTCGGCGCCGCCGACGACGTGGAGCCGGTGCCGTTCGAGGACACGTTCCGGCTCGGGCTCACCGACGAGACGGTCCGGCAGGCCGAAGCCCAGGGGCTCTCGATCCCCCGGGTCGAGGTGTACTACTCCGCGTACGAGTACGTGGTCGGGTTCAACAGCGTCGGCTCCTACGTCGCCGAGCAGGGCCGCACCGGCCACGAGCAGCGCTTCGGCCAGCCGGTCGCGGCGTTCGTCTCTGACTACGCGGGCGCCAACGCCTCGCTCACCGACGAGGGGTACCTCACCGCCGAGGGCGAGGTCGGCTTCGCGCCGGCCGGGGAGAGCGTCGTCGTCGTCGACAGCCGCGCCCGCCTGCCGAGCGGCCCCGTCGCGGTGCCGTTCTCCGACCGCGACGCCGCGGCGGCGTTCGTCGACGACTACGGCGGGGAGATCGTCCCCTGGAGCGCGGTCCCCGACCGGGTGCCGGCCCGCGACCCCGCCTCGGCGTCGGCGCTCCGGAGCGCCGTCGAGAACCGCTCGGCGTGGGCGGACGACGCCGTCGCGGCGACGGCCGAGCGCGAGCGACCGACCTCGATCGTCGTCGGCGAGGACGCCGAGAGCCTCGACGCGGCGGTCGCGGCCGCCCCGCCGAACACGACCGTCGAACTCCCGCCGGGGACGTACCGCACCGACGGGCTGGTCGTGAACAAGTCGCTGACGATCGCCGGCGCCGGGAACGAGACGACGATCCGCGGCGACGGCAACGGGACGGTGCTCACGATCGCCGCCGC